>Ga0070739_10001891_pt1 | contig 29807 bp, 25 predicted proteins | sample Coa_R1_7_FD_66445 | JGI IMG/M metagenome (GOLD analysis project Ga0070739, IMG submission 66445) | Surface soil microbial communities from Centralia Pennsylvania, which are recovering from an underground coalmine fire - Coalmine... | ecosystem: Environmental > Terrestrial > Soil > Unclassified ...
GCGATGAGCGGGCCGACGCCGGTGAGGAACATGAGTCCCAGGCCGATGGGAATCATGATCTTGTTGTAGAAAGGCTTGTCGACGCTGATCTTGTCGCCGGTGATCGCTTCGGAAATGACCGGAAAGAGCGTGCCCCACAGCACCGCGAAACAGCTGGCGAGCAGGATCAGGTTGTTGAACAGGAAACTGGATTCGCGCGAGACCACGCTTTCCAGCCGCGCCTCGCTCTTCAGGAAGTTCAGGCGATCGAGAATCAGCCAGGCCACCGCGGCGATACCGACAGCCAGGAACACGACGAAGTAATTCCCGATTTTGCTCTGGGCGAAGGCGTGCACCGACTGCACGACGCCGGAGCGGGTGAGCATGGTGCCGAAGATGGCCAGGAAGAAGCTGGCTGAGACCAGCACCATGTTCCAGACCTTCATCATGCCCTTCTTCTCCTGCATCATCACGGAGTGCAGGAAGGCGGTCGCGCTGATCCAGGGGAGCAGCGAAGCGTTTTCCACCGGGTCCCAGCCCCAGTAGCCGCCCCACCCGAGCACGGCGTAGGCCCAGCCCATGCCGAGCATGATGCCGGTGGTCTGGAACAGCCAGGTGATGATGGTCCAGCGCCGGGTGGTATGGATCCAGGCCTCGCCTTTTTGCTTCGCGATCAGCGATCCGATGGCGAAGGCGAAGGGCACCGTGAATCCGACATAGCCGAGATAGAGCATGGGCGGATGGATGGCCATGCTGGGGTACTGGAGCAGCGGGTTGAGCCCCTGTCCGTCGCCGACATCGGTGATTCCACGGCCGGCCGCCAGCACCTTGAACGGGCTCAGAAGGAAGGTGATGAGAAAGAGGAAGAACGTCTCCGTGACCATGAGCACGAAGGTGATCCAGGGCATGGTCTCGCGGAACTTGCGCCCGCTGGTCCATATCACCACGGCGGAATAGGTGGAAAGGAGCCAGGACCAGAGCAACAGCGAGCCTTCCTGTCCGCCCCACCACGCGGTGAACTTATAGATGGTGGGCATGGCCAGGTTGGTGTGCTCGGCGACGTAGGCCATGCGGTAGTCCCCGGCGATGAGGGAATACACCAGGCAGGCGGAGGCGAGGGTCAGCATCGCCCAGACCGCATAAACCGCGCGTTGCGCGCTCACCGCCAGCGCGGCGCGGGACCGCAGCTTGCCGACCACGGAGGCAACGGCCGAGTAAACGGCGAGGCAGAAAGCCAGCAGGACTGCGAGCGCGCCGATATTCTCCATGAAGAACTCCCTTTCAGCTCAGCGCTTTACAGGCCGGCGCGGTTTTCGAGCGCCTGCTTGTTCTGGACTGGTTTTGCCTGGTATTTGGAAGCGCACTTGGCCTGGATCTTGTTGGCATGGAATGCGCCGTCGTCGCCCAGTCGGCCATCCGCGAGAGCCTGCGACCCATCCTTGAACGTGTCCGGCAGAGGATCGACGCCGTTGTAGACGACGTTCAGGCGGCGGGCATCCTGCTTGAGTGTGAAGTGGACCTCGTTGCCCGTGCGCTCGATGCTGCCGGGAACGACGTCGCCACCTACGCGAATGCGCTCTCCTTTGGCGCGAGCGCCCATGGCGTCCAGCTCACTGATGGTTTTGTAGTAGGTCTTACTTTCGCTGATGCCGCTCTTCGCGAGCCAGACGAGCACACCAACGATGGCGACCACCAGCACGGCAAACTTCGCGTACGTGCGCATGGTTTCTCCTGAAACTAAAAGTATACCCCGTCAGAGCAGTGGGGGATTTCACGCAATTCGTAAACAGATTGCTCCCGCTGTGTTGTCCCCTGCGGGATATCCCGCAGCGTTGGTCGGGTAGCAGCATCCGCGACAGCAGAGGGCAGTTTTGAGGCCATTACAGGCGAACAAAGCGCGTGCGCGAGGCGTATGCTTGTTTAACAAAGCGCATTGGAACTGCGCCTGCGCGGGAAAACTTCATGGATGGTGTGGCCGCATACGCAGAAGCCTTGTCGGTAGCAGTGAGTTCGCTGAATTCCGGCAAGCTGCGCAGCTTTCTGACTCTGCTGGGCATCATCCTGGCGACGGCCACCCTCATCGTGGTCATGTCCATGGTCCATGGCATGGATGTCTACATCGCCGAAAAGGTGTCCGACATGGGCACCGACGGATTTCAGGTGCAGCGCATCCCCATGCTGGGGGATTTCGACCCGAAGAAACTGCTGGAACTGGAGCGAAAAAACCCGAAGCTGACCGCCGATGAGTACCACTTCCTGAAGGACCACCTGACGCTGACCCGCGAGGTGGGCATGGAGGCCGATCAGAGAATCTCGGTTCGCTACCGCGGGCATGACGTCGACGCCGTTGACCTGATGGGCATGACTCCGAACGTGGGCGTCATCTCCAATATCCAGATCGCGCATGGCCGATTCATCACGGAGCTGGACGACAGAAAACGGCTCGAGGTGGCGGTGATCGGAAGCGACCTCGACGAAAAGTTTTTCGCCGGCGCGGATGCTGTCGGCAAGACCGTTATGGCCGGCGGAAAACCATACCAGGTGGTCGGCGTGGCGGCAAAACGTGGGTCGGTGTTCGGATTTTCACGCGACAACTTTGTGATCATCCCCATCAACACCTACTTCAAGACGTACGGATTCCGGCCCGAGCTGGGGTACTCGGCGCTCGCGCTCGACCACTCCCGCCTTACGGAGGCCCAGGATGAAGTGCGTGCGCTCATGCGGGCGTGGCGGCGGCTGCGGCCCAACCAGGAAGACAACTTCGGGCTGCTCGCCTCCGAGTCGCTGACGGGGTTGTGGGACCGCCTGACCGGGGTCCTTTCGACTATGGCTATCGGCATTGTGTCGGTGTTCATGGTCGTGGGCGGGGTGGTGGTGATGAATATCATGCTGGCGGTGGTCACGGAGCGGACCTACGAGATCGGCATTCGCAAGGCCACCGGCGCCACGCGTGGCGACATTCTGCGGCAGTTCCTGATCGAGTCCTCTCTGCTGTCGGCCTCCGGAGGGGCGATCGGAACCATGGTGGCGTGGTGCATCGCCGTGCTGGTGCGCGTGGCTACTCCCATGCCCATGGCCGTGCCGCCGTCGGCGGTTATCGTGGGCGTTGGACTGGCCGCCATGGTCGGCCTCTTCTTCGGCGTGTACCCGGCGAAGCGCGCCGCGTCGCTCGACCCGATCGTGGCCCTGAGGTGGGAAAGATGAGGCTCTCCGAGGTAAAGTCGTCCGCCGGCATGGCCATTGCCACCGTGCGCGAGCACAAGATGCGCAGCCTGCTTACCGTGCTGGGCGTCATCATCGGCACGGGCGCGGTGATCGCCGTAGGCTCGATTATCACCGGGGTGAACGGCGCGATCGCGGGTATTACAAAGAGCTTCGGTCCGGACACGATCTTCGGCTTCCAGTTCAACATCGGCTTCCGCGGCGACATCAGTTCCGAGGAGTGGAAACGGAAGCCATTCACCTGGGAAGACGCGCAGGTTCTGGCGCAGCGCTGCCCCTCGATTCTGCACATTGCTCCCTACCTGTTCAGCCCCAATACGTTCGGCCGCGGCGGCTGGGTGGATCGCGCCGTTTACCGCAACAAGGACATCTACAACATCGAGTTCGCCGGGACGGAGGAAGGCTATGCCGAGGGTGGGGCCGACCACATGCTCTACGGCCGCTTCTTCACCGACGAAGAGGGCCGCAGGCGGCAGCCGGTGGTGGTCATCGGCGAGCATGTCTACAAGGCCCTGTTCCAGGTCGGCGATCCGGTCGGCAAGACCATCCAGGTGAATGGCCACGAGCTGCGCATCGTAGGGGTGATGGCGCACATGGCCGCCTCTTTCCCTGGCCAGGAGGACCGCCGCGTTATGGTCCCCTTCTGGAGCATGCGCAAGATGTTCCCCACCGCCAAACAGATCATGTTCGTGATCATCGCGAAGCCGGGCACGGTGGACCGGGCGATGGATGAATGTCAGGCCGTGCTGCGGCAGGTCCGCAAAACTCCTCCGAACAAGCCGGACGATTTCTGGCTGTCAACCGGAAGCCAGATGCTGGAGGACTTTCAGCGGATCATGAGCACGGTGGCGCTGGTGATGGTGGTGCTCAGCTCCATTGGGTTGCTGGTGGGCGGCATCGGTGTGATGAACATCATGCTCGTTTCCGTGACGGAGCGCACGCGCGAGATCGGAATCCGCAAAGCCGTGGGGGCTCGCAGGATCGACATTGTGGTTCAGTTCCTGACGGAAGCGGTGGTGCTGACCGGCCTGGGCGGCCTGCTAGGGATGACGCTCGGTTATCTGATCTCTCTCGGCTTCCGCCTGGCGTTCCCGAATCTTCCGACCTCGGTTCCCCTGTGGGCCGCCGCGCTGGGCGTGATGGTGAGTGTGGGCGTGGGCCTGTTCTTCGGAACGTGGCCGGCCACCAAAGCGGCGCGGCTGGATCCGGTGGTGGCGCTGCAATACGAGTAAGCGGCGGCAGGATTGCAGATTCACGGCGGGTGTCCACGCCCGCCTCCGCGGGCTCTACCGTTCGCCGGCCAGGCGGACGTGGACGTCCGCCGCAGGTCTGGAGACCTGCCCCACGGTCATTGTTGTTATCGTAGTTCCCACGGATGAAATCCGCGCGATACTGCGCATGGCTGGCCGCCATGCTTGTGGCGGTGTGCGCTTCGGCGCGGCAGTTGCCCGTGCGCGTGCTGTCCATGGCCGAGGGCCTGCCGCGCAACGCGGTGGCGTGCATTGTTCCGGGCCCCGCCGGAATGATGTGGTTGTGCACTTCAGAGGGCCTGGCGCAGTATGACGGGTACCAGTTCCGCACCTTCGGCCCCGAGCACGGATTGCCGTCCCGGGTGGCCATTCACCTGGTTCCGTCCAAAGCCGGCGGGTACTGGTTGGTTACCGATCGCGGCGTCTGCCGGCTGTATCCCAGCGCCCGGATCGGCGAGCCTTGCCCCCTGCTCAGCGTGGATGTGCTCGAAGGCGAATTCGGCTTTGTTTTCGAGTCGCGGAGAGGCGCGGTGTGGGTGGCGACAACCAGAGCGTTGTATACGGTCTCGGCGGACGGCCGCCGGCTGCTGCGCACCGGTTTTCAACTGCCGGCGCACGAGGAAATCCAGAGCCTTGCCGATGGCGCCTCCGGCGCAGTACTGGTCGGAACCGATACAGCACTGTACGAATGGACGCGGGCCGGACGGCGCACGTTGTCGCCGCCCGCGGCCGGCATCGGCATCAGAGACATGCAGCGCGCGCCATCGGGCGATCTGCTGCTGGCGACCTCCCGCGGCCTTTGTGCAATGCAGACCGACGGGGCGGCATTTCGCAGGATCGACATACCGCGAATGAATGTCGCTCACCAGCTGCTGCACCGTCACAGCGGTGCGATCTGGGTTTCCGGCGATGCCGGTATCTGCCGTCTGGCCTTCGGTGAGCGAGGGGAAATCGGCGCGGCGGAGTGCCTCGATGAACACGACGGCCTGCCATTCAACATCCTGTTCCTCACCGAGGACGAGCAGGGCGATATCTGGGGAACCACGGAATCGGCTGGCATCTTTCGCCTGGCGGATACGGGGGCCGTGCTGTACCAGAACAGCGACGAACTCGGCGACGCCCGCGTGGCCTCCATCTTCGAAGACCGCCTTGGCCGCCTTTGTGCAATGACCGGCGAGAATGGCGTTCCGGCACTGCGCATTCGCAACGGCGATTCATTTGTTCGCGCGGCGATACCTTTGCCAGAGGGCATCCGGCCAGAAAGCCGCAGCCTGAACCAGATCGTGTTGCAGGATCGCGACCGGTCGTGGTGGCTGGCGACCTCCAGCGGCGTGCTGCGGTTTCCCTCCTCGGCGCGAGCCGAAGATCTGGTTCGATCGGGCGCCCCGACGCTGTACGGGGTGAACTCGCCGGCGGCCTGCTCCGAGGCCCTGGTTCTGTTCGAGGACAGCGACGGCGCGGTGTGGACCTCCTGCGGCGGCGAACACGGCACGCTGGCGCGGTGGCAGAGGAACTCATGGCGCGTGTGGCGCGCAGGCGACGGCTGGCCGGCCGACGCCGAGGCGAACGTCATTCGCGAAGCATCGCCCGGTGTTTTATGGCTGGGAACGAACGACAGCGCGGTGCGTTTTCGAAACTCCCGGTTTGACGTGTTTCCACTGAACCTCGGGCCGCGGCCGCCCATCGTCCGCGATCTGCTGGTGGACCGCAAAGGAAGCCTCTGGGTGGCCACCCAGCGCGAAGGTCTGCTGCGCTGCGACAATCCGAACGACGCCCGCCCGGTGTTCCACGCTTATACCGTTCGCGACGGCATGTCTTCCAATTCGGTTCGGTCCCTGGTGGAGGACGAAGACGGATTCATCTACGCCGGGACGGTTCGCGGCGTGGATCGCATCGATCCAGCGGCGCCGTTCGACGGCGAGCACATTCGCCATCTCACCAGTGCAGACGGTCTTCCCGACGGCGATCATACGTGCGCCTTCCGCGACAGCCGCGGACACCTGTGGTTCGGTACGCTGCGTGGTCTGGCGGAGTTCGAACCAGCGAAGACGGTGATGGCCTCGCACCCCGATGTCCGGCTAACCGGGCTGCGCGTTCGAGGTCAGGATGTCGCTCTGCCGTGGGAAGGCGCGGCGAGCATGTCGCTCGACCTGGCCGCCAATCGGAATCAGGTTGAGATCGAGTACACCAGCGTGGATCTGCGTTCGGTGGCTTCGCTGCGGTACCAATACCGGCTGGAAGGAGTCGACAGCCGCTGGAGCGCGCCGTCGACTCAGCGCGTTGTCAATCTGGCCACACTGCCGCCGGGGCGGATGCGTTTCGAGGTTCGCGCCATCGGCCCTGACGGGCAGCCCGGAGCGCCGGCGACGCTCGACCTCAGACTGGAGGCCGCGTTATGGCGCCGCTGGTGGTTCCTCGCGGGGCTGGCATTGATGGTGGCCGGGGTGGCCACCGCGGCACATCGCCGGCGGGTGCACCATCTGCTGGCGATCGAACGGCTGCGGACGAGCATCGCGACGGATCTTCATGACGACATCGGGGCCAGCCTCACCCAGATTTCCATCCTCAGCGAGCTGGCGCGGAGGGGGGCCGCGCCGCAGGTGCTTTCGGAAATCGCGGGCATGGCGCGGGGAGTGGTTGAGGAGATGAGCGACATCGTCTGGGCCGTAAACCCGCGGCACGATCATGCTGACGCTCTGGCCCACCGCATGCGCCGCTTCGCCAGCGATACTCTCGGCGGGGCGGATATCGACGCACGATTCGATACGCATCGCCTGCCGCCGGAGTCGATCATCCCGCTGGAAGCGCGCCGTCCACTGTATCTGGTGTTTAAAGAGGCGGTGAACAACGTGGCGCGCCACTCCGGCGCGGAGCACGCGGCGATCCGTCTGGAGCTGGCCCATGGCGCGCTGGCGCTCACGGTCGAGGATGACGGACGCGGGTTCGAAACGGAAAAGACCTACACGGGCGAGGGCCTTATCAGCATTGCGAGGCGGATGAAGAGTCTGGGCGGAACCGCGCGCTGGGAGTGCAACAACGGCGGCGGCACGCGCTTCACCGCCACACTTCCGCTGCACTCGGGCACGTTTCGGGCGCCATGGCTCCGGCTGTGGCGAGGGTGGAATGGCCGGCAGACGAAATGACCGGGTTGCGGCCTGGCGGGGCGGTGTATGACACTACCAGAACTAATGGTGAGATTCCGTGGTGCGCGCCGGTAAAGTGGGAAGTGCCTTGACTGCCCCCTCCCAGTCCAGCGGCGCCCGCCGCATTCTCGTCGGGATCATCGAAGACCAGCGCCGGACGCGGGAAGGTCTGCGGTTGCTGATCGACAGCAGCGAGGGATTTGCCTGTCTGGGGGCTTGGGGATCCATGGAGGAAGCGCTGCAGCACGACTGGACGCGCGCTCCGCAGGTTGTGCTGCTGGATCTGGGGCTGCCGGGCATGTCCGGTATCGAAGGGATCGCGGAACTGAAAAAGCGCAGCCCGTCCGCCGCGCTGGTGGTGTTGACGGTGTATGAGGACAACGACCGCGTGTTTCGCGCTCTCTGCGCCGGCGCGACCGGATACATGCTGAAGAACACGCCGCCGGACAAGCTTCTGGAGGCGCTGCGGGACGCGGTGGACGGCGGCGCCCCGATGTCACCGGAAATCGCGCGCCAGGTGGTGGAGCTGTTCCGGCGCTTTCGCCCGCCGGAAAAAGCGCAGTACGATCTCACGCCGCACGAACTGCGGCTTCTGAAGCTGCTGGTGGAGGGCCACAGCTACAAGACCGCGGCCGCGGAACTCGGGGTCAGCATCAACACCATCGCATTTCATGTGCAGAAGATCTACGGCAAGCTGCAGGTGCACTCGAAATCGGAAGCCGTGGCCCGCGCGCTGCGCGAAAACCTGCTGCGCTGATCGCGCCTATTTTTTGGGCTTCTGCGATGGAAGCAGGTAATTGTGGGCCACGATGCCGGCCAGCACGGCGGTGGCGAGGTAATTGGCGAGCGCGGCCGAACGCATGGATCGTGGATGGCGGTGGATCAGGTACATCTGCGCGCCGAGGATGGCGCCAATCACGACGCCTTTCCGCACGGTGCTGGAAGCGTCGAAGCGGCCGTTACGCCCGGCCAGAATGGGATTCAGCTCGAGCCGGTGGTAGCTGCTCATGATGTCCATCAGGTTGGCCTGGGCGAAGAAAGCCACCGATGCTTCGTACACGCCGTGAAGATAGACTGCATCGGGCGCGGAGGTCTCGCCGAAATCGATGGGATACGAAACCGGGCGCGGCGCACGCGCCGCGAGTTCGAGCCAGTGCCGCAGGGCGGGATCGGCGTTGTGCGCCATCTCGAGCCGCGCGATAGCGTCCAGGGTTTTCGCACGGAATGGCGCGAGATAGCCGCGAATGGCATCCGACTTCCACCCGATCTGCCACGTGTACTGCTGGTCCTGCGCCGATGCTGCGAGAACTGTTGCGAAACTCAACACCGCGAGGCGTGCGGCGGGCACGAAGATGGCGCGACGCATGGGTGCATTGTGACGTGCGGCAGATCGGATCGGTACACCGATTTTTTCTTATTCGGTACTGGTCAGTGGGACAGGGCGAGGACGATGTGATTGGCGATGATGCCGCAGAAGTACGCGAGTCCCGTCATGTAGGCGAACTGGATGGCGGGCCACTTCCAGCCACCGGTTTCGCGCCGGACCACGGCGATGGTGGACATACACTGCAGAGCGAAGGCATAGAAGACGAGCAATGCGATGGCGCCGCCGAGGGTCATTTCGCTGCGCAGGGCCTGGCGCAGTCCCTTCGACTGGGCTTCACCTTCGACTCCGTAGATGGTCCCGAGGGTGCCGACGATAACCTCGCGAGCGGCCAGTGAGCTGACCAGTCCGATGCCGATCTTCCAGTTGAATCCCAGCGGATGAATGGCGGGTTCGATGGTCTTGCCGATATCCCCGGCGAGGCTGTTCTCGATCTTCGGCGGCTGCCCGTTGTGAACGGGCAGGTGCAGCATCACCCAGAGGAGAACGGCGACGAGGAAGATCACGGTGCCGGCGCGCTTCAGGAACACGAGGCCGCGGTCGAGCAGCCTGAGGCCGAGGGACTGAAGGGTGGGCCGGCGGTAAGGCGGCATCTCCAGCATGAAGGGCGTGTGCTCGCTTTTGAGAACGGAGGATTTCAGCAGGCGCGCGGTGAGAACGGCGGCGAGGAAGCCGAGGACGTAAAGGCCCATGAGCGCGGCCGCCTGGGTCCCGAGAAAGGGACCGACGAGATGGCGTTCGGGGATGAAGGCGGCGATGATGAGCGTGTAGACCGGCAGCCGGGCGGAGCAGGTCATGAACGGTGCGATCATGATGGTGGCGATGCGGTCGCGCTTGTTCTCGATGGTGCGCGTGGCCATGATGGCCGGCACGGCGCAGGCATAAGCGGACAGCAGCGGGATGAAGCTCTTGCCCTGAAGTCCGAAGCGGCGCATGGTGCGGTCCGCGATTAAAGCGGCGCGAGCGAGATAGCCGGAGTCTTCGAGAACGCCGATGAACAGAAACAGGAGCAGGATCTGGGGCAGGAAGACAACCACGGAACCCACGCCGTTCCAGACTCCGTCGATCAGCAGAGAACGGAGAACGCCGCTGGGCAGAAGCGTGCCGATCCACTGGCCGGTGATTTGAATGGCGAGCTGCAAACCATCCATGAGCGGACGCGCGCCGGAGAAGATGGTCTGAAAAACCGCCGCGACCACGACCACGAAGATCAGCGGGCCGGCGACGGGATGCAGGAAGACGGCATCGAGGCGGCGGGTCCAGCGCGGAGGTGCGGGGGCCCGGTAGTCGGCCTTCTGACCGATATTGGCGGCCCAGCGGCGGCAGCGCGGGACATCCTGTAAGACCGGCAGCTCCATCAGGGGCTTGCGCGGGCGCGCCGTTCCGGCGGCCGTTCCTTCGACGAACTGAAAAACTTTTTCGACGTTCTCGCCGGTGGCGGCGCTGATGAGGGCCACCGGAGCGCCGAGCTGCGCCGCCAGCGCCTTGATGTTGACCTGCCCTCCGCGGCCGCGCAGATCGTCGGCCATATTGAGAATGACCAGGGTGGGCAGGTTGAGGGCGAGGATCGGCGCAGCCAGGATGAGATGGCGGCCGAGGTTGGTGCAATCGAGGATCAGGAGCACGGCATCGGGCCGGGGGACCCCGTCCATCTCGCCGGTGAGCACGTCATGCGTGACCTGCTCATCCTCGGAGCGCGCCTCGAGGCTGTAGACGCCGGGCAGATCGACGAGCACGACCTCACGCGCGGAATTGACCTTTGCGTGGCCGATCCGCTGCTCGACGGTAACGCCGGGGAAGTTGGCTACCTTCTGCCGAAGTCCGGTCAAACGATTGAAAAGAGTGGATTTTCCAGAATTGGGAGGTCCAACGATGGCGACCACATGCGGGCGGACGTCAGTTCTTGTCCCCTGCTCCGGCTCCAGCGCCGCGAGCGTTGTAGCTCCGCTGTGGCAGTCGCTCATGAACCTCGGTCGTTGCCGCCGGCCGGCGCTTCGTTCCTGCGCAGGTGAAGGCGAGATGCAGTTTCACGGCGGAGCGCTACTTCGGAGCCGTCGACGCGGTAAACGCGCGGGTCGCCGCCCGGAGCGCTGTTGCCGCGAACGACCGCATGTCCTGGCAGAAAGCCCAGTTCCATCAACCGTCTGGCGATATCTTCGGGAACGTCGAGGCGATCCAGAACGCCTTCTTCGCCGGGCCGGAGGTCAGCCAGGGTGAAGATCCGGGGGCGGCCCCGTCTGCCGCGGTTGTTGAAACTCACTTGCAGCATAAGTCAAGTATGGGACTGGTTGAAAGCACTGTCAATAACAATTGAGACTGGTTTGGTCTGACATCGGTTACTAATGGCAGATGCGGTTCTCCGTTAATTGGTCGCAGGGAGGGGGCGGGCATCTCAGGGGTCTTTTCGGCCGTTGGTACGAGAACAGTAGCGCTAAAATTTTCTTGACAACTTTGCACTCATGTTTTATGCTCGTATCAGAGTTAGGAAAAGTCAGGAGGTTCTGAAAAGATTATGCCGATGGTGAAATACAATCCGTTCGAAGTCGATGACCTGCCTACGGGGCTGCGTCTGTTTTCCGATACCGTGAACCGGCTGTTGAGCGATGCCCAGGTGCGACCCTGGACCCCGGCCGTGGACATCTACGAAACGGAGAACGAGCTGGTGCTCAAGGCCGACCTGCCCGAGGTGAAGATGGAAGACATCGACATCCGCATGGAGAATGGCACTCTGGCGCTGAAGGGCGAGCGGAAGTTCGAGAACGAGCAGCAGCGGAAGGGCTTCCATCGTGTGGAGCGCAGCTACGGCACGTTCGCGCGTTACTTCACGCTGCCGGACACGGTGGAGGCGGATAAGGTCCGCGCCGATTACCACAATGGCGTCCTGACCATTACGCTTCCCAAGAAGGAAGTGGCCAAGCCGCGTCAGGTGAAGGTACAGGTGAACAGCAACTAAGCGGCACCGCCGCGCGGCGCGCGGCATCCAACATAATGGAGCTTCAAGGGGGCGGCGCCCGAGTGGTTGCCGCCCTTCGTTTCATATGAACGCAATCAAAACGACGCTGCTGCTCGGCGGGCTCACCGGCCTGCTGCTGTTTCTGGGTGAGATCTTCGGCGGCCGCGGCGGGATGACACTCGGGCTGCTGATCGCTGTCGTCACGAATTTCGTGGCGTACTTCTTTTCCGATCGCATCGCGCTTGCGACCTACTCCGCGCAGCCGGTGACGGCAACGGAAAATCCGGAGGTCTACGCGCGGGTGTTCCCGCTCGTGCAGAGCCTGACGCAGCGCATGGGCCTGCCGATGCCGCGGCTGTGGCTGATTCCCGAAGAATCGCCCAACGCGTTCGCCACGGGGCGCAATCCCCAGCATTCCTCGGTCGCGTTTACGGCCGGGATCCTGCGGCTGATGAACAACCAGGAGCTGGAAGGCGTCGTGGCGCATGAACTGGGGCACGTGAAGAATCGGGACATTCTCACCAGCTCGATTGCCGCGACCGTCGCCGGGGCAATCACGTGGCTGGCGCGAATGGCATTCTGGTTCGGGGGCAGCAGCCGTGACGATGAGGACCGAAGTCCGTGGGCCGGGCTGCTGATGATGATCCTCGCGCCGATCGCAGCGGCGGTGATTCAGATGGCCATCTCGCGCACGCGCGAATATGCGGCGGACCAAACCTCAGCGGAGGTCACCCATAACCCCAATGAGCTCATCTCCGCGCTCGGCAAGCTGGAGACGTGGTCGCAGCGCATCCCGCTGGCCGACGCCACTCCCAGCACGGCGCATCTGTTCATCGTAAAGCCGTTCTCCGGCGGTGGCCTGACGAACCTGTTTTCGACGCATCCCTCCACCGAGGACCGCATACGCCGCCTCGAGCAGATGAAGTACATCCGGTGAACCTGCCTGCGGTTCGCGTGAACCGGCGCGCGGTGGAGCGGCTCGATTCCGGCCATCCCTGGGTTTTCGCCAGCGACGTTGTCGACCGCGGCCATGCCCAGCCCGGTGATGCGGTTATCCTTGCCGAGCCCGGCGGCCGCGCGCTCGGCACAGCCCACTACAGCTCCTCGTCACAGATCTGCCTGCGGCTGCTCAGCCGGCGCGTTGAAGCGATCGACCGGGCTTTTCTGCTGGGGCGCCTTCAGGCCGCCGCCGATTATCGCAGCCGCGTGGTGCGCGACAGCGACGCGTATCGCCTGGCGCATGGCGAAGGGGACCGGCTGCCGGGGTTGGTCATCGATCGCTACCGCGATGTTTTCGTTATCCAGACGCTCGATCAGGGAATGGATCGGCTCAGGAGCGAAATCGCCAGCTGTCTTCAGGAACTGTTCGCGCCGCGGGGCATCCTGGCGCGCAACGATTCGCCGGTGCGCAGGCACGAGCAGCTTCCGCTGGTGTGCGAGACGGTGGCGGGCGAGATTCCGGACGAAATTCCCGTGCGGATGAACGGTCTTGACCTGACGGCCGACGTACAGCACGGGCAGAAAACCGGGGTCTTCCTCGATCAGCGCGATAACTACATCGCGGCGGCGCGTTATGGGCGCGGGCGGGCGCTCGACTGCTTCACCTGTACCGGAGGGTTCGCGCTGCATCTGGCGCCGGGGTGTGAGTCGGTGGAAGCGGTGGACAGCTCCGCGCCGGCTCTCGGTCGCGCCAGACGCAACGCCGAGCGGAACGGCATCGCAAACATTCAGTTCCGCGAAGCCGATGTTTTCGAGCTGCTGACGGCGTATGCGTCGGCCCGCCGGCAGTTCGAGACCATCATTCTCGATCCGCCTGCATTCGCGAAATCGCGGAGTCAGGCGGACGCGGCGGCCCGCGGATACAAGGACATCAATCTGCGCGCTCTGCGGCTGCTCGGGCCGGGCGGCGTGCTGGTGAGCTGCTCCTGCTCGCATCATGTGAGCGAGGCGCTGCTGCTGGAGACGATTGCGGCGGCGTCGCTTAACGCGGGGCGGATGCTGCGCGTTCTGGAACGCCGTACGCAGGCGCAGGACCACCCCATTCTGCTCACGGTCCCAGAGACGCTTTATCTGAAGTGTTTGATTCTGGAAGTGGTTTAAGCGGCGCTATCCAAGGCTATCGACGGCTGATCAAAGCCGCAGATAAACGCTGATGAACGTCGATGGAACAGCGCTATGAGCGGAAGCGCGCTGTCGCGGCGATGCTCTCGGCCCGCATCCGCGCGGCGACCAACCGCGAATCAGGCCGTTCCATTTCCACCATTACGCACGCCAGGCTGGCCGAGAAAACCCGGACGGCCTCTGGCGTCAACATCTGGAGGGCTTCAGCAAGCTCCCCGACAGTAATCTCCTCTGCGCTGAACGCCCCGATAAGAGAGGCGACCTGCACACCTTCCCGGATGAGCTGCATACTATGTCTGTATTATCGCTTACCCGGAGGTACTTTGCCAGTACCACTACCAGGCATCTAACCGTAAGATGCTCCGGGAACCCGCGCCTGCCCTGCACCGTAATAAAGCTCGAAAGGACCCTGTTCTCATGCACATATCTCGATTGGCACCCGTCCTGGCGGGCCTGTTCCTGTTCACCTCCTGCGAGGCCCTCGACTGGGGTGACTGGGGGGAACACTACCGCGAGGATTTCCATTACACGTACAACTTCAACCCGGGCGGCCGGCTGGCGCTGGAGAACTCCAATGGAGCGGTGGAGATCTCGAGCTGGGATCGCAACTCGATTGAGATCAGCGGGACGAAGTTCGCCAGCAGCCGTGAAATGCTGGGTCAGATCAAGATCGAAGTGAGCCCCACGCCCGACTCGGTGCGCGTTCGGACGGTGATTCCATCGAACAACTGGGGCCACGGGAGCCGCGGGGCGAGCTACATTATCCACGTACCGCGGCGCGTGGCGCTGGACGAGATTCGCACCTCGAACGGCGCCATACGGGTGAATGACGTGGAAGGCGCGGTGCGGCTGCGCACCTCCAATGGCCAGGTTCAGGTCGGAAACGTGAAAGGCGAGATGGAACTGGAGACGTCCAACGGCGCGATAGACGTGTCGGATGTCAGCGGGAACCTGCGCGCCCACACATCGAATGGACCGATTCGCGGCCGCCTCCGGGGTGGATCGCTCGATGCCGGCACTTCCAACGGCGCTATCGAGGTGACCATAGCGGATGCGCCGGGAAACTGGCCCATCAAGGCGGATTCATCGAACGGACGCATCGAACTGAATGTGGACAGCGGTCACGTACCCGATATTCGCGCCACCACCAGTAATTCCAGCATCGCTCTGCGCCTGCCGGCATCGACGAATGCGCGGCTCGAGGCGGATACGTCGCACGGGTCGATTACTACCGACTTCGATGTGACGGTTCACGGGGGCACGCTGGGGAAGTCGCACCTGGCGGGCACGATCGGCAGCGGAGGGCCGCTGATTGAGCTGAGCAGCTCGAACGGGTCGATTCACGTGATGAAGCGGTAGGGGTTGCGGGCGGGCCTCACGGCCCACGTGCAAGCCAAAGGCTTGCTCCACAATCGGCATTTCAGCAGAATGTCCAGACTCCAGCGTGCAAGCCCAGGGCTTGCATTACAAGTCGGGGGCGGCGGAGCGTGATACACTCCTGCGGAGATGACGGACAATGATCTGGCGCTGCAGATCCGCGACGGAGCGTATCCTGGCGAGAAGGTGATGGTGCTCGACGGTGTGCTGAACATGCAGACCGTGCTCGAGTTTCGCGACGCCATTCGCCAGCAGCAGCCGGAGACACTGGTGATCGACATGAGCCGGGTGCGTTATGTCGATTCCAGTGGTCTGGGGGCGCTCATCGGCGCGTATGTCAGCTTCGAGCAGAAATACAAGCGCCTGCTGCTGGCGGGAATGAACGATCGCATCTGGACACTGTTCCGGACCTGCAAAGTGGACGACGTGTTCACGCGCTATCACAGCGTGGACGACGCGGAGCGCACCGTTCCTTCATCGAACTGAATTCAAGCTGCGATATAGTTCGGGACATGAGAGTATCTTTTGCGGTGCTGGTGTGCGCGGCCGCGGCGGTCGCCTCCGGCCAGCAGCAGGAGCGCCTGGAATCGCCACAGGTCCATTCCGACGGCAGCGTTACGTTTCGCTTCCGCGCGCCGAACGCGAAGGAGGTGACGGTCAACGTTGTCGGCTCGAAGCCGCTGGCCATGCAGAAGAATGACGAAGGGGTGTGGAGCGCGACGACGCCCGCGCTGGACCCGGATTATTACGGCTACACATTCATCATGGATGGCGTGGGTTTGCGCGATCCGTCGAATGCCGATGTGATTCCGAATTTGATGTACCCGTCGAGCGAAGTTCACGTGCCGGGACCGCCGACATTGACGTGGGAGCTAAATCCGGTTCCGCACGGCGAACTCCATCACCATTTCTACCATTCGAAGGTGGTGGGCGATGACCGCGATTTCTACGTGTACACGCCGCCAGGGTACGATCCGGCGGGCCGCACGCTCTACCCCGTCCTGTATCTTCTGCACGGTTTCAGCGACATGGCGAATGGATGGAGCGCCGTCGGCCGCGCGAACGTGATCCTCGACAATCTGATCGCGCAGAACAAAGTGAAGCCGATGCTGGTGGTGATGCCGCTGGGCTACGGGCTGACGATTCACTCCATTTTTTCGCCCGGCGCCGAGGCGCCGTTCGGACACAACAACCGCCATGAGCAGAACCTCACTGGTTTTCGTGACGCGCTGCTGACGGAGGTGATTCCGCAGGTGGAAAGCACTTATAAAGTGCGCACCGACCGCGAGTCGCGGGCCATCGCGGGCCTGTCGATGGGCGGCGCCGAGTCCCTGTTCGTGGGTCTGAACGCGCCGGACCGGTTCGCCTACATCGGCGCATTCAGCGCGGGCGGGTTGAACGAGCCCTTCAAGGACGAGTTCCCCGCCCTCGATGAAAAAGCCAATTCACTGATTCGCGTGTTGTGGATCGCCTGTGGCACGGAGGACCGCCTGATGGAGCCGAACAAGAACTTCCGCGAATGGCTGACCTCGATCAAGGTGAAGCACACGGACATCGACACGCCGGGCGCTCACACGTGGCTGGTGTGGCGCCGCAACCTGTCGAATTTCACCCCGCTGCTGTTCCAGACGCATTAATCGGAGGGAGGCGACATGCGCGCAGTAAAGATTGGCGCTCCAGGCGGGCTGGATCGCGTTCACGTGGTGGAAGTGGAGGATCCGGGGCCGCCGCGCGCGGGCGAGATTCGCGTCCGCATTCATGCGAGTTCGCTCAATTACCACGACATGAGCGTGGTGAAGGGTATCATCCCTTCTGCCGACGGCCGCATCCCGATGGCTGATGGCGCGGGGGTGGTGGAGGCAGTTGGCGCGGGGGTGGAGGAGTTTGCCGAGGGAGATCATGTAGTCTCGTGTTTTTTTCCTGACTGGCAGGCCGGCGAGCCGCAGTTCGCCGATTTCAGCCGAGTGCCTGGAGACGGCATGGACGGCTACGCCGTGGAGACGGTGGTTCGTCCCGCGACGTGGTTCACGCACGCGCCGGAGGGCTGGTCGCATGGCGAAGCAGCGACTATTACCACGGCCGGCCTGACTGCGTGGCGTCTGCTGGTGGTCGAGGGTGGGCTGAAGGCCGGCGATGCGGTGCTGGCGCTCGGCACAGGCGGCGTGTCGATCTATGCTTTGCAGATCGCCAAGGCGATGAGCGCCGAGGTCATCGTCACCTCGTCTTCAAACGACAAGCTGGAGCGGGCGCGCGGGCTCGGGGCCGATGAATGCATCAACTACCGTGAGACTCCGAAGTGGGGAGACGCGGTTCGGAAGCGAACGGGCGGGCGTGGCGTCGATCAGGTAATCGAGGTCGGGGGACCAGGGACTCTGGCGCAGTCGATCAAGGCCGCACGCGTCGGAGGGCACATCGGGCTGGTCGGGGTGCTGACGGGTATCGCCGGCGATGTGCCGACGGCGGCGCTGATGCGTCGGCAGCAGAAGCTGCACGGAGTTCTCGTGGGCAGCCGCGAGCACCAGCTGGATTTCGTGCGCGCGCTGGAGGCGATGAAGATTCGACCGGTGATCGATCGCACGTTCCCGCTGGAGCAGATTGCGGACGCGTTCCGGTACGAGGAGTCGGGGCGGCACTTCGGGAAGATTTGTCTCGAGTTCTGATTCCTACTGAATGGCGATCCGCACCGCGTTTGCCGTCTGGCCGGCTACGGTGACAACGATCTCGTCCGCGCCGCTGCCGCGAAGGGCGGCCGGCAAAGAAACGTTGATCTGATCGAGGCCTGCGAATTGCGGCTGCGCGCCCGCGTAAAGCACCGGGACCGGGATTCCGGCGATGCTGACCATCACATCGGAGGTCGACCCGACAGTGCGGAAACCGGTGCCATACAGCGTCAGGTAGACAGGGGCATCCAGCGTAAGGGGCACGAGCGTGCATCCGGATGCGTCGCAGTTGAACAGAGGCACGCCGGTCTGCTGCGAGCCAATTTGCTCGACCGCTGTCGCAGCGGCCACGCCCGAGCCATTGCCGCTCATGCTGAACAGCGACGGAGCGATGCTTCGCACGAGCGCCGTGGCGCTGACCGACGATGCGCCCGAGGCAATCGTGAACGTCGCCGTGCCATCGGCGGTCCCGTCCGGCACAAGAAAGTTCACCTGCTGGGATGAAGCATAGAGCAGCGGCGCCGCGCGCCGGACCCCGGCGGAATCGGTGACGGTGAGTGTCGCTCCGCCGAGCGTCAGGGGCAGAGGTTGCGTCATTGCCTGGCCGGTGGCGGCGGGCAACCCCGATCCGTAAATAGTGGCCAGCGCGCCCGGCGCGACAGCCAGGCTCACGCCCGCCGACGACTGCACATACGGCGCAGGCAGCACGCCGTAATAGCGCGCCATCCAGTACGGAAGAATGTAGTCGATCCCCGCGCTTTCAATGCTGCCCGATCCGCCGCCCGAGAGCTGAAAGGGATCGCGCTGCCAGAGGAAGTCGGTTGGCGGGCGCAGCGGAACCGGAATCGGCTGGCAGGCCTCGCCGCCGCATACCGGAACGGAAGCAGCCAGGTTCACAGAAAAATCGCGGCGCGGCTTTTGCAGCCATTGCCCAAGCAGCGCGATGGTCTCATCATCGCGCGCGGTGTTTGGGCCCTGGAGGGCGCGATCGATCATATTGAAGAATGCATTCTGGTGCGACGCGGTGGCGTCACGCAGAACGCGGTAGGCCGCCGTGAACGAGCTGTCCGCACCGCTGAGCCGGACCAGGTTGTAGAAATTGATGTAGTCCAGATTGAACTTGAAGTACGAGCTGTCGCTGAGGACATCGACGCCAACGGGGACGGCGACGCTGGCCGTCAGTGCGAGACGTTGCAGCGTGAACGCGCTCGAGAATTGTTCCGGGTTCACGTGCGCGGCGATCTCCAGCAGCGCCAGAATCTCGTCGGGCCGGATAACGAACGTAGTGCTCGCCGAGCCGTCCGGCATGAGTACCGTCCACGCATGTGCTTTGAGGGAGCTCACGAGACGGGTGACGAGTTGAGCCGCGGAATCCCGCACGCCGGCATCGTCGACCATGTCGTACGCGACTGCGAGACCGAACATCACGCCTGAATATTGGTCGCGGGAGGTATTGCCGACCCAGACCTCGCCTGCCGCGCTGTTGCTGTGGATTCCGTTCGGCGCTTCCTCGCTCTCGATGCCTGCCGCCCAGGGCGAGTTCGCCGGCACGGCGCAGCGCGCAAGCAGATCGCTGCCGGTAACATCGATGAGCGACTGAATGCCGGCAATCGCCTGCTTCACGTTGGCGAGGGCGGCGGCGTCGCCGGTCACCTTGTAGCGAAAGGCTTCGGCGGCGAGGTAATGGCCGGTCCACAGGGCCGAATCGCCGCAGCGGGTGTAGCCGACGATCTGATCGCGGGTGGGCGAAGCGTAGATCGGGTCAGCAATCGTGCCGAAGGGGAGATGACGCGCCTGGATATTCGCGTCGATCGCCAGGGCGTCGGCTTCCGCGGCGGCGGCGGGGACGATGACGGCGACGCAGCAAGCGGCCAGCAGCAACGTCCTGCTGACGTGGGACCTCATGAAGATATCCCATCTTACACTTGGAGCGGCACTGCCGGGGACGGCCTAACCGGCCATTTCGAACGAATCCGCCCGCCGGAGTGAGGCCTGGTCAATAAGCGCGCGGTGCGCTTTGGCCAGGTCGGTGAGGCCGCGGTTCGGTTTCCGCGCCTTTTGCGCCAGCGCCATGGTCTTACTGTCGACGAAGCTCCGCAGGCTGGCGCCGGTAGCCGGGCCGAGGTTGCGGAGAACGGGCTTCGCGCCCAGGAACAGGATCTGCTGGAACTCATCGTTCTGCGGGTTGATAAAGGAAATATAGCCGCCGGGCAGGAGCTGCCGAGGCCGTTGAATGTGTCCGGCAAAGCTGTAGCGGGTGCCGGAAGTCGGGACGGGATCGTAGTAATGCGGAGTGATGAAATCGGAGACGGCGATTCCCTGAACGGTGTATCCGTATTCATTGGCCTCGCACGGATCGCAGGCCTCCACCAGATACTGGAACTGGCCGGGCGCGTCCTGCACGCCTTTGCCGGAAATTTTGATGGCGTTGGAGGTCTGGAGCCGATTGCCGGACGGGTCCACCAGCATTTCGAGCGTTTCGTGGCTGGCGTCAATGGTCCAGTCGTTGCTCTGCGGCGTGCCAATGACCAGCGAGTATGGCTGGTTCTTTTTATCGAGATGAACGCCACCCTCGCCGGGCGGGAGCTTCGCCACAAGGAATACCGGCCACACCCCGACAGGGATCTTTTTCGGGTTGGGCAGATGCTGCACGGTAGCCTGCACGTTCCAGAACTGCGGCAGGTCACGCATCACCTGAATATTGAGCGCCGCCGCGGCGGCGTGAACGAAATCGGGATCGAGTTTGCCGGTCTTGTCGACAAGGCCGACCTGAATAACGGACATGACCACCTCCCCTGAGTGACAGCGGCGTTCCGGAGCGGAGGTAGTCTATCACGAGCCGGTGGAATTTGAAGTAATCAATGAATGGTGTTTCTTACGATCCGCAGTTCGGCGCCGGGTTTGTCCGAGGCCAGACGGGTGTGCGCGGCGGTCATCTACCATCAGATTACGGATGAAGCACCTCGTTCTGACGATCGCAACGGCCGGGCTGGCGCTGATGGCCGGCTCCGCCTCGCGCGTCCCGGACGCACCACAACTGCCGGACCTGAAGCACATCGAGCGGGAGCTGACTGAAATCACCGGACTGCAGTTCAAACACGATGTGCCGGCGGCGTTCATGAATCGCGACCAGCTGAAGCGCTACCTGGACGAGCAGGTGCGGGAGAACGCGAAGCCCAAAGATCTGCACGCCACCGAAGTGACCCTGAAACTGCTGGGTCTGGTTCCCGCTGACTTCGACCTCCGCCGGACCACGGTGGACCTGCTGACCGAGCAGGCCGAAGCCTTTTATGACTATCACCGCCGGCGGTTGTACCTGGTGCAGACCCAGGGCGGCAATCAAACGGAGCTCGAGATGGCGCTGGCGCACGAGTTGTCGCACGCGCTGGCGGATCAGCACTTCGACCTGAAACGCTTCATGAAGACGCGCAACACGAATGACGATGAGGCGATGGCCCGGATGGCGGTGATGGAAGGCCAGGCATCGTGGCTGATGGCTGCGTACGCTTCGAAGAAGCTGACGGGGACGATCATGAACCTGACCCGGTATTTCGATCCGTCCGCCGCACTTACCGAGCAGGTCACGGCGTCGTATCCGGTATTCGCGCACGCGCCACTGTACGTGCGCGAATCGCTGGTGTTTCCTTACGCCGAGGGCATGCGGCTGGAGCAGGCGCTGTATCAGCGTGACGGGAAGAGCTCGTTTACCGAGGTATTCGAGCATCCGCCGGCCAGCACGCAGCAGGTGATTCATCCCGACCGGTATGAGCGAGGAGGCAAGCCCCAGTTGCCGGATGCGCCGAAGCTGCCGGCCGGGTATCGGCGAATTCTCGAGGGGACGCTGGGCGAGTTCGATTATCGCGTGCTTCTGGGCGCGTGGGCGGAACGCGAAACGGCGGACAAGGCCGCGGCACACCTGATCGGATCGACGTATTGCACGGGTGAAGACAAACGATCGAAAGCGGATGCGCTGAGCTTTGCGTCCACCTGGGACTCGCCGGCCAGCGCGCAGCGTTTTCTGGACCTATACGGAAACGTGCTGGAGCGGAAGGCGGGCCCGGGCTCCTTCACGCGGCAAACGATGACCGCGCTGGACGGGCGGAACGGGGCCGGCTGGTTTCACGTCGAAGTGAACGGAGCCACGGTGCGCGCCATCGAAGGGGCGCCAGGCCCACTGCAGCAATCCGCTAAAATGGATTAAAGCCTCACTGTAGGTACCTGCGAGGAGCCTCGCCTGGGCTTCCGGCGCACGCTGACGCTGCGGAGGCGGAAATGAGGAGATCGAAGCACATATGTTGAGACGCGTTGCCCTCGCAATCACGGCGGCGCTGGCTTTGGGCCTGCCATCCGTTGCCGCTACAGTGGGCAGCACGACCCCGGAGTTCGTGATCCGCTTCAACGACGGAAGCCAGAAACTGCTCAGCAGCTACCGGGGCAAGGTGCTTTGCGTGCTGTTCGTGCACACCACCTGCCCGCATTGCCAGCACACCTGCAACGAAATGAGCAAGCTGTACACCGAATACGGCCCCCGGGGCTTTCAGCCGGTGGCGATCGCATGGAACGATATGGCCAATATGCTGGTGCCGGACTTCATCAAGCAGAACGCCGTGAATTTCCCGGTGGGCTTCGCTCCGCGCGATGAGGTGCTCGGATATCTCGGCATCTCGCCGATGGAGCGCAGCGTGGTGCCGCAGATCGTGTGGATCGACAAGAAGGGTGTGGTGCGCTCGCAAACGCCGCCCCAGGGCGACATGAAGATGCTGCAGGAAGCGTACTGGCGCGAGCAGATCGAGACCTTAACGAAGGAGCCGGGGCCCAGCGCGCACCGCAGCGGGACGCACCATCATGTCGCTTCGTCGGCCCGCAATTCGTCCTGATCGCGGCGTCCGCAGGGTATACTCGTGTAGTAGATTTGCGCCCGTAGCTCAGCCTGGATAGAGCGTTTGCCTCCGGAGCAAAAGGTCAGAGGTTCGAATCCTCTCGGGCGTACCACACTTCAGCAACCTGCTTTTACGTAGCTTCACGAATCCCACAATTCCCAACGCTCCTTCGAACAGGCCGGAACTCTCATGTGATGGCTTCGAGCCGATTGAGCACGGGATAGCGCCCGTCATTCGCCGCGGATGGTCAGGGGCGTACTTTCGGTGCCCGGTGTGGTCGATGTCCCCCATACGGCCTGGCTGCCCCAGAGCACGTTGCTGCCCCACAGGACGTTGCTGCCCGACACGACATTGCTGCCCCAAAGCACGTTCTTACCGGTGATGGTCTTGCTTCCCCACAACACGTTGCTGCCCCAGAGAACGTTCGTGCCCCAGACCGGACTGGTTCCCCAGACGGCGATCGCTCCTGATGCACCTGTCGAAGTGTTCTGGATCGTCACCGTACCTGCCTGCGGGTCATAGAACGCCGTTGGCGAAATGGCGCTGCCGTTTGCCACATCGGTGTTATTCAAAGCGGCCCAGACATCGAGATAGCCTGCGCCCACAGTGAATGCGTCGTACTCGCTGGTGTACGTCGCCCCGGTGGCCGGGTCGGTGGCTACGCTCGATGCGGGAAAAGACTTCGAAGCGGTCTTCATTAAGCGCGCCTTCACCTGGTCGGGCGTGAGATTCGGATTCTGCTGGAGCAGCAGCGCGACCGCTCCGCTCACCACCGGGGTGGCCATGCTGGTGCCGCTGAGCAGGAAATAGGAACTGGACACCACGTTACCGGGGTAGGAGTGGCTTAGCAGGCTGGACGCCGAGGTGTTCAGAGACACAACGCGATTGCCCGGCGCGACCAGATCCGGCTTTACGATGTGATCGATCAGCGTGGGGCCTTTGGAGCTGTAACTGGCGATCAGGTCGTCGTTCCGCGTCGGCGTGCCCATGGTTTTCATCGCGCCCACGGTGATGACATACGGATCGTTCCCCGGCGCGGTAATCGTGCCATAGCCGTTGGTTCCCTGGGAGTTGTTGCGCCCGTCGTTGCCGGCGGCGGCAACCACGACGATACCCGCTTTCCATGCCGCCTCCACTGCCTGACAGAGCGGATCTTTCGTGTAGCTCTCGAATACCGGACGGCCGAGGGAAAGGTTGATCACCCGAATGTTGTACTTCGACTTCAGTGCAATAGCCTGCTGAATGGCGGCGATCACAGCGCTGTCGGTACCCGCGCCGTTATCGTCAAGGACGCGCAGGTTGATCAGCGTGGCCTTTGGTGCGATGCCCAGGTATTTGCCGGTTGAACTCCCGCCGTTCCCGGCGGCAATCCCAGCTACGTGCGTGCCATGCCCGTAAACGTCGACGGCGCCGTTGCTGGTGAAGCTCTGGCTGTAAACGACTCGGCTTTTTCCGGATGCGTCGTTCAGGTCCTTTGGAGCCGAGATACCGCAGTCCAGAATCGCGATTCCAATTCCCCTGCCGTCATACCCGTAGGAGTACGCGATATTCGCGTTCACAGACGGCTCGACATAGTTGAGCAGGCTCTGCACGGGCCGGTCGGGCGAGATGTACGCCACATCGGGATCCGCCGCCAGTTCGGCCAGAGCGTGTCCGGGCACATGGTAGGCTGCACCGGGGATGATGCTGCCGAGGTCCTGCTTCAGCGCGCCACCGCGCGCAATCACTTTCTGGTGGTGGCGGGCCGTGGGCCGGGAGTTGAACTGAATAATCACGTCCACGTTGCCGCTGCCCCGGAGATCACCCTCTTCCAGGTCTTTGGCCATATGCCCGGCTATTGCTGTGGTCGGTATCAGCAGAAAAGCGGCGTACCTGGCCGCCAGTACTCTCGATCGTCGAGTCTCCACCGTCATGACCAGCCCTTTTGCAATGAGTGGGCCTAATCACTAAACACTTGATGGCGCGAGTAAGTTCCCTGCCGGGACAAACTGTCCCAGCATGAAGCCTGTTCGGGGGCAGGTTGTCCCAGAGCTGACGCTGGCTACGCAGGGTCGCCCCCACCGAATGGGAACCGTGCAGCGCTCGCGTGAAGTGGCGGGGATCCAGACCCCGACGGATGCGATTGCGCAAAATGAGCCGGGAAGGGATTAGCCCAACGAACAGTTTCGCGTCGTGGCGCCGCGGTGGTATTCTCTCGCCGAAAGGGGAGCCTCGCGTGAATCTACGGACATTGCCATCGTTACTGGCAGGGACGGCTGGCGCGCTGATTCTGCTTACCGGTTTAGAAACTGCATCGTGGGCGGCCACCAGCGATCCGGCCGTTTCGGACACGAGAATCGAAGCCGCCACGAACACGCTGATCGTGAACGGACGCCGGCTGACCAGTATGGCGGGCGCCGGCCTGTCGGCTGTGTCGCTGGTTGCGGGCGGCACGACGGCTCAACTGCACCTCGATTTGGTAACGCCCTCGGAGATCGACGCCACATTGCCGGACACCTTTCCAGCCTCGAAGCTGACTCCCGGGCAATACGCAGTGATGCTTACCTACGGAAGGCAGGCGATATCGAGCACCGTCGATTTCAACAGAACCTTTATCCTGTTCACCTTCGTAACGAATCAGACCGGCTTCGATACCGCGATGGTTATCTCCAATGTCGGCCAGGACTCCCTCGGTCACACGGGACCGGCCGGAACGTGCACGATAAGCTGGTTCGGGTCGGCAGCGCCGCCGCCGACGACGACCCCGAGCATCACGGCGGGGACGAATTATGCCACGCTGGCAAGCGGAAACGCCCCCGGATTTTCCGGCTACGCCGTCGCGGCATGTAATTTCAAAGCCGCGGCCGATGCATTCGTAATTGATATCGGGGCGACAAGGGTGTCGTTCGAAGCGCCGGTGTTCACGGCAAGTTCGTCGCTGAGCCTGCCCTGGCTGAAGTAGCGGGCGCCTGCAACGCGGGGACTTTGACAGCGCCTGGCCGGTAGCGCTGAATTGCTCAGATTTATGCGGCCCTGGTGGCGGAACGACGGCGGATACTCGGCTGGACCGCACCGCGCCGCGACTGATGCTCCCGATGCACGTGCCTCTTGTACCCACGGATGGCCATTTCAAGTTCCGAGAGACTCACAACGCCGTCTTTCATGTACCCCATGGCGAAAAATTCATTCGTGACTCCGGCGAGCGCTTCTATTTCCGAGCAGAATCGTTTGCACGCGCGGCATTCGGAGCGACTGACATGCGGTGTCTTCATTGCTCCTCCCGAGATCATATGAACCGGTCCGGGAACTTGCTCCGGTCAAAATCCCGCCGTTCCAGTATTAGAGTCAACGACGCGGATCCCTTTTCTTCATATGTGATTACCTAGTCCGTTCGGTTTAGCCGGTTTGGGCTCGCCTATTCTTTAATACATCGTTCCTGGCGATCAATCACGTCGATCCGGTATTACGGTAAAATCCGAGCCGCGGCTCGGGTGGCGGCGAGTGCACCTCATCCCCTTCGAGCGTCCCGGCACAGCTCTCCTGGACCGGTAAGCTAATCTTGAATTTACGCATGATCCGTGTCCGTTTTGCGCCCTCGCCCACAGGCTACCTGCACATTGGCGGGGCGCGCACGTTCATTTTCAACTGGCTCTATGCGCGGCACAACGGCGGCGCGGTCATTCTGCGTATCGATGACACCGACCTGGAACGGAACACGCAGACCTCTCTCGATTCCATTTACGAGGGTCTTGAATGGCTGGAGCTGGGTTGGGATGAGTTCTACCGGCAATCCGACCGGCTGGATCTGCATCGCCAGGCCGCGGAGGCGATCTTCGAGAAAGGCCTTGCCTATCGCGACTTCACGCCCGCCTCGACCGCTTCGGAAAACCCGACAGCGGGATGGCTTTTCAATCCCGGAATGCGGGAACTGACACGTGAGGAAAGCGACCGGCGCGCATGTGCCGGGGAGCAGTTCGTGCTTCGCTTCCGGGTACCCCGTGACTCGCGCGCGGAAATTGCCGTTGCGGATCTGGTATACGGCACGGTAACCAAGGCGACCAGCGATCTGGAGGATTTCGCGCTGCTTCGCTCCACGGGCATGCCGACGTACCATATGGCCTCGTGCGCGGACGATGCCGATCTGCGGATTACGCACATCCTGCGGGGCCAGGAGCATCTGGCCAACACATTCAAGCACGTGCTGATCTTTGAGGCGCTGGGCGTCGAAGTACCTCGGACGGCTCACCTGCCCTTATTGATGGCGCCGGATGGGGCAAAGCTGTCGAAGCGCATCCATGGCCCGGTGGTCAGCGTAACTACCTACCGCGAAGCGGGCTTCCTGCCCCATGCCTTCGTGAATTTCCTGTCGCTGCTGGGGTGGTCGCCGAAGAACGATCAGGAAAAGATGTCCCGTGATGAGCTGGTTCAACTGTTCTCGCTGGAGGCGATCCACCGCAGCAACGCAACCATCAACTTCACCGAGGAAGATCCATTCGATCCCAAGGCGGTGTGGCTGAATGCGGAGCATCTTCGGGCTCTCGATATTGATGAATTCGCGCGCCGATTGATGCCTTACGCACTGCAGGCCGGGTTCAGCAACGCGACGCCCGAGAAACTGCGCACCATTGCGCCGCTGATCCAGGAACGAATGCGGCTGTTGCGCGACGTCGCCACGGTCGCGGATTTCTTCTTCACCGAACCGCAGCCGTACGATGCGGCCGAGCTCGTGCCGCAGAAGGGCGACATGGCCATGGCGGAGCGCGCGCTTGAAAAGGGCAGAGAGGTTCTGGCCACGGTCCCCGTGTTCGATCACGCGGGGCTCGAATCAGCGCTTCGAACCGCGGCCAACGAAATCAAGCTGAAAGCGGGACAGATGTTCCAGCCCATTCGCGTCGCGGTGTGCGGCCGGAAGAATGCGCCGCCGCTGTTCGAAACGCTTGCGGTCCTCGGACGAGAGACGGTGCTGGCCCGCGTCGATCGCGCGTTAGGAATGCTCTCATGAACGAAGCCGAATCATCTCCCTCCAATTTCATCCGTGATGTGATTCTCGCCGACCTGGCGAGCGGCAGGAATGGCGGCCGCGTGCAAACCCGCTTTCCACCAGAGCCGAACGGGTATCTGCATGTCGGCCACGCAAAGAGCATCATGCTCAACTTCGGACTGGCGGACGAGTTCGGCGGTTTGTGCAATCTGCGCTTCGATGACACGAACCCCACCAAGGAAGAGACCGAGTATGTGGAAGGGATCATCGAGGATGTCCGGTGGCTGGGCGGCGATTTCGGGGACCGCATCTTCTACGCTTCGGACTACTTCCAGCAGCTGTACGACTGGGCTATCGAGCTGATCAAAAAGGGAAAGGCCTTCGTCTGCGACCTGAGCAGCGAGCAGGTGCGGGAGACAAGAGGAACGCTCATCGAGCCGGGGCAGAACAGCCCCTATCGCGACAGGAGTGTCGCGGAGAATCTTGATCTCTTCACCCGCATGAAGAACGGCGAGTTTCCCGACGGCGCACGGACGCTACGGGCCAAAATCGATATGGCTTCGCCGAACCTGAATATGCGGGATCCGGTGATGTATCGAATCCTGCACGCCGAACATCATCGCACCGGGAATCAATGGTGCATTTATCCCATGTACGACTGGGCGCACGGCCAGTCGGACTCGATCGAACGCGTCACTTATTCCATTTGCACTCTCGAATTTGAGAGCCATCGGCCGCTGTACGACTGGTTTATCGAGCAACTCGGCATCTTTCCCTCGCATCAATACGAGTTCGACCGGTTGAATCTGACTTATACCGTGATGAGCAAGCGCAAACTGCTGCAGCTGGTGCAGCAGGGCTGTGTGGCGGGCTGGGACGATCCGCGCATGCCCACCATCAGCGGAATGCGCCGGCGCGGCTACTCGCCGCAGGGCTTACGGAATTTCGCTCGCAGTCTCGGCGTATCGAAGACGAACGGGATCACGGAACTCGAAAAACTGGAGTATTACATCCGCGAGGATCTGAATAAGACCGCTTTGCGGGTGATGGCCGTACTGCGGCCGCTGAAGCTTGTGCTCACGAATTATCCCGACGGTCAGGTGGAGCTGATGGAAGCGGTGAACAATCCGGAGGACCCCGCGGCAGGTACGCGATCCGTCCCCTTCAGCCGCGAGCTGTGGATCGAACAGGACGATTTCCGTGAGACGCCGCCGAAGGGCTATTACCGCCTGTACCCCGGCAATGAAGTCCGGCTGCGCTACGGGTACATCATCAGGTGTGAGGAGGTGGTGAAAGATCCCATTTCGGGCGAGATCACGGAGATTCATTGCAGCTACGATCCCGAGACGCGCAGCGGGCAGCAGACGCGCAAGGTGAAATCGACCATTCACTGGGTCTCGGCGGCGCATGCGGTCCCCGTGGAGGCGCGGCTTTACGACAAGCTGTTCACCGTCGAAAACCCGAACGAGACGCCGGAGGGCGCCGACTTCACCATTTTTCTCAACCCGAAATCGCTCGAGGTCGTGCAGGGATATGCGGAGCCGTCGCTCAGCCAGGCCCGGCCTGGCAACCGGTATCAGTTCGAGCGGCTGGGGTACTTCTGCGCGGATCCGTCTTCCACCGCCGAACGCCTGGTGTTCAATCGCACGGTGGAGTTAAGAGACACCTGGGCGAAGCTTCAGAAACAAAAGTAGCAACGCTGGAGTTCTATGCGCCGTAGTCCACGCTGACCCAGCGCTGTGCCCGCATGGACTCGTAACCTGCGTCCAGCACGCAGTTCACGATGTACCCGTCCTCGTAGGTCTCGCGCGGAGTTCGTCCTTCGCGCGCGCACTCGACGAAATGCTTCATCTCCGCCTGATAGCCGTATGCGAATGC
>Ga0070739_10001894_pt1 | contig 29780 bp, 28 predicted proteins | sample Coa_R1_7_FD_66445 | JGI IMG/M metagenome (GOLD analysis project Ga0070739, IMG submission 66445) | Surface soil microbial communities from Centralia Pennsylvania, which are recovering from an underground coalmine fire - Coalmine... | ecosystem: Environmental > Terrestrial > Soil > Unclassified ...
ACTGGAGGCGCAGATGAAGAACGCCGAAGTGCGCTCGCCCATTGACGGTATCCTGACCAATGTTCAGACGATTGACGGCGAACTGGTCTCCGACGGCAACGAGCTGTTTACGGTTTCTTCGCGCAAAACTTACGTGCGTGGCGAAGTCAACGAGGAAGACGTGGGCGAGGTAAAGCCGGGCATGAAAGCCAGGGTGCAGTTATATGCCTACCGGACGCGCACCTTTACCGCGCGGGTGACCTCAGTGCAGCCGGCAGCCGACCCAACCACGCAGCGCTACACCGTTGTGCTGGAGATGGAAAATCCGCCCGACAATTTGATGGTCGGGATGACCGGCGAAATGAACGTTGTCACCGGCGCGCATCAAAACGCGCTCCTGGTGCCGACCCGCGCCCTGCTGGTGGATCAGGCTCTGGTGGTGGAGCGCGGGATCGTTCAGCCGCGAACGGTCAAGGTGGGGTACCGCACGCTGGATTTTTCCGAGGCGCTGAGCGGTTTGGCGGCAGGCGATCGGGTCATTATCGCTGATCAGGACAAGTTCCGCGCCGGCGAACCGGTGCGGCAGCGACTGGTGAAGCTGCCGGCGCCACCCGCTGCCCCGTGACCCCGACGCTTTATATTGCGCTGCGTTTTTTAACTCACCGCAAAAGAGCCCTGCTCTTGAGCTTGAGCGGTGTCGTCTTTGGCGTGGCGATCTTTATCTGCACCCAGGCGCAGACCCAGGGATTCTCCAGTTATTTCATCAATTCGACCATTGGGAGCAACGGCGCGCTGGTCGTGCGCTCGCGGTTTCGACCCCGTTACGAGCCGCTGATGGTTTCGGCCAAAGATTCCAAGGGCGAGGTGAAACGGCGTCAATATTTCGAAGGGATCACCAACGCCAACGAGATCATGCGGGTAAGCAGGCAGTTCCCAAACGTCGTCTCCTGTTCGCCAGTCTTGCGCGGCACGGTGAGCGCCCGCGCCGGCTTTGAAAACGCCACGGTTGATCTGTTCGGCATCGACCCGGCTTTGCACGCGCAGACCACCGATATTCTTCAGAAACTAATCGCTGGCAATTACGATGATTTTCGAAACAACACCACTTCGCTCATTTTGGGCTCGCGCCTCGCGGAGGATCTGCTTCAGGTGGGCGTGGGCGACGCGGTACAATTGCTCGCGCCAAACGGCGAATACTGGCGTTTCACCGTCGCGGCCATCGCTCGCGCGGGAATTGGCTCCATCGACGCGAGCCGGGTTTATTGTCATGCCCGGGTTGCTCAGGCGCTGCTGCAACAGCCCTCCGGCGCTTCGATAATCATTTACAAACTGCGCGATCCAGACCGCGCCCCTGCGCTGGCCCAACATTTCGAGACGCTGTTCCAACACGGCGCCACCAGCTGGCAGGATCGCGAGGAAAGCACCCTCCAGCTCTTTCTCACCCTGCGAATGTCTGTGGCGATCACCACTTCGCTGATCATCCTGTTGGCGGGGTTCGGTATTTTCAACGTGCTCACCATGTCGGTCCTGTCGAAAATCAAGGAGATCGCGATTCTGCGCTCGATGGGCTATCGCCGCGCGGATATCAGCGCGATTTTCCTGTGGCAGGGCGCGGCCATTGGCGCCGGCGGCGCGATGATTGGATGTTTACTGGGGGCATTCATGACCTGGGGCGTGTCGCACATCCCCATTCGGCTCCGCGGCTTGTTGTACACGAATTACTTCTTGGTCACGTGGGACTGGCGCCATTACGTTTTTGCCACCTTTCTGGCGCTGCTTGCGGTGTTCATTGCCAGCTACGTCCCGGCGCGTCGGGCGGCAGAATTGCCGCCGGTGGCAACGATTCGAGGCTCAAGATGAACCGGGCGGTCTGTCTCAGCTGTGAAGGCATCGAGCGTTATCTCGGTGAAGAGGAGGAACGCGTGCACGCCCTGCGCAGCGTCTCCCTCGACATCGAGAGCGGCAGCATCCACGCAGTGATCGGTCCCTCCGGTTGCGGGAAAAGTTCGCTGCTTTACGTTCTGGGCCTGCTCGATCTTCCCGATGCCGGGCGGGTAACAATCGAGTCCGAGCCGGTAGCGCATCTGAGCGATGACGAGCTGGCGCGCAAGCGAAACCAATTCATCGGCTTCATCTTTCAGTTCCATTTCCTCATGGAAGATTTTACGGCACAGGAAAACGTGATGATCCCGATGCGCAAACTCGGCGATCTTTCCGATGGCGAAATGCGGGAGCGCGCCGGGCGCCTGCTGGAAGCGGTGGGGCTGGGCGACAAGTTGCGCAGGCCGAGCCGGCACCTTTCCGGAGGCGAGCAACAGCGCGTGGCCATTGCCCGCGCCCTGGCCAACGATCCCAAAATTATTCTGGCAGACGAACCGACCGGCAATCTCGACACGGCGAATTCTGAGCGGGCATTCGAGTTGCTGCAACAGATGGTGCGCGAGGGAGGCAAAGCTCTGCTTTTGGCCACGCATAATCCCGCCATTGCCGAAGCGTGCGATTGGATCCACGAGATGCGGGATGGCCGCATCATCGCCAGCCGCTCCAGAATGGCGTGAAGTTACCAAAAGATTAAACGACTGATGCCGCGACGCCGAATCAGGCGCCTTCCGCATGCCCGGCGGGCGCGCGCAGGCGCAACGGCTGCAAATGTTCAATCAATTTCTCCATGTAGTCGGACCAGGATCTGAATCTTCTCGCGCGCGCTTCGGCGCATAATCGCGCGTACGTGTCGCGGTCCGTCAGGAGTTCTTTGATCCCTGCGGCCAGCGCCTCTTCGCTGCGCTGATCGACGACCAGGCATCCGCCTCCGCGCGCCACCTCGCCCAGGGCGCCGTTGCCGCCGCAGACACACGGTTTGCCGTGAAGGAGACCCTCGACAATGGGCAGACCAAAACCTTCCATGAGCGAGGGGTACACAGTGAAAAAACATTCTCGATAGGCGCGCAGCAGGATCTCGTCGTTGACATGCCGCAGCCAGCGCAAAGGGCGGCCTCGCCTTTGCAGCGCCCGGATTTGGCGCACGATTTTGTTCAACGGCGCGCCGACATTTTTCCCGATCAAACAAAGCTGAAATCTCAGGCCTTCGTTCCAAAGCCTCTCGGCAGCATGCAGCAACAGGAGATGATTTTTCCGCCCGTGAAACGAACTGACGTACAGAACGAGGCGCTCCGCGCCGCGAGCTGACGCTGGGACCTCGGCCATGGCGACTTGTCGCTCTCCGAAAGCTTCCAGTTCGCATGGCCAGGGCTCGACGCAGCTTACCGTACGGTGACAGCCATACCTTTCCCAGAAAAAATGCAGATCCCGTTCCGCTTCTTCCGATACGCAAATCACCAGATCGAAAAGCGAGAGCGACTCCACATAAGGCCGCGATTTCCTGCTGCGGTCGCCATAGACTGAGGTGAGCCGCAGATCGGTGGCATCGTGGAAAATTGCTACTGTGCGTGCCGGCGTTTGCCTGAGAAAATCAGCCAGCTTGAGGCGACGGGAATCGCGGTAAATGTCCGGCACGAGAAAGACATCCTGGTCGCCGATCTCTGCCTTGAGATCGATTCGCCGTCTTCCGATCCAGCGAGCGAGCTCCGAAAATGGGTCGCGTCCCATCAGATCGGGGCGCGACATGGAACGGGCGCGCACCCGAAAAGGTGCGCTCAGGTAACGCCGCTCGGGTTCGCCCAGCTCAACATAGGACTGGCCGATGCGGTTCCAGCAGATCGGACGAACAGCGATCCCCTGTCGTCGACTCAGTTCCCCAAAAATTTTCCGGCTCATCCGCTGCATCCCGGTGTTTTGCACCGATGTGCATGAGCTGGTCACATCCATGAAGATTTTCATCGGGGCGCCGCGTGGTTTGGTTGCTTCGCCAGGCGCAACGGAAACGGACCGTCGGCGCAACGCGGAAGCGCCGCGCGGGAGTGCCCGGTTTCGGAAGGGGTGAGAAAAAAGGTTACGGAGCGCATTTCCGCAGCACGCTGCGCACTTCCAAAAACGTCGGCACGTAGTTGGCTACGGCGAATGCGACCACTGTGCCCGCGATTACGCCCGTAATTCCATACGCTTTGGCAAATGCGATGGACAAAGTCAGATTCAAGGCCGCAGTGACGCTCCCATAAACGGTCATGCCTTTGAGATGCCCGGTGGCGTTGAGCAAACAACTGCCCACCAAAAGCGTCGATAGCATCAGCCGCCATAACGCCATCCAAAGGATCACTGAAAAGGGCGGCACGGCCTGCGCTCCCGCCCAGAGCCGGATGATGTCGCTGCCGAAAATCGTCAGAAACCCTACCATGATGATGGTGGTAAAGAAGCTGAACTTGAAATTCGATCGCAGCGTTTTGCGAATCCATTCGTAATCGCGCTGGGCATACGCCTCGGTGTACGCCGGCCAGAGATTGGGATATGCCAGGGTTTGCAATCCGGTGGCGATGGCAAAGAGACTAAAGGTAACGGCATAAGGGGTGACCTGAGATGCGCCCAGGAAATGCGCAATCACCATGTTGTCGGTCTGCCAGTTGATCATCCAACCGGCGCCAATAATGAAAAATTTCCAGCCGTCGGAGAAAAGCATTTTCACAAATCCGGGGTCAACGCTCTTCAGACTGGGACACAACCACGGCTTGTCGAACCCGAACAGCCACAGGGCGCAGGCGAGGTTGGTGACCAATCCCATCCCGAAACATCCAAATACCAGCCAGGGCAACCCTCCACGAAACCAGATCACCGCCAGCAAAGCCACCAAATTCCCCACGCTCCCCCCCATGTTCCAAAGATTGGCCAGCGCGCTCTGCTGATGCGCAGCCAGCGTCCGGGCACTGACCAGCAGTGGAAGGTTCAGCGCGAAAATAGAGAGTGCGACCATTACCGCGGGAACGCTTTCGGCCCGCGCGACCGGTGACTGGAGATTGGGGAATAAGAGGGAGGCGATGCGCGGCGCCAGAGCGTTGCCCACAATCAAAATCGTTACGGCAATCAGGGAAAGCATGGCCAAAGCCGAGGACACAAAGCGCCGCCCGATTTCGCGAGCGTTTTGCGCCTGCGCTCTGGTCAAGGCGTTGGTAAGGCTGGCGGCCAGTCCCAAGTCTGTAATGCTTAGAAACGTGAGGACGCTCACGATCGTCACCCATGCTCCGTAACGTTCCGCCCCCAAATACCGGATGGTGAGCGGCACCGAGATGACGCTTACAAAAATGGCCAATGCTCGCGCTACAAGGGCGGAGGCGGTGCCCTGGAACAAACCGCGAGCGCGGCGTTCGCGATAATCGCGAGGCGCGCTCCGGCTCAGTGTAAAGTTAACCCAGCGTTGTAGAGTCGGAGGCAAGAGTGTGATTATATCCCGTTTGGCTGGTTGCGCCGGTTAATGTGTCCTGTCACATCGCGGAAACTTCAACCCGCCTCAAGAAAAGGGCCCAGCTGACCTCATGCCGTTCTTAGAGAAAAAATCACCCATATCGCTTGCACGAAAAGCCGCTGCGTATTTCGAGATGCGCAGCGTCTGGGAACTGATTATTTCGGCAGCTCTCGTGCTCTTCATGATGGGACTCCGAGTCGCGCATATTTTGCGCCACAATTTCGACAGTGATGAGCCGCAATATCTGCATGTCATCTGGGGATGGACACACGGATTAATTCCGTATCGGGACCTGCTCGACAATCACATGCCACTGTTTTACCTCATGCTTGCGCCCTTCGTTGGCTTGATCGGCGAGCAGGCCACCATCCTTTACCAGATGCGCTTCCTTTTGCTGCCGGCTTATCTCGTCGCGGCCTTTTGCACTTATCGAATTGGGGCATCACTCTTTTCCAAGAGAGCCGGTATTTGGGCCGTTATTCTGGTCGGCCTTTATTATCGTTACCATTTTGTTTCACTGGAATTTCGGACCGACAATGTTTGGGCGCCGCTCTGGCTGCTCAGCATCACAGCCCTGCTCAGCGAGGCATTGACCGCTCGAAGCGCAGCGGGAGCTGGTCTTTTGCTGGGACTTTGCTTTGGCATCTCAATGAAGTCGTCGCTCTTGCTATTCGCAATTGCGGTGGCCGCGCCGACCGCGTTGCTGCTCATTGGTCGCGGTCGTCTGGGATATTCTTGGAGCTATCTGATGCGGTGCAGTGGCGCGTTCCTCTTCTCTGCAGCGATTGTACCGCTTGTGATAATCGTGTTCTTCGCGTTCAAAGGCTTGTGGCGCGATTTTCGATATTGCGTCTTCGATTTCAATTTCCTCGCGCGCGGCGCGGGCGACGCCGGTTCCGTGTATAAAGGTCATCCCGCGGTCACGCTCACCCTGGCGTTTTTGATCATCGGTGGCCTGGCCTGGGAAATAACACGCAACGTCGAAGACGCGGGCCGAGCTTTCCGGCGTGTGTTCGTGCTGATTCTGTGCGCCGTGTATTTTTTGACGGTCAAAATTTTATGGCCTATAAGCAACCGCAGTTATTATTTGCCATTCTACCCCCTTGCGGCCGTCCTGCTGAGTGGCGCGCTCCTGGCCCTGGACCGACGAAGCGTGAGCATGGTCTGTGATTGGCGACGGATGTTTGCTCTGACGCCGTTGTCAGCTTTTGTGGCGGTTGGCGAACTGGTTGTTCTTATTGTAAGCCAACCAGTCTGGAAAGACAGAACGCGACAGGAAACCGATTTGCTTCGCAACGTCCTGGCCCTCTTGAGACCACAAGATTACGTCCTTGACTGCAAAGGTGAAACGGTCTTTCGCCGACGCTGCGTACGATTGGTGTTTGAAACGATTACCATGTCCGCCATTCAGCGCGGCTTCATGGCGGACAACACTCCCAGGGAATGTGTTCAAACAGGCACGTGCGCCGTGGCTACGACATTGATCAGGCGATTCCCGCCAGAGACACGTCGCTTTGTAAAGCGAAACTATCTCGCAGTGACGAGCAATTTGCGGGTTGCCGGCCAACAATTGAAGGCTTTCTCTGAGAGCGTTCACCGCTACGATTTCGTCGTAACGATTCCGGCCAGCTACGAAATCATTTCCCGTCACAGACCTGTGTCAGGCACGCTTGATGGAATCCCATACCAAGGGGCGCGATTTCTCGGCGCCGGCCTGCACAGGTTTGAATCAAACTTGAACGCGGGCGACTTGATCCTCCTTTGGGCGCAAGCGGCGGATCGACATTTTATTCCAATGGCGCATCCTTCTCGACGACATGGTTGACTCCCCGCACCTGAATGACCTCCATGACTGCTCCCGCATTTAACCCAGATTCGAGATTACTTCTGATCGCGCCGCATCCAGATGATGAAGCCCTGGCCTGTAGCGTTACGCTCCAGCGCGCCGTCGCGGCTGACGCGGCTATCCAGGTAGTGTATGCCACGGACGGTGAAGACAATCCCTGGCCGCAGCGCATTCTGGAATGCAAATGGCGATTAGATTCAACTGCTCGAAAGCGTTGGGCCAGCCTGCGGAGGACAGAAGCACTGACGGCGCTGCGGAGGCTTGGGGTTGATAATTCTGGCGCTCGCTTCCTTGGTTTTCCAGATCAAGGACTGACCAGACTGCTGGTCACCGATTGTGGGTCGGCTCTCGAAAAACTGGCTGCCACAATAATCGAGTCGAATCCAACGGACCTCCTAGTGCCAACAATCCACGACACGCATCCCGACCATAGCGCGCTGGGCGTCATGTTGCACCTCGTTCTCACGCAATCGTGGAAGATACGACCAACGATGTCAGTTTGGGCTTACCTTGTCCACGGGCAAAGCAGAGCATTTGCCGCTCGAGCGCACGAGCTTTCACAATCCGATGCGGAGACCGTCGCGAAGAAATACGCAATCGCTTGCCATAAGACGCAACTGAAGTTGTCTCGCCGAAGGTTTTGGGCGTACGCGCGGCGCCCGGAACGCCTTCTTCGGGTTGTGCCGCGCGATTCATCCTTTCTCGACAAGCCACTTCAATGGATTTCCCGACAATCCGACGCTCTTCACGTCCGGTTTGTCTCATCAACGAAATTCGCGCCGGCCCCAAATCCGACGCTCTTCGTCTTGGGTCGCGAAGCGAGCGGGCGGGTTTGCTGCCTGCGCATGCAGGTTCCCCCGCGTTCCTCGACGGTGGCAGTGTCTGATTGTCGTCGAGGCGAACCTGTATGCCTGGCGCAATATCACGGGACCAGATTTGCAGGCGAGTTTACAGTCCCCCTGCAAATGTTTTCTCCCGAGAGCCTCTTCGTCAAACTGGAACGCCGCTTGTTGTTTTTTGATGAAACCGGCTGGTTCGAAGTCCCCCCCTGCTGGACCGAACCGCTCCCGCGGTCTATGGACCGGACGCGCTGCGCAGTGGAAATGCAACTGGTTCCTTGAGCAAGGCGATCTGCAATACACCCGCCGCCAGCTACAACTCCGGGATGCGCGTTAAAGTCATTCTTATTTTTACCGCCGTGTTTGCCCTTTACCTGGTTTCGCGCTCGCCCGGCCTGGACGAGTGGGACTCCGTGCAATTCGCGCTGGGCTTGCGCGAGTTTAACCTCTGGAAGCATCAACCGCATCCGCCCGGTTATCCACTCTACATTTGCCTGGGCCGTGCTGGAACGCGCTGGTTTGGTTGGAGCCCGGAGTTCGCTTTGGAGTTTGTCAGTTGCGCCGGCGGCGCGCTTTTCGTGGCGGCGTGGTTTTGCATTGTTCGTCTCCAATTTGGCGAGCGCTTTGCCTGGCTGTTGACTGGAACGCTCGCGGTTACACCGGTCGTCTGGATGACCGCAACGCGGGCGCTCACCGACGGTCTCGCCTCAGGTCTGTTAAGTGTTGAACTCTACTGGTCGTTACGCTTGCGAACCGGGCGCTCTTACCAACAGTTGTCCGCCGCCGCGCTGTTTGCAGCGGCTGCCACCGGCGCGCGTCCGCAACTTTTGCCAGTCGCTCTTGTGATTCTCATCGCGCCGCTGCGGAGAACGAGGGCAAAACTTTGGCTCGCGGGCGGCGCAATTTTCATTGCGGGATGCCTGGTTTGGCTGTTGCCCACCTGGTACAGCCAATCGGTGCTGCCAGGGCCGGTGTCTGGCTGGCGTTCGTATCCGGCGCAACTCTATTCGCAATGGCGCTGGCGCTTCGATCATCCGGGCGTTTTCATCGGCCAGGAGGTTTCGCTGATGAACATTGCCAAACGTTTCGCCGTGCACATCCTAGGATGGTTTGGAATCGGTTTGGGGCTACTTTGGTCCCCCTGGGCGCTCATCGCCGGCGGGCTGCTTGCCGCCTGCGGGTTGGTCCTTTATTTCGCGCGTTTCGACGCGCGCGACGGCGATTTTTGGAAAATACACTGGAGCTGGGCGGCGCTGCTTTGCGCAATAGTTTTCTGCTTTTTGCCCGGAGATCAGCGATACTATATGCCGGTAATGCCGCTGTTGCTCGTAGCAGTTTTGCGGGGCCTGTTTCAGCTTCCCGGACCGCTGCGGTTTGGCGCGCTTTTGCTGCCGGCATTGCTGATGAGCGTCTCGGTTCCGGCGGCAATCGAGAGCCACCGCGAGCCGGCGCCGCCAATCAAGCTTGTTCAGTTTCTTGAGCGGCAGTATCCGCCGGAACAGCGGCATACCGTTGTTTTATTGCTCAGTCATTGCCAGAGGCATTTCAAATGGTATGCGCCGGATTTCGCAGTTTACGAAAATGCGCCTTTGTCAGCAGTGCCAGCAGAAATTCTGACGGCGGCCAAGGCTATCTACACCGACGAGCCGCAGCAGGCGCGTGCTCCCGGCTGGCAGCTTGTGCTCGATGCAGAATTCTCACGCTCCTTGGTGATTTACGGAAAGCACCACGATGTGCGGCTGTTCCGCGTGGAAAGGATCAATGAACCATGAAAAAAGTTTTCCTTACCGGAGCCAGCTCGGGGATCGGTCTGGCCATTGCCCAATCGCTCGTGGCGCATGGGCACGAAGTCTGGGGCACGTCGCGCAACCCGGAGCAGATTCCCAAATTGCCGCGCTGGCACGCCGTGCGCCTTGATCTGGCCAATCCGCTTTCAGTGGAGGAGGGATTCAATGTTGCCCTGGTGGAAGCGGGACACTTCGACGTGCTGATCAACAACGCCGGGACAGGTCACTTCGGGCCTGCTGAATTTCTCCCGGCAGAAACGCTCGCACACCAGTTTCAGATTCTGGTGTTTGGTCAAATCCAGCTGATGCAGCTGGCGTTGCGCAGCATGCAGGCTCGCAAAGGGGGTCTGATTATAAATGTCAGCTCGCTGGCTTCGCGACTTCCGGTGCCTTTTATGGCAGCTTACAATGCATCCAAGGCCGCGCTCGCCTCCTTCACGATGTCGTTACAGCTTGAGCTGCCCAATTCCCAAGTGCGAGTGGTGGATCTTCAGCCGGCTGATATTTGCACGGAGTTTAACCAGAACGTGATCAAACATTCCCAAACGCAACGCCCCTACGAGGCAAAAATCGCCAAGACGTGGGCAATCGTCGAGCGCAACATGAAAAAGGCGCCGCCGCCGGAACTTGTCGCAAAACAGGTTCTGAAGTTAATTCGAGCAGCCGACCCGCCGCCCCGGGTCACCGTTGGCGGCGCATTTCAATCCAAAATTGCGCCGCTGATTTTCAGGTTTCTTCCGCAGCGCGTCCGGCTGTGGGGCCTGAAGAAATATTACGGAATATGATGCCCATTGCTCAAGCGATTGTTTTACTGGCTGGCGAAGGTTCGCGGTTGCGCAGCGCGGATAGAACCGTTCTCAAGCCATTTGTGCCGGTGCTCGGGCGGCCGCTGATTTCCTACACCATCGACGCGCTGGTCCGAGCCGGAATTCAAAAGTTCTGGTTCGTGGTCGGATACGAAAGCAAGCGCGTGATTGCGGAAACGCGGCGACTGATGAACGCGAGCCTCGACGCGTCGTTCATCGAAAATCGCCATTGGCAAAAGCAAAACGGCATTTCATTGCTGGCGGCAGCTCACTGCGTGGCGACGCCTTTTCTTCTCACAATGGGCGATCATGTGTTCGACGAGGCCGTGATTCGTCTTCTCCTCGATTTGGCCCAGCCCGATTTGCTTAACATCGCCATCGACCGGAAACTGGATTCCATTTTTGATCTGCAAGACGCGATGAAAGTCCAGACGCGAAAAGGCCAGGTCACGGCCATAGGGAAACACCTGACGGACTACGATGCGATTGATACCGGATTGTTCGTATGCCCCAGGGAAATATTCAGTTACTTGGAGGAAGCCAGGTCCCGCGATGCCGGCGGCGACTGCAGCCTGGCCGACGGCATCAGGCTGATGGCCGGTTCAGGCAAGGTTCGCGCCATCGATATTGGCGATAGCTGGTGGCAGGACGTGGACACGCCGCAGATGCTGTTCCACGCAGAAGAGAAATTGCAGGGCCTCAACTACAGCCCGAAGCCGGGTTGAGCGCGCCAATTATCGAGCTGGCTGGCGGAACGGGCACAGCCGATCGTACAGGTGGCGTGGCAGGATTTGTACTGGTAAAACTGCTCTCGCAAATCATCAAAGGTGTAATCCATCAAACTCTTCGACCACAAGCGCCTCGTTTGCGAGCACCAACTCACCTGTCCATACTCATCCACGTAAAGATAACGGCTGCCCGCCCGGCATTTGAATGGCGCAACACCCTCCAAAACCAGTCGTCTTCGATAACTCGAAAAGTCCACAAGCCTCTTTGGCACCTCGCCGAGGATCTTCTCAAACGCCATGACTTCGGCCCTGTCTGCTTTCAGCCGACCGCTGTCATCATGAAGAAGCAGAACGCGTGGGGTAAAACCTATTTGCCTGGCAAAAGCCAGAACCGCTTCGGCTTCGTGCGGCGGGCTCGCGCCAAGAACACCACTCACGACCACGCGGAAATTCGCGTGCTCCCGCAACCATTCCAGGCGTTTCTTCAAGTTCGTCAAAACCTTCTGCGTCGTCTCATTGGCGTGAACGCCATCGATGGAGATCTGCATTTCCTGGAGCCCGGCCCTATTCAGCGCCTGGATCAGATTAGGCTGCAAAAGAAAGCCGTTGGAAATCATGCCAGTGCGAAAGAAACCAAGCCGACGACAAACGCGGATCAGATCCGGGAGCCGAGGATGTAGAGTTGGCTCCCCGCCCGTCAAAGAGACGCCAAGAGTACCCAGGCTTTTCAACTTCCACAGACGCTTCTCCAAAATTTCGAAGGCGATTGGATCGCTCGTCCTGTCATACTCCGAGCAATAGCTGCACGACAAATTGCATCGGCGAATGATTACCACTTGCGCAAGAAAGGGGCTGTAACGCAGTCGCGAAAAAATTCCTGGCATACGCTCAGGCTCTATCCACTCAAATTATCTGCCGGGTCGAACCGATAGTTTCTCACGAAATGCAAAATGTAGCCACCCGAATTTGGAGAGCGACCCTCCCCCAACGATCTTTGGGAGGATTCTGACCGTTGCTGGACGCGCTTCCATGTTCAATCTTCAATCTTCACGACCATGGTTCATGAGTGCCTCATTTTGGCAGATAGCCCCCGTGCCCTCACGGAGTTTTGTGGCATTTCCACTCTGGAGCGCCTACTGCGTACACTGCACCGTTGTGGAATCGAACGCGCAACGGTTCTTTCCAGCACACCCGACGCAATTGCCAAAGAGCTGGGACGCCCCTCATGGGCGCGAGCCGGGTTGGATGTAACCCTTCGCTCGCGTCCGCCCGGACCAGTTACGCTCGATCAGATCGTCAAGGTCTGGCCCCGCAATTCCGAGCTGAGCCCGCTTTTGCTCCTTATTCCAGCCGATGCCGTATTCGATCCCAGGCTGGTGCGCGCGCTTGTGGCCCTGGAAACGCCCGCGGCTCTGGTCGATTCCGGTTTGCGGCGGCGCGGGCTCCAGACCCTGATCGCATCGGCGCCGGAAACTGTGCGAGGAAAATTATGCGGACCCGCTCTCTTGGAATACAAGTGGGCCACGAGTCAAAACAGCCTTCTTACGGACGCGCTGCGCGATGGGGTCGAGCAAAATACATTGGCAGCGCTCGATGTTTCGGATCAGCCGCTCTACTACGTCTCGATGCGGCGTAAACTCCGACCATTCTGGTTTCCGGCACCCTCGGCCGAAAACCTCAAACTGGCCAAACGCATCCTGTTCGATTCCATCCAGAAAGGCACGCTCGATATCCCCGCCTGGTTCCACGCGCCGATTGAAACCTTTCTTGTCTCGCGTCTTTGCGAGACTCGCATCACGCCCAATCAGCTGACCCTGTTTTGCAATCTTGTGGCCTGGACGGTAACAGCGCTGCTGGCCACGGGACATCTGGCGTGGGGGCTGGGCCTTGCTCTTGCGGTGGGAGTGCTGGACGGATTGGACGGAAAACAGGCGCGTTTGAAAGTGGAGACGACCCGGCGCGGCAAGATCGAGCATTGGTTCGATGCCGTGTTCGAGATGTCGTGGTGGATCGCCTTGGCCTGGCATTTTCGTGTTTCCGGTCAACTAGCAAACGCTTTTGGATACCTGCTGCTTTTGCTCGTGGCCGAAGGCGTCGATGGCTTGGCCAAGGGAAGCGTTTACTTCACCACAGGCAAACTGATCGACGAACTGGGCGCTTTCGAGCGCTTCGTTCGTCTCATCGGCGGGCGCCGCAACGTTTACATCTGGATTTTGACCGTTGCCTTTTTGCTCGGGGCGCCGGCGAAAGGTTTTGTGGCGATGGCCTGGTTGCAGGTTGTCACGGCAATCGTGCATTTGCCGAGCGCCATCGCAAATTTCATTCGCAACGGCCACATGTTCAGCATTCGTTTACGCGATTGATTTGCTGTAGATGCGCCAGGTTTTATAACGCTGCGCACCGATGGCTTGCAGAAATCGGTTGATCAAGACGTTGTCTTCCAGGGTCATGCTGAGTTCGCCGCTGATGCCGCGTTTCACCATTGTTTCCTCCATGACGCGCAACACCAGCATCTCCGCCACGCCGGTTCGGCGATGTTTTGGCACCACGCCGAGGGCAATCAACCGTCCTTTTTTGAGACGCCTGCTGCCGAGCAACAGCTTGATCAGGCCAATAGGCAGACCAAAGCGCGTCAGTCGCCCGTTCAATTCCCGCAGAATTACGTTGATATCCGGCAGACATAGCGTAAACCCGACGGGCTGACCCTCCGCCTCGGCAACCCACGCAAACTCCGGTATCAGGAACGGTTTTAGTTCCCGCGCCATAAACTCAATCTCAGCTGCGCTAAATGGCACAAACCCCCAGTTTTTTTGCCACGCCTCGTTAAAAATCTGGCGGAGCCGGCTCGCTTCGCTCGAGAGGTCCCTCAGGTCAGCCGGGCGGATGACCACGCCGGACCTGCGCTTTTGAAAGCGCGCGGCAATCCGGCGCAAATTATCTCTGGCTTGCGATGGATCAGCAAACCACCAGCCATACCAATCCTTTGCCTTGGCAAAACCGCAGCTCTCGACGAGGTCCCGATAATAGGGCGGATTATGCGCGGTCAGTATCGCGGGCGGAAACTGGAATCCGTCGATCAGCAGTCCGCAAATGTAATTGGTGGAATAATCAATCGGCCCCATCATCTCGCTGCGGCCTCTGTTGCGAAGCCAGCCCTCTGCCGTTTCAAACAAGGCTCGCGCTACGCGCCGGTCGTTCACGCATTCGAAAAGCCCGAAACATCCGACATTTGACTCGTGCAGGGCGTTATAATTCCGGTCGTCAGAGGCCATGACCCTGCCCACGACACTTCCGGCTTTACGCGCCACAAATAACGCGGCGTCGCCATGTTGGTAGAAGGGATGCCGTTTGCGGTCCAGAAAACGTTTGCGCTCAATGATCAGCGGCGGCACCCAAGCGGGGTCGCCGACATAAATTTGCCAAGGCAATTTAATGAACGCCTTGCGCTCCCGGGCGGTAACGACTTCAGAGATTTCGATGTTCGACACGAGCGCAAAAAGTAAACCACACCCACGACTCGCGGTCGCAGGCGCAAAATTTCGTCCCACTCTTTCCCGCGTCTCCGCCGGCAGCAACAGCGAAGGTAATTTCGGTTCTCCATGCGCCCATTGCGCAGCTTCAAGCCGTTACGCAGGATGAGTTTTCGCCCGCAACAGGCGCAGCGATGTCTCCGCCAGTTTCCGCTGCCGGCCAAGGAGATGAACCAGCAAAAGATTGAGCGGACCCAGTTCGAACCAAAAATACCAAGCCGGCTGACCGACGAACAAAAGAAGAAACAAAACCAGCATCCGCGTGTTCGTCATCAGCAGGCCCCACTCTTTCAACGTGGGAGCGGCCAATTCTCGATAGCGGTCTCGAAACCAGCCGGGGCAGCGGCCCCCAAAGGATCGCTCGAGCGCGTCGCGCAGATTTTTCAAACGCGGTGCAAGCAGTTCCTGTTGGCGGGTAAAATTGAAGTACAAAACGAGCAAGAGTTGTTTCCAAAAAGCGCGGCGCCAGGAGCGGGTCTGCAATTCCAGACGCAGTTGCGCCGACGAATCAAAGCCGCTGCGCGAGCCGGTCACGACATGAAGATACGTTGTGCGATAATAATCGGCGGCAGCGCCCTGCAATGCATGACTGATCGCCGCCGCCAGCGCGAGAAGAAACACGGCGGAGGACACGCCTGCCATCCAACACCGCAATGCCAGGTGCAGATAGACGCTGGCGAACACCAGGTGATCGCAAATGCTGTCCACGATACGCCCCTCGCGGCTTTCTCGGTGGGTCAAGCGCGCGAGCTGGCCATCGGCGTTGTCGAGCGCGTTGGCGCACACATGAAGCGCCATGCCAGCGATGTTGATGCGCAAGTCGCGATAGTAATAAAGATGTCCCGCCGCGACGCCGCACACGCCGGCCAGCGCACTCACCCGGCTCGGAGTCAACTTCAGCTTTGCAAAAAGCTGGGCCAGCCGAAATCCGATCGGCCGATAGAAGTAAAGGTCCAGCACGCCTTCCACTTCGCGCGCTTTAAATGTGGCTTCGATTGGCGCAGAGAATGTCCCGGTCTGCTGCGACATCGGTTTAGGCCAGGGTGCGGCAATCCTGCAGCTCCACCATTTTGTTTGTGGCTCGCTCAGGCGCTCTGCTTGTGCAGAAGCGCCGGCAGCAGCGTGTCTTCGAGGATGTTGAGCGCTTCGTCCAAGTCTGCGCGGGTGTGTTTGGCGGTGACGCAGGCGCGGAAGCAGATCCGATTTTGAGGCACCGCAGGGTAATCCACCGGCGCAACCCAGAGGCCGCGTCGCCGCAGTTCGTGGCCCAGCCGATACATGCGTTCACGATCGCCGATGATGATCGGCATCACGTAGGTATTGGAGTTCCCGGTGTCGAGACCGAGCTTGTTCAGCTCGCCATGAAAGTAATTCGCATTTTCCCAAAGTTGGACGCGCAGCTCGGGATGAGCCGTAGCCAGCTCCAGCGCCTTGAGAATGGCCGCCACCACAACCGGCGGCAGCGCGCACGAATAGACATACGGGTGCGCGTAAAACCGCAGATACTGTAGCGTCTCCTTTGAACCGGCAACAAAACCGCCCAGCGCGCCAAACGCTTTCGAAAACGTTCCGTAAACAAGCGGGAACCGTTCTTCCAGACCGAAATGCTCCGCCGCGCCGCGGCCGTGTTCCCCGCAACCCAGCATCGAATGCGCTTCATCGATAAAGACACTGGCGCCGTGCGAATCGGCGACCTCCAGCAGTTCCGGCAAATTTCCAAAATCACCATCCATGGAGTAAATGCCTTCCACCACCACGAGCTGACGCCGGCCCTTGTGGCGGCTCAAGGCGGCATCGAGCGAGACCGGGTCGTTATGCTCGAATTTTTCCGCGCGACAGCGGGAGAGCAGCGCGCCGTCGCGAAGGCTGAGATGCGATCGATTGTCCAGGATGGCCACGTCGCTTTTTCGCAGCAAGCCAGAGATGGTACCCAGCGCGCCGCCGAAGCCGCTGTTGAAAATCATCGCATCCTCGCGGCGGAGAAATTGCGCGACGCGCCGTTCCAATTCCCGATGCAGATCGGTCATGCCCGAGAGCATGGGGGAGCCGCACGCTCCCATGCCGTGCGTTCGCAAGGCCTCATGCGCAGCGGCCAACACTTCGGGATGATTGGCCAGACCCAGGTAATTGTACGAGGCAAGATTTATGACCGGCCGCGGTTTCCCACCGTAATTGATAGTGGTGCGCGCGTCTGCGCTGGCCAGCATTTCCGGCTCGTACAATTCCACTGCCCAGGCGCCGAGCCGTATCCAATTGATAAAGCTAGGTGGCGGCTCCAGCGGGTCGTTGCTCTCCCCCGCCAGAAAATTGCTCAGACTGAGTTTTGCCGGGTCCTCAACGTTCATCGAACGGTACAGTGTGTTTCGCTCGTTCGCTCTCACACGGACGCTGTTTTCCAGCAAGATTGGAGGTTTTGTCCTTCACCGGTTTTTCTTACAACGCTTTGCACTGCATCGACAAACGCATCGGGTCGTGTCGGGGCAGCCAATCTATTGATTTTCGCAGTTCGGGACAAGGCTTTAGTAGGGTGCCGGGCTCGGGGCGAGACTCTTACCGGCGCGTAGTACGGAAAACGTAATCCCAGAGAGGGGAGCTGATTCCAAATCCGGCGTTCGCGTCCCGATAATGGTGGCGCAGATGATACTGCTTCAGCCAGAGCCACGCTCCCCGCTTCATCGGAAAATGGTGAATGGCGTAATGAAGGGTGTCGTAGCAGAGGTAACCGAACACCAGCCCGGCAAACGCGGCGGCCGCGAAGCGTCCAAAGATCAGCAGGAACAAGACGTAGAAAAACAACGCCAGCGGGACGCTCACACTGGGTGGCATAACCAGCCTTTTGGCGTCATTGGGGTAATCGTGATGCACCCCGTGAATGATGTAATGCAATCGTTTCCCGGGCTGGCTCTTCGGCTCGTAATGAAAAATGTAGCGGTGGATGAGATATTCCAGCAGAGTCCACAGCAGAACGCCGAGCACGAAAAATCCGGCAATGACCATCACCGACAATTTTTGTTGCCACAGGGCGACATAAAGCATGTAACTCACCACCGGCACGTACAGGATCAGCGGTGTCGCCGGATGCACACGCGAGAAGAACTCCAAAAAATCGCTCTCAAACAGGCGCACGGTTTCGTTCTTGTTCGAAACATAAGGCCTTTTGCTCGCCGCGAGATTCGGCATGGCTAAAAATTAATGGGGCGCGCACTCAGATCAAGATGGAGCAGCGGGCGCTGCGCGCGCGCTGCGGATTCGCTCTGCGCCGCGGAGCTCTTTCCGTTGTTGTCCAGGCTCGGCCCGCCCTGCTGAGGCGCCATTTGTTTCATCCGTTCCACTCGCGAGTAGAGGCTGTAGCGCTTGTCAAAAATAAACTGCAAAAGCAACCGGCTCCAGGACGAGTGATATTTTAAATTGTCGTAAAACTCCGGCGCCATGGCGCGCAGCTTGGGCAAGTTGTTCCACGGGATCGAAGGCAGATCGTGATGTTCATTGTGATAACCCATGTTCAGCGCCACGCGGTTGATTGGCCCGTAATAACTGAACGTCTCCTGATCAAAATCGTACGTGTAATGCTCCTGAATCCAGCGCGCTCCCACCGGATGCAGCCCAATGGAAAAGAAAAACGCGAACGCCAGATAGAGAAACCCGGCCCAGCCACAGAGATAAACGATGGCCGCGTCGTAGACGATCGCGCACGCCAGATTCAGCGTAAACCAGCGGTCCCACATCCTGATCGCTTTCAGCCGCGGCGGACGCGTTATCTGGAAAAATGGGAAGAGCATCAGCCAGATCGCTTTCCGGTACCATTTGTTGCCCACCAGGCGCGCTTCCCAGTGGTTTGCGAGGTCCGCGTCCCACTCGTAATCGCCCTGATGCGAATGATGTTTCAGGTGATAAACGCGAAAACCCATCGCTCCCGGGGCGAGGTTGGGCAGATCGGCGAGGATCGCCACCATCTTGTTCCGGCTCGGGTTCCGGAAAATGAGATTGTGCGTGGCGTCGTGAATGATGACGTAATTGGCATGATTGGCGAACGCGCCGACGCAAAACGCGATGAGCAGACTCAGCCACCAGTAATGAAATCCCAGCGCGCCCATTCCAAACGCGATGGCCGTTTGCAAAGCCACGATCGCCACCGCGATCAGCGCCGTCCACGGATTGCGCACCATCAACTGGCGGACTTCGGGATGCGCTTTCAGGATGGCGCGCGCCCGCCCCGGATGCGGATGCTCGAACCCCGACTGGTAAAACCCGGACTGCATCGCGCAGCAAACTTACTCAATCGCCGACGCCTCCTCAAACTCCGTTTTTGATTGCGCGCCGCACAGGCGCACATTCTGCGGGCGGTTGTCGCCACTCGCTCGCATAAGGGCGAAAAAGTGCAATACTTCAGCCGCCTCTGCTCCGATCCGATGGAGCGGAGCGGCTGCCGGATGGAGTTCCTCAAGAGAGAAATCACGACGATCGGCGCACTCTTTGCGGGGATAACGCTCGGCCTTGGAACTACCAGCCCGACTCCCCCGCAGGCCTCCCACGAAAACAATCCCGCCACCGTTCCCGCGCCAATGATTGCCTCGCGTTCTCTGGCCATGCTGTGGCAGGTAGTGAAGCAACTGGAAAATTTCGTCCGCGACAAAAACCTGGCCGCCATTCACAACGAAGATCTTATCCTGGGCGCGGCAGCGAACGAATTGTTGGCCGAAGCTGGAAAGATCGTGCCGGCCCGGAGCGATGATTTCAAGGCCAAATTGACGGCATTTTGCTCGCAAGTGAGCGCGCTCCATTTGATGGCCGATTTGAACCAGCAGGCCGCTTCTGAAGCCGAGCTGGCCAAAGTTTTGGCGTCCTTTGAAAAGCTGAAGGGATATTTCCCGAAGGAGATCGTGGCCCGGGCGCAAAAATACCTCGAAGCATTCAGCTGCCCGATGCACCGGGATGTGATTGGCAAACGGAGCGACGTCTGTCCCAAATGCGGCATGCTGCTGGATCAAATGGTGCGCGTTTTGCCGTCCGCTTCCGGTCCATCTTCCTCCGGGCAGCAAACAGTCCGCGCCTCGGTCAAGACGGCGACACCATTGATTGCAGGCAAGCCGGTCACAGCGCTTTTACGGTTGCAGCGAGCAAACGGCGACCCGGTGCCTGCTTCGGAGTTGATCGAAACGCACACAAAAAAAGTGCACCTACTGATCGTGGATAACAGTCTTACGGATTACCATCATCAACATCCAGAACCCACGCGCAATCCCGGAGAATACGCTTTCACCTTTACCCCCAACAAACCCGGATCTTATCGTCTCTGGGCAGACATCAGGCCGCTGCCCCTCGGCCTGGAGGAATATGTCATGACGGACATTCCGGCCGCCACGGTGGGAGAACCTTTGCGAGATCGTGCCGTCAATTTGAGAGCAAAGGTAGATGGATTGAATTACGAACTCATTCTTCCGCAAACAATCCAGGCAGGCCGGCCCGCGGCGGCCCGACTAAGAATCACAACTCCGGACGGAAAAGGTTTTACTCAATTGGAGCCATTCATGGGAGCGTTCGCGCACCTTGTTGGATTTAATGAGGACCTCACCACCGTGATGCACATCCACCCCAAGGGCCCTCCGGCGGCGGATCCCGCGGCACGCGGCGGACCTGAACTGGAGTTTCAAATTTACGCACTGCGACCCGGCTTTGTTCGTCTTTTCGCTCAGGTACAAATCGCCGGCCGCACTCGATCCGTTCCCTTCGGCATCCAGGTTTCCCCCTGAGAAACGCGACCCTAACGGGATTCGAACCCGTCGAAGCGTACTTTTTTGTGACTGTTTCCTAATATGCAATTAGCTTATTAACAGTTACTTACGGATCTGGAGTCTTTTTTGTCAAAATTTGAAGAGGTCGCCAAAAGGCACGAAAATCGTTGAAATTTGTCACGTTTTGTCACGTCATTTTATTGACTTCACGCCTGGTGTCCGGGCGTTCGTAACGCCCGCCCTAACGTTGCGCGACGGTTTCGGTGCACAATGTGCTTTGACAGCGAAGGGCTTTGAGGGCAAGAATGACCAGTCGTGAAAGCGGTAAAGATCAAAGCGGTTAGTAGTAGAATTCTTGCCGCCCGCAAGGCACGCCATCGTTCTGCCGATGCGCGGCAGGTCGCTCGTGACCCAGCAATGCGCAAATCCGTCCAAGCTAAGAATTCTTTCTTTCGTGACGCGCGAAACTATCGTGTCGCATCGGATCGCTCTGCATACGCCCACGTTTGAGTGGCTGGGTCCGACGATTTTTCCGTAAGTGATGCAGATGCTCTGCTAGAGCTGATTTATTCAATTCCAAGTGGCCGAATTATAATCGTCGGCAGACAAGCGGTAAATTTTTGGGCCGACAGGTATGCACCGGACAAACCGGAATTGCTTGCCTATCGCCCATTCACGAGTCGCGATCTCGATTTGCTCGGGAGCATAGCTGACGCTTATCAATTGGCTTCGAAGACGCATAGTGTCGTGTACGAGGGGCAGCATCGCTTGTCCTCGCCAATATTGAAATCAGTTCGCGGTGTTACGAATCGTGAGATCGACGACAAAGCAGTTCCATTCGTCGTTGGCGATGCAAAGATTTACATGACTGATCCGATCACCATGTTGAAAGCGAAGCTGCACAAGCTGGTTGAGCTCGATCAGTGAGGGCGAAATGATCGGAATCAGGTCGAAATTTTGCGACTTTGTGTGCCCCTGTTTCTAGAGCGCCAGTTGACAGCTGCCGGCGAAAGGGATGCAGTGGCCCGACAATGCCTTCGCGACATTCAGCGGATTCTAGAACTTAGTCGCTCGGCGATTAGCGCAGCGATTTGGCAAATTCGACTGGAAAGCTGGTTCCAATTGATTGCCTGAAAAAGGTCAGAAATCCGCGCCTCAAGAACTTTCGTGAACAGCAATTGGAGCGCTGGTTAAAATCAACCAGATGGTCCGAGCATCCGTGAGGATTGTGCCGAGGGAGTGCCTAACTGCGACGCCGTTAAAGTCAGCAACTGTCCTTCTAACGCGAACCGATAAAGACCTCCCATCCTCGGAGCGAGCACAGTCACAGGTGGAGCGCAGCCCCGCGAGCAATAGCTTTACGGCGCACAGCGAGCGGTAAAGTCGGAGCTCGGTTACGGAATCAGCGCTTGGCGTGACAACACAATCAAAGTGAATTGAAGGGAAAAGGATTTGGGAATTCTCGATTTACTATGATTTGCGAAATGCGTTGAAGCGTTCAAAAATCAAGACTGCAGCACTTGCGCCGATCGGTCGATTGCAGCCTACATGCAGGCAACTTTTTTATCACTCAAATCGCATCCACGTCATTGATTGGGCACAAGACCAAGATAAACGTGGTTCGTATCGTAATTGATTTGCGGAGTGAAGCTGTTCTTCCGTTTTCCATGGCTTGCCGCGTCTAATGAGTCCTGAGACAGATAACAACTCTTTTTCCTAAATTTTTTACGGATCGCGATTACACTGATCATCTAGGAGTTGGGCGGGGCGGCGGGGTCGGTCGACGTCTCGGTGTTGGGGTTATCCTTGGTGTAGCCGTTGCTGTGGCCGTTGGCGTAGCTGTCGGCGTCGCAGTTGCAGTCGGAGTTGCCGTGGCAGTAGGAGTAAGTGTGGGCGTCGGCGTTAGAGTAGCCGTCGGAGTCGGGCTGGCTGTAGGAGTCGGTGTTGGCGAGCGACCGACCTGCGCGCAGTATCTACCGCCGGTGTTTAAAAAGAATAAGTTGTTACCGACGCTGTAGGTGCCACCCCAAACGATCATTTCGCCGCCGGTCCACACTGCCGTGTGAACCTGTCTGGCATGGGGCGCGTTCGCGATACTAGTCGCTATCCAACTGTCTGTGCCGGTGCTGTATCTGCCACCAGTATCCAAATACACAGCGGGGGGCCCGAATTCACCGCCCCAGACGACCATCTCGCTGCCAGTCCACACCGCGGTGTGAGAGTCGCGTGCAGAGGGGGCGTTGATTGTGCTTATCGGCATCCAGCTATCACCCGTCGGGTTGTATCTGCCGCCGGTATTGCAATCGTTGAATGTCGAATCAACGCCGCCCCAGACCATCATTTCGCTGCCGCTCCAGACTGTCGAGTGAGCAATGCGACCCAGCACATCATTGGGGACGCCGGTGGCTGTCCAACTGTCCGCGCTTGGATTGTATCTGCCGCCAGTGTTCAAGTAGATCGTTTGATTAGTTCCACCCCACACCACCATTTCGCTGCCCGTCCACACGGCACTGTGATACCATCGGGCCCCGGGCGCGTTGACCGTGCTTGTAGCTGTCCAAGTGTCTGTGCTGGGATTGTATCTCCCGCCAGTATTCAAGTTGCAGTTAAGGCCACATCCAATTCCACCCCACACGATCACCTCGGTGCCGGTCCAGACTGCGGTGTGCTCGACGCGAGCTGTGGGCGCGTTGGCCGTGCTAGTAGCTGTCCAACTGTCGTCGGCTGGGTTGTACCTGCCCCCAGTGTTAAAAAAGTCCGTGTTATCCCCTCCACCCCAAACAATCATTTCACTACCAGTCCATACCGCCGTGTGTGCATCTCGGGCAATGGGCGCGTTGATAGTGCTCGTGGCGGTCCACGTGTCGGTCGCTGGGTCATATCTACCGCCGGTGTTGAAGTAATGCCAGACATTGGTGGTGAAAGAGCCTCCCCATATAATCATTTCGCTGCCGGTCCAGATTGCGCTGTGGCGGAAGCGCGCGTCCGGTGGGTTCACAGTGCTAGTAGCAGCCCAAGTATCGTCTGTGCAGCCACCCGCGCCTTCTACTATTTGTGGAAGAGTGTAGCTAGCGCTCGGCACTGCTATTGTATTAAGCACCCGGTACCTCCGCTCCGGCTCGCCGTGACTCCAACGATCTGCCACGGTAAGATGGGCGCTTGTCACCAAACGCTCAGTTAGCGCGGGCCTGGCAAGACACTCTGCGATCACGAAGGGATCGTTCCCAAGAGCCGCAAAAAGCTCAGCTAACACCTCAGGCCGTTTCGTGTGGCTGGCCATGCGATCCATTTCGGCCTGAAGCTCGCTCGCGGTAATTGGCGAGCCCCGTTGATCCGTGACAAGCTGCGATTTGCGAAGGTAATCGGTGACCTTCTTCTCAATTCGCTCTCGCGAGATCACCGCATCCAGCGGCGGCTTAGGCCTTGGATTGTCCCTCGGCCAAATCCGGTGACGCCAATAGATCTCTTCGATCGCATACTGGTACGCCACGCGCTCTGCTGAGCTTAGCGTTCTACCTGATCCCGTCTCCCGCGGTTGGGGATTGGCGTTCGCCAGTCCCAACGCTGTCGGGATCTCCATACCCAGCAGACACGCAATGGCCGCACAGCAAAAATGAGCGATCAACGCACGCACACTTAACACGTGGCTACAACATGAAGAATGACGTTACCGTGAGTGCGATCGTATTCGATGCTCGCACTAAAGCATCCGTTGTAAGTGAACGAATAACTCGAGAACGGTGTGGTGCCGATGCCGCCATCCGCGTGCAAGAGCGTAAAATCTCCCGCGCTGTTCACCGTCACAGACAATTTGCCGTTCAGCTGCGCCGTACCGGAGACCTGGGCGTTGTCCACCCTGGTCGAGCTAACGGTGCAGCTCATGTTAGCGTTCGCGCCGAAAGAAAGATTGCCGGTGATGGTGAGAGTGCCAGTCGGTGCAAGCGTGCCCCCATTAATGGTCACTGTCCCCGAACCGGAGTTAACGTTAACGGTTCCATTGCCCGTCAACGTGCCGGAGGTGTTCACGCCAACACTCGTTGCGCTAACGGTTCCGCTATCACTGACCGTCAACGTGCCAACCCCAAGGGTGGTGCCTGTGCTCCCGCCGACATCAATTCCATCCCCGCTGGTTACACTACTACCTGAGTTGGTGACCGTCAGACTGCCCGTGCCTTGGTCGCCGACGGTAATGCCGTAGGTGACCGTTAAGCTTCCGCTTGTACTGACCGAGACATTGCCGGAATGCCCCGCAGTGGGGCCGAGACTCAGAGAGCAGGCGCTGGCAAGTGGCAGCGAGCCACTAATCTGAGCGGTGCCTCCGTTATCGACCACGGCGCCGATTCCAGAACTGGGTACCCCACCGTCCCAATTCCCTGAAGTGAACCAGCTGCCTTTGCCGTCGGTCCAATTCGTCACCGGCGTACAGTCCGCCAGCGCCACGCCGGGTGAGGCGAGAAGCGCCAAGGCGGTTATGGCGAGCAGAATTGCATTTCTTCCAAAGAAGGTTTTGTGCTGTTTATGTTGCAGATTTGTCTTCCTCATTTTTCCTTTCATGGTTATGAGGTTGTGGTTTTATTTTTGCACTGTTTTTCTTGTGCCCACGGTTTTACTAAATCCGTAAACGCAGGGCAAGTTACGATTGTGAAACTTTCGTACGAAATTTTCCTAGACCGCAAAGCTTTCGCCGCAGGAAACAGTGAGTGACCGCATTTGGATTAGTGACTCGCTTCTACTGGCGCGGCGCGAGCGTGTGCTTCGTTTTTTACGACAACCCAGGCACAGTGATCATATAGCGCGTCGGACAGGATGCGGAGCTGCTCGACGCTGTCGGTTTCGTGATTGACTGGACAGATGACGGTTAGTGGCACGCCGAATTTGCGCAGAAGATCGCCACCGCTGACCTTATCGAAGAGATCGATGAACAGGTCAAGATTCCATAAATCGTTGGTGCACAGTGGAGCCGCCCTGCAATCGATCACGAGCAGATCGGAAGTTTCTGCACTCGTGAAGACGCGGTCGATCTCACGGCGGTGCTCAAGATTGATGAACTGTGACTGTACGTTGAAGTACTTCAGCGTCGAGTTCTCGTGGTGTCGATTGCGCAATGAGCGATGCCACAATCTTAGAGATACCGAACAAACTTCGTGGAGAGAAACCGTGCCCTACGGCACCGTTGCCGCTGATGACAACGTTGATTTGTTTGGTCATTTAAGAGCTGCGTTGATCGAAGGTTGCGCGAGTCTGCCCTGTGTGAGTTGCGGCTGCGCGAACGTGCTGCTGGTGGTTCAATCACTCAGTGTCGACCTTGCTGCTTGATAGCGTGTCGCGGACGCGATGATCACCGAAACGGCTTCAGGTCGCCGACCGTTCGCGTTCTAAACACAATCACGTTGGCGATCGAATCGCTGACGTCGTAGCGGCGGTGTTGACGTATCAGCGACCTCCGCGAGAAGTATGCAATCCCGGTGGTGCTCATAGTCGGGTCTGCCGTTGCGGGCACGTCGCGAATTTGGCGCAATCAAGCTCCCTTTTCGCGCAGCTCGATGATGCCATTTGTTAACGTGATCAATTTGGCGAGAACGTTTCGGCACCGGCGGCGTGAATGCGCGAACGCCGTCGCGAAAACGCTGGGTGCGTGCTGCGATGTCCGTGAGATTACTCATACTTTTGGCAGGCGTTCAGCGACAGGTCGGTTTCCAAAGCATGGCTAAGGGGTAGGGCGTCTATCCTATCAAGATGCACATCCGAGGCTTCGGCTGATGTGCATAATTCATGCGCATTGAGCGCGCATCTGGTCACTGCCTCGGCCACATTGCCCCGATAAAGTGGAACGCTCGCTGCGCCATAAATTGGCGAGACATTGTCGCCGAAGAGGGTGACCAACTTGGACACGACAAACCGTCATTTTGACGAAGGAACTCATTGGAATCACTGGACAGTTTTTGCGGTCGCGAGCTATGGCGGAAGGTGTTGTCCCCGCCGGTACTTTTCTCGGCAGTTGCGACAATTTCTCTGCGTGAAATCGATAGCGACCTCTCCATCGGCGGAGGGAGCACAGTCAACGGTGGAGCGCAGCGGAGCGAGCAATACCTTGACGGCGCGGACCGAGCCATAAAATCGTGGAGCAGTGTCACGCGCAGTTGCCAGCGCAGGAAGATTCTGAGCACGCCGCAGTGATCGCGCGATTGTCGGAATGAAGGGCGCACCGGAGCTTGCGGAGACGCGACCGAAGGGAAGGCAACCGCGCGATGACTGCATCGCTGGAAGGGAGAGCAAAGGCTTTGAGCTTTCGGAAGAGAGGAGCCGCACGCGCGGCGTGGAAGCCCGAACGGAGAAGCTCGATGTCTTTGCGAGATTGGGGTCGTCGCGCGAACGCGATGGAGTTCTCGCGCTCGCTATGGGTGGCGCGATGAAGAATGATATGATCTCGCGGACATGTGACATCCAGCCGCGGCTTCATGCCGAAATTGCGCGCTCTGGTAAGGATGGAACAGGCAGAAGCTTCAAGCGGTGGTGCCACTAATGCCACGAACGGGGGTCGAACAGGCCGGGAGGCGCATTTTGCAATGCCTCGCGAAAAGCATCCCTGCCATAATGGTCGAGGGCAATGCAGATGTCCTCCCACGTTCCCAGCGCCATGATCCGGCAGAGAAACAGCGGTGGATTTTCAAGGGTGGCGGCAACCGGTTCCCACCAGCAAACGCGGCGCGCTATGGCAGCCAAATGCAGGGAACCTGTTTCTTCAGTCTGCACACTTTCGGAGTGCACTTTCAAACAAAATAATCTAGCAAAACAGACCGTTGATTGCGAGCCGTTAGGTTTCCCAACGGTGCCGCGTCCGGCTCGGAAACGTTGCACACCGGACGGAGATGTTTTCGATCGCATCGTCAGAATAGGAGAGATTCCTGTTTCATAAGGTTCATCGGGCAGAGGATTTCGTAGGCAGCAATAGCTGCCCTTCCGCTGGCGTGTCGCAGTTCACGGCTTCAAGCGGGCGCAAAGCTGCGCCGGAATGAGAGCACGCAGACACCGTCATTAGGTTAAACCTCAAGCATGAGGACCTTTCCTCCTGGAAATCGCCCGAGGGTTACTTGGTTATGGTTTGAGCTTTGTTGTTTCCGCCCGGCTTTTGAAAATGGAAATCACGCTGAATAAATAGCACATGTTGCGCGTTGAAATTCAAGACGAGTTGCTGATTCGCGCCATCAGCGACGCTGTCGAAAAACAGATTTCGCGGATCAATGATTTTAGCGGCTATGTCGATCTCAAAGGCGCGTGCAAATTCCTTTCCGTCGGCGAATCACAGTTCAAGGAGTGGGTACGCCTTGGCTATATTCATCCGCGCAAGGTCAGTTCACATTTAGTGCGCTACCGCCTTCAAGAACTCGTCGTATTTATGGAGGAGTTCTTGATCAAATCGCGCAGTTAAGCGGCTTGTCGCCCGATTTGTTTGGGGGTTGGTTTTGCCGATCTTTTGGTTTCGGGAAGTACAGCGAACCATTCTGCCGCTTGTTTCTCGGTCACAAGCTCGCGGTAATTGCGAAAGAGCATTGCCGGCGAGTTGCCCATCTCCAGCGCGACCCGCGCCGCATCCTTGATGTCGGCCAGTCGATAGCTTGCGTAGCTGTGCCGCAGCGCATTCGGCTTCCACCGGAATTCAAAAGGCTGTCCCCCCACTTTGATACCGCTCTTGCAATACCGCTGCCGCGCTTCGCAAAGCATGTCGTTACGCGTGTAGCCGACCACGTGACCTGTCTTCTGGCGCAGCGGCAACAGCCAAGCTGCGAGCACGGGCAGCAGCGGAGCGAGACGACGTGAGGCTGTCTTCGCCTTGGCCGCAGCAACTTCGATGAAATGTTGCTCGAAGCGAATTTCACTCCAATCGAGCCGCATGATTTCCTGACTTCGCAGACCGGCAAATGCGCCGATCGCAAAAAACGGCAGCAGTTTCGCCGGAGCATGTGAGAGGAGCAACCGCAGCTCTTGCGGCGTGTATATTTCAATTGCGCCCTCGCCGGAATTCGCGGAAGCCACATCTTCGACAGCGGTGGGCTCGTTCCGCGGCAGGTAGCGCTTGCTGCGCGCGTAGCGGAAAAGCTGGAGAACGGCACTACGGTAATTGTTGCGCGTGCGCCCACTCACGCCGAGGCCATTCAGCCAAACCTCAATTTCGTGCGTACTGATTTGATCGATGCGGCCGGGAAAAGCAGCGGCGAATTTGTTCATCCTATATTTTCGATCTTCCAAATGGAAGAAGCCCACGCTTTCCACGCGCTTCGACGTGAGGAATTCTTGGACGACTTCGGTGGCTGTCTTCGGGACGATCCGCGGAGTCTTGCCGCGTCCAGCGACCCATTCCTCAATCGCTCCGAGTAGTGACATGCCAAACGGCGCGAGCTTATCTTTCGCGAGCCGGTAATCCTCCACCTCGGCAAGCGTCATTCGCTTCCCATGGGCGCGACCCGAAGCAATTTGCGCGATGAGCCTGCGCGCTTCGATTTTCGCCGCGTCGAGTGAGGTACGCGTAATCCGCTTCCGCTTTTCTCCTACAAGTGGTTTCATAAGTGTCGCAAGGTGATAAGTAAGCAAGCGAGATGGAAGAAGGCTTGATAGAGAAGCAGGTGATGTTCATGGCGCACGAGCGAGCGGCGGTAGTTGCCCAGCCAGGCGATGGTGCGTTCGATTTTCCAGCGCTTGCGATAGCGTCGCATTGTGCGGGCATCGTTAGGCTCCGGGGAGCAACGGCCCTTGCGATGCGGACAAATAAGCACAATGCCTCGTTGCAACAGCCGCCAACGCAAAGCGTCGCTATCGTAAGCCATGTCGGCGATCACTCGCAGAAGCCGCTTCAACGGTCGGCCCGGTCCGCCACGTGGCACACTGATTTGCTCCAAAGTGGTCTCGGCCAGCTTCACTTCCGCCGCCTGGGCGGAAGCCAGTTGGCTTCCCAAAGGAATACCCTTGCCGTCCGCCACCACCTTTGCCTTTGCGGGTTTTGCCGACCGCGAAGCCCCTTTTTTTGCTGGAGCAAAGCTTGCGTCCAGAAAACTTTCGCTCCAATCGAGCCGGCCTCGCTGGTCCAGTTCGCTGAGAAAGGCGCGCCAGATGCGTAACCACACATCGCGTTCTTCCCACAGGCGCAGCCGCCGCCAACAGGTGCTGGCGGAAGGATATTCTTTGGGC
>Ga0070739_10001897_pt1 | contig 29715 bp, 28 predicted proteins | sample Coa_R1_7_FD_66445 | JGI IMG/M metagenome (GOLD analysis project Ga0070739, IMG submission 66445) | Surface soil microbial communities from Centralia Pennsylvania, which are recovering from an underground coalmine fire - Coalmine... | ecosystem: Environmental > Terrestrial > Soil > Unclassified ...
CCTCGGTTTGCCCAAAGGAATAAGCGTGTGTTAGAATAAAAACAGGACGCAGTCGCGTGGGAAAGAAAGAGGAAACTATGTTCTCCATCCGTGGAAGATTTCATAACGGCAGCGCGCAACCGCTTGAACCGGTTGAAGGACGGGAAGGACAGCCGGTGATTATCACCTTTCTGGAGGATAATCCATCGCAAACGGCAGTCGGTAGACACTCCCAGCCGTGTGGATCAATCTCACGCAGCCTGCTGCTGAGGAGATACGTCCACACCGTTGGGAGGGATTACCCGGCAGTCGATGAAGAAGCAGAATGGGCTTCGCTGCGGCAACTGCTTGAGGAGTGCAAGATAGATACCGAAGAGAAAAGCTAATGGCAACGAGGAAAGCACCACAAAATCCTGAGGAACCGTTCCAGAAAGAGCAGGAGGCACTGCGCCGTCAGTGGGCGCGGCTGCTCAAGCAATACGAAGGACAATACGTCGCGCTCTATCAGGGACAAGTTGTCGGGCACAGTGCCGATGATGAAGTGTTGGCGCAGGAATTGTTCGAGACCTTAGGCGACGTGCCCTTCTATATCGCCAAAATTGAGAAGCAGCCCACCGTCTATAATCTCCCCTCCCCGTTCTCTGAGTAATCCCAATCAACTGAATGAGGATAAAGTAATTATGTCGAGCAACGATACCGTTGTGCTCTATCGCCCTGTCGGGCAGAAAGAGTTGGAGCTAATCCAGGAGAGCGGTTATCGCGCCTTCCCGCCCCGGCTGTTCTGGCAGCCGTTCTTCTATCCGGTGCTCAACGAAGAGTACGCCACGCAGATCGCACGGGACTGGAACACAAAGGATAAAGCGTCCGGGTACGTTGGATATATGACCCGGTTCCGAGTAAAAACGGATTTTCTGAGCCGTTATTCGGTGCAGACGGTTGGCGGCGCGCAACATAAGGAGTACGGGATACCTGCCGCAGACCTGGAGGAGTTCAATCAGAACATTGTCGGGCGATCGAAATTATTGCCGAGTTCCGGCCAGACGAAGCAATCTCAGAATGAAAGGCCCGCGCGTGGGCAGACATGGAGGCAAAATTCTGGTAAAATAGAAGGATCGTTTTTCATGCCGCGTTTGTAAGGAGGCTTGACGCATGGCGTATAACCCGCAGAACCCGCTCATTGTCCAGTCGGATCGCACGGTGATGTTGGAAGTGGACAATCCCCGCTACGAGGAGTGCCGCGATAAGCTGGCCGCTTTCTGCGAATTGATCAAGAGCCCAGAGCATATCCATACCTATCGCTTGACCCCGCTCTCGCTGTGGAACGCGCGGGCGGCGGGCATGTCGGCGGAGGAGATGGTCGGCGTCCTGCATGAGTACAGCAAGTACGACGTGCCCGGCAACATCCTGCACGACATCCGCGACTATGTGGGGCGGTACGGGCGGCTCAAGCTCTACAAGGCCGATGGACGCCTCCTGCTGCGCGCCGACGACAACCTCCTGATGACCGAGATACGCCACACCAAATCCATCCAGAGGTTCCTCCTGGAGTCGGTGGACGCGCGCACGGTGGAGGTGCCGCTGCTGGAGCGTGGGCGAATCAAGCAGGCGCTGCTCAAGATCGGCTTTCCAGTCGAAGACCTGGCCGGCTACACCGACGGCGAATTCCTGGAGATGCGGCTGCGGGAGGTGGCTCGCAGCGGCAAGCCTTTCCTGCCCCGGCCCTACCAGGAGGAGGCCGCCTCCGCGTTCTGGGCGGGCGGCACGGCGGCGGGCGGCAGCGGCACGTTGGTGCTGCCTTGCGGCGCGGGCAAGACCATCATCGGCATGCAGGTGATGGCCAAGGCCCAGATGCAGACGCTCATCATCGTCACGGGCATCACGGCAGCGCACCAGTGGCGCGAGGAGCTGCTGGACAAGACGACGCTGACCCCGGACATGATCGGCGAGTATAGCGGGGAGCGCAAAGAGATACGCCCGATCACGATTGCCACGTATCAAGTCCTGACGGCGCGGCGCGACTCGGCCAGGCGCGGCAAGAAGGGCCGTGCCGATCAGGCCAGCCTCGGCGTAGAGATGGACGAGTGGGCGGAAGCCGAGTTCAGCGCCGATACGCCGGAACTGGCGGAGGGCTACATCCATCTCGACCTGTTTAACCGACAGAACTGGGGCCTGATCATCTACGACGAGGTGCATCTGCTGCCCGCGCCGGTCTTCCGCATCACCGCCGAAATCCAGGCCAAGCGGCGCTTAGGGCTGACGGCGACGCTGGTGCGCGAGGATGGGCGCGAGGACGATGTGTTCTCGCTGATCGGGCCGAAGAAAGCGGATGTGCCGTGGAAGGTCCTGGAAAAGCAGGGCTGGATCGCCACCGCGCTCTGCACCGAAATCCGCATTCCCATGGAGGATAGCTGCCGCCTAGAGTATGCCATCGCCGATCCGCGCGAGAAGTTCCGGCTGGCCTCGGTCAACCCGCGTAAGGAGGAGGTCATCGCGGCGCTGTTCGAGCGGCATTCCGAGGATAATGTGCTGGTGATCGGGCAGTACCTGGAGCAGTTGGAAAGCATTGTTCAGCGCTTTGAAGCTCCAGTCATCACCGGCAAGACGCCGCAGCGGGAGCGCGAGAAGATCTACGGGGCCTTTAAGAAGGGGGAGATCAAGCGGCTGATCGTCTCGAAGGTCGCCAACTTCTCCATTGACCTGCCGGATGCCAATGTCGCGATTCAGGTCAGCGGCACCTTTGGCTCGCGGCAGGAGGAGGCACAGCGGTTGGGGCGCATCCTGCGGCCTAAGTCGGACGGCAGCATGGCCCATTTCTATTCGCTGGTGACCCGCGAGACGCGCGATCAGGAGTTCGCCACGCACCGCCAGCTTTTCCTGACCGAGCAGGGCTACCGCTACGAGATCGTAGACGCTGAGAGCTTGTTGAGGTGAAAATAGCCCTCACCCCCGCCCTAAAGCGGCAGGGTTTAGCCTGCCGGGAGAAGGGAGCTTCTCTCTTTTATACCTCCTCAAAACCCGTAAATCCATCCCGTTGCAGGCGGGCCAGCATACGCGTTAGTTTGCGTTGCGTCTGCGGCAACCCGCGTTTTTCGGCCCAGCGCAAGAATTCCTGCAAGGGCGGTTCCATCTGCTCCTGTGTCCCGGTGAGACGGGGCAGTACCTTTTGCAGTAATTGCAGATCGAGCGCCGTTTGCAGGTTCGCCCGAATGTCTTCAGGCGTGCCCGGCACGAGCAGAGCTCTGCCGTCGCGATCAAAGCTGTTGGCGCAGTAGCGCAGGGCTTCATCGCGGATGCGATAGGCGAAGGGCCATCCATACGGCTGCAGAATGTCGTTGGCTTCGGCCAACGTTTCGACGACCTCCGCCGCCAGATCGCGCTTGCCGCCCGCTATTTGCTGCAATTTTGCGCGCGCCTCGGCGACCGTAGTGACCCGCGCGTACAGGAAGAGCGCCTGGCGTATCTCCGGCGGCGGGGCTTCTGTGGATGGGCGCTGCTCACGGAGCGCGGCAAAGCCTCCGCGCAGGTAAACTTCATTGAAATCGAGCATGTTCGCGCGGTCGAGCACCTTACGGGAGAGGGAGTAGGTTGCCTCGTCGGTGTTGAGCGTGCCGGTGAGGAAGAGATTAGCGGGCAGGCGCACGGCGCGTCCGTCGGGCAGCAGGAGCTCGCGGTTGGGCGTCTCCATCGCGGAGAGGACTTCGGCGAAATAGTGCTCCACGCGGGCCAGGTTCATCTCGTCCAGGCAGAGGAAATAGGCGCGGTGGGCGTTTTCCGGGCGTGCGGCGCGCTGGAGGAAGTCCAGGAACGGCGTGGAGACGAAGCGCCCGCGCCCGTCGCCGCCTTCCGCCAGCAGGTTGAGGTAGCCGAGCAACGGCGCGGAGTCGGCCCAGTCCGGGCGCACAGGCAGCAGACGGTACTGCGCCTCGGCAGCGCCGGTGAGCGCTTCGGCAAACAGCGAGCTCAGGCGCGTCTTGCCCGTTCCTGACAGGCCCGAAAGCAGCACAAACGGCTTGGTTTGCAGGCTGATATAGTAGTTGCGCACGGCTAGTTGCGGATAGGTGAAGCCCTGGGCCGCGATATAGCTCTCCAGGAAGGCCAGGACCTCCTCCTCGGAGACGCCGGCAAGGGAGGGCGGCGGTTCGGGAGCTACAAAGGGCAGGGGAGTGGGAAGCATATAGGGCGGCGTCTCTTCCCGCACGGCAGTTGCCGGGTCAAAATCGGGAGTGTGGCGCGGGTAGGCCAGCGGGATCGGGGCGCGCCGCCGCACGCGGGGAGGTTTTGCCGCCAGGCCCAACGTCAGCAACCGATGCACTTCAACGAAATCCGCCGCCTCCAGCGTCTCCCGCACGGCCTCATAGGCCACCATCTCCGCCAGCAGGCGCAGCACGGGGTCGCTATCAGGCACGCCGCCGCGCGCCTCGGCGCCGACCGGCTCTTCCGGCAAATCAAACCGCTCGCGCGCCTCTTTCAGCGCAGCGGCCTGCTGCTCCGGCGTCAGCTCCAGCGCGCGCAGCCCGGCCTGGGTGATCAGCGGCCACTCCGAGGGAAACGTCGCGCAGAGCAGCTGCATGGCGGTCTGGCCGCCCGCATGACGTCGTTGCAGGAAGTGGCGCAGGCGCAGCGATAGCGGCCCCGCGCCAAACAGCAGATCGCGCAGGTCGCGGTTCAGCGCGCCGGGCTCGCCGGGCCGCCGTAACAGCCGCGCATCCAGGTTGGGGTTGGCAGCCAGGGCGCGCGCCAGGGCCAGCAGGCGCGCCATCTGCGCATAGGTCAGGTCGCCGCCATGCGCGAAATCGGCCTCTGCGAGCAGGCTGGCGAAAGCGCGCAGGATCTCGGCGTCCTCCTCGCGCTGGCGCAGACGCTCTAGGCGCTCTTCGTCCTCGCCCTCCTCCCAGGCGGCGCGGCAGGCCAGCAGGCGCTCTTTCTGCGCCTCCGTTAACGCAAACAGTTTCACGGCTGGCAATCCCTCGGCTCCCAGGCCAAAAACGTAGACATTTTTATGATACCACAGAAGATCTATGGATTCTATGTTATAATCTACGCACAACGTGAAGTCCAGGGGAGCATGGAAGAGATGAGTGAGGTCGTATTAGGGCAGGCGCGGCGGGCCAGGCAGGCGGCCCGGAAGCTGGCGACGCTGGGAACGGAGACGAAAAACGCGGCGCTTAACGCGATGGCAGAGGCGCTGGTGGCGCAGGCGGAGGGAATCAAGGACGCTAACGCTGCCGACATCACGGCAGGACGGGAGCGCGGCCTGAGCGAGGCGTTGCTGGATCGCCTGACCCTCAATGATAAGCGCATTCAGGCGATGGCGGAGGGGCTGCGCCAGATCGCGGCGCTGCCGGACCCGATTGGACAGGTGATAGACGGCGGCGTGCGTCCCAACGGCTTGGAGCTTCAGCGCGTGCGGGTGCCCCTGGGCGTCATCGCCGTGATCTATGAGAGCCGTCCCAACGTCACGGCGGACGCGGCGGGCCTGTGTATCAAATCGGGCAACGCCGTCATCCTGCGCGGCGGCTCGGAGGCCATCCATTCCAACAAAGCGCTGGCGCGTCTGCTGGTGGCGGCGGGCGAACGCGCCGGGCTGCCTGCCGACAGCCTCCAGCTTATCCAGACGACGGATCGCGAGGCAGCCCGTGTCCTGATGCGCGCCGAAGGGCTGGTGGATGTGCTGATCCCGCGCGGCGGCGAGAGCCTGAAGAAGTATGTGCTGGAGAACGCGACCGTGCCGGTGCTGACCGCGCTCGGCGGCAACTGCCATACCTACGTGGACGCCGGGGCCGATCTGCCGATGGCGGCAGACATCGCCTTCAACGCCAAGGTGTCGCGTCCCTCGGTCTGCAACGCGATGGAGACGCTGCTGGTGCACAGAGAGGCGGCGGAGGCGCTGCTGCCCTCCCTCTGCGAGCGGCTGGCGGCAGCGGGCGTGGAGATACGCGGCTGCGAGCGCACGCGCGCGCTCTACCCGGCGGCGACTCCGGCCACGGAAGAGGACTGGGCGACCGAGTATCTGGCGCTCATCCTAGCGGTGCGCGTGGTGGACTCGCTGGACGAGGCGCTGGATCATATCGCCCGCTACGGCACGGGCCATTCGGAGGCAATTGTCACCCGCGACTACCGCGCCGCGCAGCGCTTCACTCGTGAGGTGGACGCCGCTTGCGTCTTCATCAACGCCTCCACCCGCTTCAACGATGGCTTTGAGTTCGGCCTGGGCGCCGAGATCGGCATCAGCACGCAGAAGCTGCATGCGCGCGGCCCCATCGGCCTGTCTCAACTCACCACCTACAAGACCATCGTGCGCGGCGACGGCCAGGTACGCATTTAGAGCCTCTCCCCTCCCGACAAAGCGACTAAGCGGCGGCTCCGGCAACTCCGGTCACGCTTTCCACGCGCCCGCGCAGGCGGGCGACCGGCGCGAAGCGCCCCCTAGCGGCAGGGTTCAGCCTGCCGCGAACAGGAGAGCAAAGCGCCTGAGGGAAAAGGCTCTTAGCCGGGCGGTTGGCAGGCGGTTCAGTACACCCGCAGGGTTGCGCCGTGGAGCTTGGCCTTGTCTACGTTGTCGGCCTGCGCGCGGGGAACGGTGACGGTATTCGGGTCGCCGTCGCTGACGTAGCGGCGCTCTGGGTGGCGCTTCAGGTCGTCCAGCCAGTAGGTGATGCCCATCGGCCCCTCGATGGCCTGGATGCGGGGCAGGCGCATGGGGTCAAACCTGGGCGAGACTGGCGAAGGCGCGGGGTTGGACCCGACCAGCAGCGCCGCCCGGTTGATATAGCGCTGGCCCTGGTAGGCTCCGGAGGCGAGCAGCGCACGGTTGCGTGGCGCAATGCCATCCGGCAGGGCCACCGACTCCACTTTCGCCTGCGGCGCCATCTTCTGCACCTTCGCCACGCACCCCGCCAACTCCGCCTGCACCCTCTCATCCGAAAGCTGCTTGAGCGGCGTGTGCGACACCGTGTGATTGCCGATCTCAAAGCCCATCGCCAGCAGCTCCTGCATCTTCCTGGCGGCAAACTTGGGCTGCCCGAAGGCGCTGTCCGGCAGGACGTAGAAGGTGGCTCTGGCGCGGAAATCCGGATGGGCCTTCTGGAACGCCTCCAGAATGCCAACGGCGCAATTCGGGTCCAGCCTGCCATCGGGCCGGTAGCGGAACTGGCTTTCGCGGGCGTCGTCGAAGGTCAGGATCACCGGGCTTTTGCCGGGCGGCAGGGCGATGCGGTTGGCCAGATATTCTTGCAGGGCTACCGGGCGATAGCCTTCCTTGTAGAGTCGTTCCAGGTCACGGCGGAAGCCGGCGGCGCTGCGTCCCCAGCGCGTCTCCGTCGGGCTGATGTCATGGTATTCCAGAATAGGGACGCCGCCGGCCTCATTGGGGTGAAATTGGGCCAGTTGCGCCGCCGTCCGCGCGGCAGGTTGGGACTGAGTCGGGGATACGGGCGCATCCTGTGCGGTCTGCGCGGCCTTCGGCGGGTTGGATTCCTGGGCGGCGGCGCCAGGCACGGCGGTAGGGGCCTTGCCGCATCCCACCGCGCCGAGGAGCGCGCCTAGCGCGAGAGCGGTCAGCATTCTGAGGTTCGATTTCATTCCGATAGTTCCCTAGTCTACTGCGTTTAGAGGCGCAAATCCTTGTATGCCTCCCGCCTTGTTTCCCCAAGCGCGTCCGAATTTCCTGCGCCTGATTTTGATTGACGCTCCGGGCAAGCCGACGCAGGTATGTTCGCGTCTTATGGTGAACTGTACCGGCAAATACGCTGGCTAAGGAGGAAGCGAGGAATGGCGACGGATAAGGTTCGATTTGGCGTGATCGGCACGGGCGGCATGGGATCGGCCCACTGCGGCATCCTCCCGCAGGTGCCGGAGGCGCAGCTAACGGCTATCTGCGATATTGATCCGACGACGCGCGAGACCGTCTCCGCGAAATACGGCGTTCCCGGCTTCGCCACGCATAGGGAACTGCTGGATAGCGGCCTGGTGGATGCGGTCATCATCGCGACCCCGCACTATTTCCACCCGCCGATTGCCATAGATGCCTTTGCGCGGGGCATCCATGTGCTCTCCGAAAAGCCCATCTCCGTCACGGTTTCGGCGGCGGACGCGATGATTAAGGCGGCAAAAGAGTCCGGCAAGAAGTTTGCGGTTATGTACCAGATGCGCACCGAGCCGCAGAATATCGCCGCGCGCAGGATTATCGAGTCCGGGCAATTGGGCGCGATCTATCGCACGAGCCTCGTCATGGCCTGGTATCGCAGCCAGGCCTACTACGATTCGGGCGGCTGGCGCGCGACCTGGAGCGGCGAGGGCGGCGGCGTCCTGATCAACCAGGCCCCGCATCTGCTCGACCTGTTCTCCTGGCTGGGCGGCCTGCCCAAAACCATCCATGGAACCACGCGCACGCGCCTGCACGACATCGAGGTGGAAGATGAGGCGTTCGCCACGCTGGAGTATCCCAACGGCGCGCACGGCTACCTCTACGCCAGCACCACCGAAGTGCCTAACCACCAGATGGTCGAGATCTGCGGCGATAGGGGTAAACTGGTTATTCACGGCAGCAGCCTGAAATTTTATGAGGTGGCCACGCCCATCAGTGAATTCACCCGGACCAACACGGCCATGTGGGCTGCTCCCGAGTCGAAAGAGGTGCCGGTCGAGCTGCCGCCCCAGCCGGAGATCCAGGGGCATGGAGCCATCACCCGGAACCTGGCGCGCGCCATTCTGTATAATGAGCCGCTGATCTCGCCCGGCGAGGAGGGCCTGAACGCCGTCGAGCTTATCAACGGCATCATCCTCTCCAGCAAGACCGGCAAGCCCGTCTCCACGCCGGTCAATCGCGCCGAATACGATAAGCTGATCGAGGAGCTGAAGGCTACCTCGCGCGAGAAGACCCGCGTGAAAGAGCAGCGCGTCACCGACCCGAAATTTGCATAGACCTGACCCCCCGGCCCCGGTGGCCCTCACCCCCTGTCCCCCTCTCCCACGCTGCGGGAGAGGGGGAACGAGAAGCCTGCGCCTTTCTCCCCTCTCCTGAAATTGGAGAAGGGACAGTAAGGAAGGAGAGAACCCGGCTTCTGCTCCCCTTCTGCCTTGCAGGGAGAAGGGACGGGGATGAGGGTAGAGAAGGGAGTACGAAAGAACCTAAGAGTGAGGACCTCTCCCCTCTCCGTAGCGCCGGGAGAGGGGAGGGGGTGCGGGCGACCCTACTCCCTACACCCTAAACGAGGGGATGGGGTGGGGGCCAAATCGAAACGCATAACGCATGATGCCTAAACAACCGGTAATCCTACCTCCTGCCTGCAACTACCAGGCCCTTTCCGATAGTGCGCGGAACCTGGCGCGCACGCTGCAAGCGGCTCCAGCGCAGGAGTCGCACCGCGCCGCCGCCCTGCGCCAATATCTCCAGACCATCGCTGCGGCCCTCGCCGAGCAATGCGACGGCATGGAGAATGGCGCTGATAGAGAACGCTACGAAACCTGCTGGTCGTTAGTCTTTCAGATCCGCACGATAACGGCGGCACTGTCCGCAGCGCCTCCGGTCGCGCCGCATGGTATCGGCGTGGTCGTGCAGGCGTTTGCCGAAAGGCTCTTGCCGGATGCCCTGGTTACCTTGAATCCCTCCCGTATGGGGGACTATTCTGCCGCCGAATATCTCCAACGCCTGCATACGCTTCTGGAGGAGCTACAGCTAGATCGCCTGGAGAAGCCTGCCGAGACGCCCGAACGCTTCCTGGTGCTACGCTACCCCCAGGGTGAGCAGGATAATGCGCTGATGGCGTGCATGTTTATGCGCGCGTTCGGCCCGGAACGGAAAGAAGGCGATGCGTTCGCAACTTGGGCGCTCGGTCCGGCCTACTTCTTCGCGCTCGCCTCTGACATCGAGATGAGCCTTTGGCGGAATGCCGCCTACACGCACCTGCGCCTCTGTCATGTTTCGGATCTGCTCAAGAGCGCGGGCTGGTTCGACCACCCGCAGATAGGGCCGCTGCTGGCGGCCTGCCGGGAGCGGTTCGGTTTCCACGCTAACTATGTCCGTGAGCATCTCCGCGATCCCGAAAAAGCACCTGCCGCTTCCCTGGAATCCTGGCCGGACAGGGTTCCTGGCCTGCGCGGCTACACGCCGGAGGACTTCGACCGGGACGTGCCGCGCCTCTGGGAGCGCCTGCGGCAGCTAGTGCCGCCCAACGATCTGGACATCAACGCCGTTGAATCCGAGCAGCCTGCCGATGAGGTGAGCATTCTCAATGCGGGCTGGAGCTTCTACCTGCTCCACATGGACGACCTCTACCGGATACTCGGCTCCAAGACGGCAGAGGACCGCTATGAGGCCAAGCAGGTGCTCAATCGCCTGCTGACCAAGGGCATCGAGCTGTCGCAGATCGCGCGGCGCTGGAAAGAAGCCAGAGAGGAAGCCTAGCCTGTCCCCAAACCGACCTCACCTCCGGCTCCACTTCTACTCCAGGAGAGGGGAGAAGAGAAGCCGGGTCCCTCCCTTCCCTTGTAGGGTCGCTAGGCGGAGGGGCGAACCATTGCAGCCCCGACCCTAGCAGTGGGGGCCGGGGGGTTAGGTGACCTAGAGAGGAAGTTTCGCCTTGACATCCGTACTGAGCGGGACCGAGATTAAAGCACGCATGCGCGAGGAGTTCCCGGCCAAACTCGTCATTACTCCGATACTCAACGCCGCGCAGCAGATCCCCGACCACGCCGCTGCCGTAGATTTGCGCCTGGGGCCGCAGTTCATCGTGGCGAAGCGGTCGCATTTTTCCGAGATTGATGCGCGCGACGCCGCCGCGCTCTCCACCGTCTACCAATCGCAGGAGCATTTCGATGTCGGCATGGAGGGCGAGATCGTCATCCATCCACAGCAGTTTTTGCTCGCGGCCACGCTAGAGTACCTGCGCATTCCGATGGATCTGACCGGCTCGGTCATCGGGCGGTCGTCCTGGGGGCGCATCGGCCTCATCATCGCCACCGCCACCGCCGTCCACCCCGGCTTCACAGGCTGCCTGACCCTGGAGCTGCAAAACCTGGGCGACACGCCCATCGTACTCCACCCCGGCACCCGGATTGCTCAGATCGCCTTTTATAAAGTGGACGCCGACCCCAACATCGTTCCCCCCAACGTCTTCCGCGCCAAATACGTCGCCGCCATCGGCCCGGAGATCAGCCGCCTCGGCAACGACGCCGATTGGAGGGTGATCAACCGTCTGAAGCGGTGACGCTACCGCCTCTCGCCGGTATAACCAATTATAACCAAAGGGAGTGCAGCCTGCGTCGTGGGCGCGGCAAAGCGCGCCCACCTCGCTGGCTGCGATCTTATCATCTGAGCCCCCACGCTCCTTCGGGGTGCGCGGTTAACCTAACCCCTCGGCCCCTCGCGCAGGGGGTAGGGGATAGGGGGTAGGGTGTAGGGGGTAGGGTGTAGAGTCGCCCTCACCCCCTATCCCCCTATTGCCAGGGTCGGGGCTCAACGGACTGCTAGGGTCGGGGCTACAATGGTTCGGGCCACTGCTAGGGTCGCCGGAGATACGGCCTCCGGCTCCGCCTCGCGACACCTGGCGACACGGCTCTGCCTTGCGAGAGCCCTCCGCCTAGCGATCCCCAACAACAGGAGAGGGGAGAGCAAAAGCCGGGTCTCCCCTTCCCTTGTAGGGTCGCTAGGTGTCGCGAGGCGGAGGGCTCTCGCAAGGCGGAGGCCCGAACCATTGTAGCGCCGACCCTTGCAGTCCATTGTAGCCCCGACCCTGGCAGTGGGATGGGGGTGAGGGCCGCTTCCCTCTCCTTCTCAAGGAGAGGGATCGGGGGTGAGGTCTGTTTTCACTTTAATCTCAGGAGGTCTCTATGTCGTTTGCTCGTTTTTTGCGGAGTGCGCTGGCCTGGGGCGCGCTGCTTGCCGCTATCACCCTGGCCGGTATGCCTGCGCAGGCTATGCCCCAATACGCCCAGAAAGAGGGCGTGGACTGCCTGTACTGCCATGTCGAGCCGGGCAAGGACAGGAACTTTCGCGGGCTCTACTACGCCGCGCACAACCACTCCTTCGCCGACTTCGATAACGTGTTCGAGGCGAAGATGGCCGGGGTGACTCCCAACAGCCAGGGACCGGCGGCGCGTCCGAAGGTCGTCAGCTATCCGGACTACAAGGTGGCTCCGGCGCTCAACTTTGTCATGCGGAACATAGACGGCAAGCCAGTTCATCTGGGCCGGTATCAGGGCAATGTCATCCTGATCGTCAACGTGGCCTCGCTGTGCGGGAATACGCCTCAGTATGCCAGCCTGCAGGCGCTCTATGAAAAATACAAGGATCAGGGCTTTATCATTCTCGGCTTTCCCGCCAACGACTTCGGCAAGCAGGAGCCAGGCACCAATGCCGAGATCAAGCGCTTCTGTACCAAAAACTACAACGTTACCTTCCCCCTGTTCTCTAAAATCGTCGTCAAGGGCGAGGGACAGGCACCCCTCTATAAATTCCTGACCGACAAGCAGACCGATCCCCAGTTTGGCGGGGACATCCGCTGGAACTTCGATAAGTTCCTCCTCAACCGCAAGGGGGAGATCGTCGCGCGCTTCGAGCCCGGCACCGATCCGCGCAAAGAGGAGGTCGTCCAGGCCATCGAAAAGGAACTAAAGGCAGGAAAGGAGGACAGTCAGAGCGCCCGCCTGCCCTGACCCGGCCTTATCTCCCCTCCGCTCGAACCTTTGTCGTAGAGAGGCGTTCGAGCGGAACAGGAGGGCCTGTGTTTCGCCGGAGGGGATATTACGCGATGGTGGCAGGCTTTGTGATCTTCATGTGATGAACATTACAGCGGCGGTGTGACCGATAGGGCTGTTCCTGCGCCGAATACCAGGTTAGAATACACGCGGAAAGCAGGGCGCGGCCGATCCTGCGGATCGGCCCGTCCCGGATGTAAGGTTCGGCGTAAGGAAAGGAGCGCAAGGAAGTTATGTCGCAGCACATCCCAAGCCCGCAACCACTATTCCTCACGGAAGAGGAGACGTTGGCGTTATTGAATATGTGCCTGGTCAGTCCCGTGCAGACCACGCCGGAGGCCGAGTGCGCGATTCAGAAGCTGGCCAATCTGGCGCGTCGTCTGTCTGCCATGCCTGCCGCCGTCCAGGAGGCGCTGCCGTCCCTGGATGGGGAGGCCCTGTCAGGTATCCCGGAGACGGGTATCTCAGGCGAGGCGGCGCGCATCCAGCTCCTCATTCGCGCTGAAACGCAGACCCTGGGCGCTTACAGCTGTTATCGGGGGCGCCTGAACCGGTTTCTGAGCCGCTTCACCATGCCGCAATAAGCCGCCAGCCAAACTGGCCACGAAGCCCGATTTTCCAAATTTTCCCGACCCGTTTCCGCCGTGCAGCCAGGTTGCTTGCGCGGCCTTTTTCTGTCTCCCGCAGGGAGTGGCTAACCTCTTGCAGGTGAGTGCGGTTCTGTGCAGTCAAGGCAAGAACTTGCCTGCAACGGATTCGACACTCCCTCCCGCACCGTCCGGTTGACAGCCGCACCGCCAAATGCTACACTGGCCCATGGAACCGCGTTACGGGGTCATCACGCATAACGTTGTGGCGATGCGCGCCCAACCAAACGGCAGCGCCGAGCAGGTCAGCCAGGCGATCCTGGGCGAGAGCGTCTTACTGCTGGAAGAGCGCGGCGGCTATGTCCACATCCAGACTCCCGACGCCTACGAGGGCTGGGCGCTGCGGCACCACCTGCGTCCCTATGCTCCCTCCGAACCCCACTGGCCTCTTGCCGAGCCGCCCGCAGCGCAGCGCATGGGCCTGGTGTCAGAGACTTTCGCCTGCCTGTTCGCCGGCCCTGGAGATCACCATCCCATCCTGACCCGGCTGGTTTTTGGCACCTGGGCGCTCGTTCTGGACAGGGTAAGGAAGGCGGATCGCAAGTATTTGCAGGTGGCTGTACCGGGCGGCACGCGGGCCGGAGCGGAGGATAACCGGATCGCGGGCTATGTCTATGAGGAGGCACTGCTGGAACCGGACAGCTTCCGACCCTTTCGCGGCGGAACGGCCTGCGTGCTGGCCGAGTGGTTCATCGGCACGCCGTACCTGTGGGGCGGCACGACGCCGTTCGGGTTCGACTGTTCCGGCTTCGTGCAGCGCATCTATTCGGCGCTGGGCGTCACCCTCCCGCGCGACGCCTACCTCCAGGCGAAATCGCCGCTCGGCGTGCCCGTGCCGGAGGGAGAGCCGCTTCAGGCCGGCGACCTCGTCTTCTTCTGCGGCGACAGTGACCCGCGCGGGCGCGGCATCACGCACGTCGGCATGGCCCTCGATGCAAAATGCTTCATCCACGCTTCCGACGGCGACGGCGTTGCCATCACGCCGCACGACGATCCCTACTATGCGCGCATATATCGCGGCGCCTGGCGATATCGCCCCACCGAGAAATCGCCGTAAGCCAAAATCTCTTTCCGGAACGTTTGACAAATGCGGGAGCCGTTTGGTATAGTAAGGGCCGGCGGCAGGTGCTTCCGTCTGCTATGTTAACTTTCACAGACCGCAACAATGTTGAGAATTATTCGGAGGGATTCCGTGCGTATTCGAGCTAAAGAGATTCGTCGAACCCGCAAGCGCGAAGAGGAGCGTATTCGCGCGCGTATTAAAGCGGCCAAAGCCGCCAAAGGCTCCGCGCCGCGACCTACCAGCGCCCGCCCTGCGCCCGCAGCCCGTCCTGCCGCCACGGCGGCCCCGAAGGCAGCCACGTCGCGTCCGCGCCGAGAGCGCCCGCCTAAGCCCGCCCCGGAAGCGCCCGCTCCTGAGACGCCTCCCGCCGCCGAGTAAGTGAACCATTAGACAGGCTTTCTCGGATTAAACAAAAAGAGACGACCGGATTTTACACCGGGACGATCCGAATGTATATGGTACCTTCTGGCCGCCCACCCCTAAAGGGATGGGCTGTGTCGCAAGGCGGAGGCCCGAACCGCTGTCGGGCCGACCCTTGCAGCGGGCAAGCCCGCTCAAGCGGGCTGCCATAGGTTGGTCAGTCCCTTTCAGGGGCTACAAGAAGGAAGGTTAGCCCCCTTCAGGGGGCTTGCCGCCCACAGCCCGGTCCTCTAGGGCCGGGTGTTTCCATGCCTGGCTCATCAACGCATCTCCTCTACACTCTGATCCCTGTTCTCCCCTCTCTTGCTGAACGTCCCCTCCCTTTCTGCCTGGAATGCCGAGCCGCCGCGTTCTTCCGCCTCCGAAGCGATGCGAGGCGAAACCATGCCGCCGCTGGCGTTCACCCTTGACAGAGCGCCTCGCAATAGTGTATTAAATAGGGTATCCTACACTGAAAATAGCGTAGAACATCTCTTCAGGATACCGGCGCGCGCCCCAGTATGGACGAGGTTTTCCGGTGGGCAGGCGATGCCCGCGTATCCTGATGTTTTTGTCGGAGAACAACCACTCAAGAAGGAATTGATACCGCCATGGAGGTTACCGCCGAGCAGACCGATCCCTGCACGATAGTGCTGGACATCTCCCTCGATGAGCAGCAGGTCGCGCGCACCTTCGATAGCGTCTATCGCGAGTTCAGCCGCTATGCCAATATTCCTGGCTTTCGCCCCGGCAAAGCCCCCCGCGCCATCGTGGAGCGCTTTGTCAACCCGGAGAAGGTGCGCGAGCGCGCCCTGGAAAAGCTGATCTCTGATAGCTACTTCAAAGCGATCCAGGAGGAGGCCATTGAGCCTTATCGCGAGCCGCGCATCGAGCCGACCGACCTGGAAGACAAAAAGCCCTACACCTACAAAGCCATTGTGCCGCTGGAGCCGCAGGTCACACTGGGCGAATACACCGGCCTGACGGTCGAAAAACCCGTCTACACGATCACCGAGGCGGATGTAGACCGCGCCATTGAGCGCCTGCGGGAGGGCCGCGCCCGCCTGGACCGGGTCACGGATCGCGGCGTAGAGGAGGGCGACGTCCTTATCGCCGAGCTTCAGGCCGCCGTGGAGGGCGAGGAGAATCCCCAGCCGGCCCGCCGCCAACTCGTCCAGGTCGGCCAGAACTCCATCCCCGGCTTCGACCAGGCGGTCATGGGCATGATGCCGGGCGAGGAGCGCACCTTCGAGGCCGCTTATCCCGAAGATCATCCCGACGAGAACCTGCGCGGCAAGAAGGTGACCTATACCGTCCGGCTCAGCAGCATCAGCGCCAGAAAGCTGCCGGAACTCAACGATGAGTTCGCCAAGCAGGTGGCCGGCGTGGATACCGTCGAGGAGCTGCGCCAGCGCATCCGTGAGCGCGAAGAGCGCGGCGCCAGCGAGCTCTCCAACCAGATCGCCGAGGGCCGCCTGATCCAGGAGATTGTCAACCGTGCCACTATCCACTTCCCGGAGGTTCTGGTGCAGGAAGAGGTGGAGGCGCAGTTCCGTCAGTTAGCCTCTGAGCTGCGCCAGCGCGGCATGACCTTTGAGCAGTACCTGGCTCAGACCGGCCAGACAGCAGAGCAGTATCAGCAGGCGGTGCGGGAGCAGGCCGTGGAGCGGCTGCGCAGCGTCCTGGCCCTGCGGGAGATCGCCCGGCAGGAAGGGCTGGAGGTGGCCGACGAACAGATAGACGCCGAGTTCGACCGCCTGCTCAACGAGGGCAAAATCTCCGAAGAGGATTACGAGCGCTACAAAGACAATCGAGGCAGCCGCCTGCGCATCGCTAACGAGCTGGTGCGCGAGCGCCTGCACGATTTTCTGTTTGCCAACAACAACATCCAGGAGGTCGCTGCGCCTACCGCGCCCGACCCAGCAGAGCTAGAAGCTGCCAGCGCCGAAGCGGAAGCCGAAAGCCAGGAATAGAGCGGCCAGACTTCGGCAGGAGATATACCGATGGATCGTATCATTCGTCCGCCTCAGAACGTTATTCCGATGGTCGTCGAGCAGAGCGCGCGCGGCGAGCGCGCCTACGATATCTACTCGCGCCTGCTCAAGGATCGGATCATTTTCATCGGCGATGTCGTCACCGACCACCTTGCTAACCTGGTGATCGCGGAGATGCTCTTCCTGGAGAAGGAAGACCCCGACGCCGATATTGATGTCTACCTCAACAGCCCCGGCGGCAGCGTCTCGGCGGGCCTGGCGATGTACGATGTGATGCAGATGGTCAAGTGCGACGTGGCGACCATCTGCGTGGGCATGGCCGCTTCGATGGGAGCGGTCTTGCTGGCGGGGGGCACCGCCGGAAAGCGCTATGCCCTGCCCAACTCGCGCATCATGATCCATGCCGTCGCGGGCGGCTTCGAGGGGCCGGTGCAGGACGCCGAAATCCGCCTCAAAGAGATGGTGCGCGCGCACGACACCCTGAACGAAATCCTGGCCCGGCATACCGGCCAGCCCTACGATAAGGTGCGCCGCGATATGGATCGCGACTACTTTATGTCCGCGCAAGAAGCCCTGGAATATGGAATAATTGACAAAATAGCGGAGAAAGGCGAGCGCTAGACCGATAATCCAGTGACGAACCGAGGGAGTGGAAAATCTGCTCCCTCGTTTTCACGGAGAAGCAGGAAAATCGCGTCCTGGCAGCGAACGCTTGGGACGATACTGTTCAGGGGGTACTACCTTGTCGAGGGCTTTTGACCGGATAGAGGGCCGCTGCGTGCTCTGCGGCAAAACGCGCGAACAGGTCAAGAAACTGATCCTGGGCGTGCATGGAGGCGTCTGCCTGGATTGCGTCGAGCTCTGCAACGACATCCTGCGCAGCGAGGGGCAGGAGGCGGATCGGCACCGACTGGCGCATATGGGCGCCATCCCCAAGCCGAAAGAGATCTATCGTATCCTCAGCCAGTACGTCGTGGGACAGGAGCGCGCCAAGCGGATCCTGTCCGTTGCCGTTTATAACCACTACAAGCGCATCAATTCGCCCAGCCACGACGTCGAGCTGCAGAAAAGCAACATCCTACTGATCGGCCCCACCGGCTCCGGCAAGACGCTGCTGGCGCAGACGCTGGCCAAAATCCTCCATGTGCCTTTCGCCATTGCCGACGCTACTTCACTGACCGAGGCCGGCTATGTCGGCGAGGACGTGGAGAATATCCTGCTTAAGCTGCTCCAGGCGGCGGAAAACGCCAACGGCGGCGGCACCCTCGAACAGACCATCCGTAGCGCCCAGCGCGGCATCATCTACATTGACGAGATTGACAAGATCTCGCGCAAGAGCGAAAACCCCTCCATTACCCGCGACGTCAGCGGCGAGGGCGTCCAGCAGGCCCTGCTCAAAATCCTGGAGGGCACGGTGGCCAATGTGCCGCCGCAGGGCGGGCGCAAGCACCCGCAGCAGGAATACGTTCAGATTGACACCACCAGCATCCTCTTCATCTGCGGCGGCGCCTTTGAGGGCCTGACCGACATCATCGAGCGGCGCATCAATACCCGCGCGATGGGCATCCGCGCCAACGTCAGCACCCGCGCCGAGCAGCAGGTGCAGCGGAGCGCGCTGCTCCAGCACATCCTGCCCGACGACCTGCTCAAGTTTGGGCTGATACCCGAGTTCATCGGACGCCTGCCGGTCGTGGCGACCCTGGACCCGCTGGACGAAGAAGCGCTGGTCAAAATCCTGGTCGAGCCCAAGAACGCGCTGGTCAAGCAGTATACCAAGTTCTTCGAGTACGACGGCGTAGAGCTAGTCTTTACCGAGGGCGCGCTGCGCCAGATCGCTCGCGAGGCTATGCAGCGCAGCACCGGCGCGCGTGCTTTGCGTACCATCATCGAGGAGGTCATGCTCAACATCATGTACGAGATCCCTTCCTCGAAGGACGTGAAACGCTGCGTGGTGGAGGAGCAGACGGTGCGCGACCGCGTGGACCCAACCCTAATCACTGCGAGCGAACTGCGCCAGGCCTCCTGATCCCAAACAGCAAAGCAAAACAAACCACCCGCTAACGCTAGAGGCACAGAGGCACAGAGGAAAAGCCATACGGAGAAAAGCAAAGAGAAAGAGAATAAAGATCAGAGTTTTAGGCAGGATAAACGGGATGAACCGGATTTCAAAAACCCATACAAGCCTTGCCTCTCTCCTTGTGTAATCCCGTAAATCCTGTTCATCCTGTCCAAAGGCTTTTGTCTTTGTCTCTTTTGTTTTTCTCCGTGTGGCTTTTCCTCTGTGCCTCTAGCGTTAGCGGGTGGTTTATTTTCTCTTGACGGCTTTGACGGCGGCAACGATATGGGGCGCGCTGATGCCGACGTCATCCATCAACTCCTCCGGTTTGCCCGAACCGGGCATTTTGCTGACCCCCAGCCGCGTCACGTTCGGGGGCGGGCCGCCCGGCCCGCTGAAGACCTCCTGCACGGCGTCGCCCATGCCACCCTGCGGCCAGTGATCCTCGACCACGATCAGGTTGCCCCCGCACTCCTGCGCCGCCTTCTTGAGCGTGTCCGCGTCAATCGGCTTGACGGAGTAGAGATCGATCACACGGATGTTGATTCCCTCCGACTGAAGCGTAGCATGGGCTTTCAGGGCCTCATGGAGCGTGATGCCCGCCGCAATGACCGCCGCCGCGTCGTTATCCGATTGCCGCAGGGTCTTGCTGCCGCCAATGGGGAAGCTCTCGCCCGGGCCGTAGAGCACCGGCGTCTTCTCGCGGGTGGTGCGCATGTAGCAGATGCCGGGGCGGGTGGCCATCTGCGCCGTCAGGTGTACGGTGGTGGTGGCGTCGGAGGGATACAGGACGGTGCTGCCATAGACGGCGCGCATCATCGCCAGGTCTTCCAGGGCCATCTGGGACGGCCCGTCCTCGCCGATGGAGACGCCCGCGTGCGAGCCGGTCAGGCGGAGGTTGGCCTGGGAGATGGCGGCCATGCGGATCTGGTCGTAGGCGCGGGTGAAGAAGGCGGCGAAGGTGGAGGCGAACGGATTTTTGTGCATCACTTGCAGGCCCACCGACGCGCTGACCATCTGCTGTTCGGCGATAAAGATCTCAAAGAACCGCTCCGGGTACGCCTTCTTAAACTTGTCGGAGAAGGTGGAATTGCTGACCTCCCCATCCAGGGCAACCACGTTGGGCTTGGCCGCGCCCAGGGCTTTGAGCGCATCGCCGTAGGCTTCGCGCGTGGCGATCTTTGCGCCGACCTCATACTGTGGGGGCTGGTAGGTGCCGGGCGCTCCCAGGTCTGCGGGCGTTCCCTCGCGCGGCGGCTTGGGCTTTACGACGATGTTGCCGGACGGGTTGCCCAACTCCGCCAGCGCCTTCTCCGCATCGGCGGGAGGCAGCGCCTTGCCGTGCCAGTTTTCCTGGTTTGCTATCAGCGAGACGCCCGCGCCTTTGATGGTCTTGGCGATGATACAGACGGGCCTTTCGGCGGAGTTCTCGGCCTCGGTATAGGCTGCGTTGATCTGGCCGAAGTCGTGGCCGTCAATCTGAATGGCGTGCCAGCCGAAGGCGCGAGCGCGCTCGGCATAGACCTCGCCATGCCACTCCAGCATGGTCGGCCCACGCTGGCCCAGACGGTTCATATCAAGAATGGCGATGAGGTTGTTGAGTTGATAGTAGCCGCCTAGCTCGAAGGCTTCCCAAATGCTTCCCTCGGCCATCTCGCTATCGCCCAGCAGCACCCAGACCTTCAAGGGCAGCTTATCCAGCCGTTTGGCGCTCAAGGCCATGCCCACGCCCGTCGGAAGGCCCTGGCCCAGCGACCCGGTGGCGACATCCACCCAGGGCAGCGCCGGAGTGGGGTGGCCCTCCAGTCGGCTGCCGAACTTGCGCAGGGTCATCAGCTCCTCATCGGAGATCGCTCCGGCGGCCTTGAAGAGCGCGTAGAGCAGGGGAGAGGCGTGGCCCTTAGAGAAGATCAGGCGGTCGTTGCGGAGGTTGTCGGGATCGTTGAAATCGTAATGCAGGTGATCTGCCAGCAGTACGGCCATCAGGTCCGCCGCCGACAGGCTGGAGCTTGGGTGTCCGGAACCAGCGGCGGTGGTGCAGCGGATGCTATCGGCGCGCAGCTGCGTGGCCAGGTCTTTCCATTCTTGCGGCGTGTGTCCCATAAAGATATCTCCTCTCGTCCCGAAGGGATAAGTAAGTCTGGATTGGAGCTTACCTTAAATACGCTGGGGATACCCCTGCTGCTCCAGGGAGTCTATCAAGCCTGGATCAGAGCTTACCTTAAATACGCCGGTTTTTGTGGCGAGTTGCCCGCAAATGCACAGGGAAGAACGCAGACAGAGTGCGGCAGCGGCGGGGGACGCCACAGAGAGCGGCGTCGGCAGGGCGTGTGGTGAGGGGGTGACGGCGCCGGGGGCTAGCGCCGATGGAAAGCCTCAAAAGCCTGCTGAAGCTCAGGAAGCAGCGTCGTGCTATCTACGGGCTTGAGGATATAGCCGCTGGTGCCGATCTGCTGCGCTTCCGCCTGGTAATCCGAATAGGCGCTGAGGATGATAACGCAGGTTCGGAATGCGGACAGGATACGCCGGGCCGCTTCGAGGCCGTTGAAGGCGCCGGGCATCTGAATATCCATCAGCACGATATCCGGACGCTCCTGCAGGGCCAGCGCGACCCCTTTTTCCCCGTTGACGGCGGAGCCTACGACATGCAGGCCGGCGCGCGTCAGCATCCGGCGCAGGTGCATCTGCGTGATGCCCTCATCTTCGACGATGATCACGCGCTTGCCAACCAGGGACACGGAGGGGCTGGAATGGGCCGGTTCGGCCTGAGGCGGCGATCCAGGGGATTGCGTATCGAAGACAAAGAGATGCGATATTGTCATAGCGTATCTTTCTGAAATGGGGTGTAGGCCAGCCTGCGCTGGGTTGGCCGGGAGCCTGACGGTCCTGGGAAGGATGGGGGCAAGAGACGTCTCGCGTCAAGTTCACCAGGAATATTATCGGCATTCCCACCGGGTTTCTATAGGGCAAGAAGGCAGGCACACGCCCGCAAGGCGGGAGAAGGAAGGCTGAAAGGAGTCAGGACTTTTCTTCCTCCTTATCTCCAGTCGGGCCGCATGGCATGGCCCCAGCCCAGCGTATGGGCGTCCGGCAGGCTGGAGGCCGCGTCGGGCATACGCCCGGCCTGGAAGAGCGCGCCGCATTGAAAGTATACCGCATCCATGTCGGAATGCCAGCCAGGATAGTGGCCGAAGCCGCCATCGTCGTTGCGGCAGCGCAGGGCCCAATCGGCGGCGCGCTCGATAGCGGCGCGGCAGCGCTCCGAGCCGCCGCCCAACTGCCGCAGAATGAACAGGGCGTCGAAGCAGGCGTGGACGTCCCAATCCGGCGCTTTGATGTGCCATCCACCGTCGGGCGCCTGGTCGCGCAGCGTCCGCTCCACCATCTCCGCCGCACGCGGCGTCGGCTCTCCGACGAGTCGGAAGAAATGGGCCATGTGAAAGGTCGCCGCCACGTGGTCGCCTAGGTAGCCGTCCGCCGTCTGATGCGCCTGCATATGCGCGCTGAGAGCCTGCCGGTATGCCTCCGGAAAGGGCGCATCCGACGCGGCGTAAAATAGCGGGAAAAAGCTGGTGGTGTACCAGGGCAGGCGCTGGAAGGCGTTCCCCTCAAAGAAGCGATCCATCACACCCACCGGAGAGATAGGGGGCCGTTCGCCGAGCGCGCGCAGCCCGACGACGCCCTGCGTCGTGTTATAGAGCACAGCCAGGTCGCTCTGGGGGGCGAAGCTGCCCTCCAGATTGCGGAAGGAGCCGTCCGGCTGCTGGTGGCGCCGGAAAAAGTCGGCGGTGGCCGCTTTGTCGGGCAGTTCCCGCCCCAGAGAGTGGGCGAGAACGGCGGCATAGGTCGCTGCTGCCAGATCGCTGGCGCGGGTGTCGGAGTTGCCGGGATAGGCTGGGTCAGGCGAGGGCGCGTAGCCGCCATCCTCTCGACGGCAGCGCAGAATAAAATCGTAGGTCGTCTCAAGAAGTGGGGTATCCTGCATCCTAATCCTCCCCTTGCTTCCCTCTATCGCGGAATTTGCCGATAGGCGCCCGCACAACGATCCCTTTAGAGTGGCCGCGCGCCTCGATAATCGCGCTGATAGTGACGATTCTTGTGAGCCAGTTTGTTCTATTACGAAGATCGGGCCGCCCATGCAGGCGGCATGAGCGGCCCAACTTCGCGCGCCCTCAGGCCGCTTTGCCGATCTTGACCATCTTGGTTCCGCAGGTAGGGCAGGTGCCAGTCGTGGCGGGCTTGCCGTTCTTGAGAGTAGTGGCCGTCGGGTTCTGCATCTCTTTCTTAGACCTGCACTTCATGCAATAGCCTTCCATCGCTTGCTTCCCTCCTTTCCAAACACGTTATCAATCTATATTTAGCGATGATTTCCTCCAATTCCTCCTAGATATGGGCTTTTTCCGAAAATTTAGGAAAAAAAGTCCTGTCCATCCCTCTCCGGCACGGCAGAAAAGCGGGGAAGGGTGGAGTTCACCGGGTAGAGTAGCCCGAATTTTGCGGGGTCGCTTCAGGAATAGCCGTTCCTATTGACGAATAGAACGCAAAATTCGCAGGAGAGTTCCCGTTATGAAGATTACGGAGATCCGCCCGATTGTGACCTGCCCGGGGCGCAACTACGTTTTCGTCAAGATCTTCACCGATGAGCCCGGTCTGTACGGCGTCGGAGAGGGCACCTTGAACGGCAGCGAGACGATTGTCGCCGAGGCGATCCGCCATATTTCACATCTGCTCCTCGGGCGCGACCCCCAGCGCATCGAGGACCTCTGGCACCTGGTTTACCGGCAGGGCTACTGGCGCGGCGGCCCCATCTTCATGGCGGCGCTGGCCGCCATTGACATCGCCCTGTGGGACATCAAGGGCAAGCAGGCCAATCTGCCGGTCTATCAACTGCTGGGCGGCAAGGCGCGCGACGGCGTGATGTGCTACAGTCACGCGCATGGGCGCGACGCCATCGAGTGTGAAGACCACGCGCGGCGGCTCATGGGGCAGGGCTTCAAGGTCGTGCGCTGCCAGGTCGGGCCGTATGGGGGCGCGGGCGTCCTGGGCCACAAAGACCCGATCACCCCCGGCACGCCGGCGGAACAGATCTACGAGCCGACGCCCTATCTGCTGAGCGTGCCCAAGCTGTTTGCGCATCTGCGGGAAAAGCTCGGACCGGATATCGAGTTGTTCCATGACGCCCACGAGCAGTTGGCTCCTATCGAGGCGGCGCGGCTGGCAAAGGAACTCGAACCCTTCCGGCTGTTCTTCCTGGAAGATCCGCTGATGCCGGAGCATCGGGAGTCCTGGCCCCTGTTGCGTGCGGCCTCCACGACCCCGCTCGCCATCGGCGAGATCTTCACCTCCCGCTGGGACTGCCTGCCGCTGTTTATGAATAGATGGATTGACTTCATTCGCATCAAGCCGCTGCACGTCGGCGGCCTAACCGAAGCCCGCAAGATCATGACGCTTGCCGAGCCTTTCAACGTGCGCAGCGCCTTTCATGGGGCCGCCGACATCGGCCCGGTGGCGCAGGCGGCCTCGATCACCCTGCAATCGGTCATCCCTAACTTCGGCGTGCAGGAGTGGACGCGCTTCCCGGAGCCTGCCTATGAGGTCGTCTCCGGCATCTGTAAGATGGAGAACGGGTTCGCCCACCCGAACGAGACGCCCGGCCTCGGCGTAGATGTAGATGAGGAGAAGGCGGTGCAGCATCCGTATCAGCGCGCCTTCATGCCGCTCGTCCGCCGCGCCGACGGCTCCATGCACGTCTACTGAAATACGAACGGAAAGGACTTTGCTTGTATGGCTGCGACGTTACAGGCGCATTGCCCGGCGATCCATTGCGAAGGCTGCGCCAATGCGATAAAACGCTCCCTCGGCAAGTTGGCCGGGGTTCATAGCGTGGAGGTAGACATCCCGGGCAAGAATGTGACCGTGCAATACGATGAGGCGCAGGTCGGTCCTGGCGCCATTCGCGAACGGCTGCTTCAAGCCGGTTTTGCGCCGGAGTAGAGGAGGACAGGGCGTTGCTGAAGGGCGAGAAGGTTATTCTGCGCGCCATTGAGCGGGAAGACTTGCCGCGCCTGTGTCAGTTCAATAACGACGTAGAGGTCGAGCTGGCGGGCATCGGCGATCCTCCCTTGCCGCAGGCGCTTGCCCGCTTGCAGGCAGAATTCGATCAGCAGGTCAGCAAGGGTGGGCGTGACGCTCCCTGGTTTGCCATTGAAGCCGACGGCAAGCTGATCGGCCCATGCGCGCTGCATCGGTTCGATGAGATCGCCAGGACATGCGAACTGGGCATCGGCATCGGCGACAAGGTGTACTGGGGGCGCGGCTACGGGCGGGACGCCATCCGCCTGCTGCTCCACTGGGCGTTCCGTTACCGCAACGTGCTCAAGGTCTGGCTGACAACGATGGCGACCAACGAGCGCGCTCTGCGTGCCTATCGCGCCTGCGGATTCGTGGAGGAGGGCCGCCTGCGCGAACATGCCTGGAGCGATGGCAAGTATGTAGATCTGGTCTATATGGGCATACTGCGCGATGAGTGGGAGCGCCAGGGGAGCGGATAGGAGGAGAGGCAATGGCAAGCGCTTCTGGACGGATAGAGGGCCGCTGCGTACTCTGCGGCAAAACGCGCGAACAGGTCAAGAAACTGATCCTGGGCGTGCATGGGGGCGTGTGCCTGGATTGCGTCGAGCTCTGCAACGACATCCTGCGCAGTGAGGGGCAGAGCACGCAGCCGAAGACGGCAGAGCCTACCCATCCGCCAACCGGCAAAGTGGCGATTGTGACCGGGGCCTCGCGCGGCATCGGCGCGGCGATTGCCAGGCGGCTGGCAAGGGATGGCGTGGCGGTCGTCGTCAACTACAACCGCAACGCGGAGGCTGCCGGGAAGCTCGTCGCCGAGATTGAGGCGAGGGGCGGGGCGGCGGTGGCTATCCAGGCGGATGTCGGCGTGCAGGAGCAGATTACGCAGATGTTCGCGCAGACGATGGAACGCTACGGACGGCTGGATATTCTGGTCAATAATGCGGGCGTAGCGGAGTTCCGTCCCCTGGAAGCGATAGATGAGGCCGATTTCCATCGCCAGTTCATTGTGAACGTGGGCGGCGTGCTCTTTGCCACGCAGGAGGCGGCGCGCTGCATAGGGAAGGAGGGCGGACGCATCATCAACATCACTTCGGGCGCGGCGCAGGCGGCCCCGCCCAGAACCTCGGTCTACAGCGCGACCAAAGCGGCGGTCCAGGCCATGACCCGCAGCCACGCCGCCGAACTCGGCCCGCGCAACATCACCGTCAACGCCGTCGCGCCCGGCCCGACGGAAACCGATATGCTCCGGGAGGTCATTCCGCCGGAGCAGCAGCGCGTTATGATCGAGATGACGGCCCTGCGCCGCCTGGGTACGCCGGAAGACATCGCCGACGTGGTCGCATTCCTCGCCTCCGAGGAGGCCCGATGGGTGACCGGGCAGGTGATTGGCGTTAGTGGCGGACTGATCTGATACCGCGTGATCGGCGCGTTCGGGAACCTCGCGTCTCTGCTGCCCGTCCCATGATCGATTCGGGATACTTCATCGTACCCTGTCCCTCGCCTGGTGGCATGGCATGAAAGCGTGGTTGCCTCTCTCGCCAATTCCCTCGTAAACCACGGTGGCGCGAGGCGCTGCTTCTCGCATTGCCGGGAGGAGGGAACGGTTCCTCTCCGCCAGGTAAGGAACGGCCAGGGAGGGTTCCTATAGGAGCAGCAGAATGCAAAAGACGGATCAGCGGGAAGGCGCGCAGGCCAATGCGGATACATGGGTGTCCGGCGGGCCAGGTCCTACCGAGGGGAAGGGCGTTATCGGTACCGGGGGCGTGGCTGAGAGAACCAGCATTACCGGCGAGGTAATGGAGGGATTGCGGGAGGAGGCTGGCCGCCACCCCGGCTTTGATGATGATATACGCGGCGTGGGAGCGACGGGCGGGGTTATCTCCGGCGAAATGTCAGGCCCGACGGGCGGTATGGGCTATACGGGCGGCGTTGGAATGCCGAACAAGGCGCTGGAAGGCCCCTTCCACGGCGTAGAGGACACCGCCGATGGCGAGCTAACCGGCGCTCCGCCAAACCAACCCAAGACAGGCGAACAGCCGCCTGAAAATGCGAATCCTGCCGAGCAGTGATTGACTTCACCTCCGGCCCCACAGCGGCAGGGTTTAGCCTGCCGGGTAAGGTGTGAGGCGCTACCCGTTCACCGGGCCGTAGTAGAGGCCGCGCGCCTGCGCCAATCGCCGGCCAATGGCAAGCAGATCGCTCCGCTCGGCGGCGGAGAGCGGTGTGTAATGGCGCGCGGCCTCGGCAGCCTGCTTGACTTCCTCCGCATTGCTCAGGCCGATGACCGCGCAGGCCACGCCCGGTAGGCCGAGCGAGTAGCGAATGGCGCGGGAGTGATATTCGGCTAGCGTGCCGGGCGTCTTCCCATCGTACTGCCAGTTCTTCGCGCCGCCCAGCACTTTCATGGCAACAACGGCGGTGCCATGCTGCTGTGCGACGGGCAGCACCAGCCCCTCAAAATCGTAGTTGTGGCGGTCGGCGAAGTTGAGCGCGTTCATCGTCAGGTCAATATCGCCGGTGGCAATGGCCGTGGCGAAGCGCTGCGGGCGCATGTGGCCGCTCGTGCCGATAAAGCGCAACAGACCCCGCTCCCGCGCCTCCTTCAGGCCGGCGATGGCCCCATCGGGCGTGAACAGCCGATCCATATCGAAGTCGCCCAGGTTATGGATATGCACGGCATCCACCTGAGCCACGCCCATGCGCTTCAGGCTCTCCTCCACCTGCCGCTGCACGCCCTGGCGATCCTGGCGGTCCGGGTTGACCTTAGTCACGAGGAACAGGCCCTCGCGCCGAGTCTTGAGCACGCCTTTGAGCTTGTCCTCCGCGTTGCCGTAGTCGGGCGACACATCAATGTAGGTGATCCCCTGATCCAGGGCGGCATGGACGACGGCCTCAGCCTGGGCGGTGGTCGTGTTGTTGCTGCCGAGGGGAGCCATGCCGATCCCGAGGATCGAAACCTTCTCTTTTGTGCGCCCCAGAACGCGCCGGGGCAGCGTGCCCTCCTGGTCGGCAGCGGAGCTCGCCGTTTCGGCCAGGCTGAGCGTAGTAAGGCTGCCTGCCGCGACGGCAGTGCCTTTCAGGAAATTACGTCGGCTGATTTGCATGGGAGGTCGCTCCTTCTCGATGGAAATGTCAAGGGCGCGGCTTGTGCGGCTGGGCGCGATGCGATCCCTTGTGTCTGCTTGCCGGGCGCCGACCCTCCGGCGCCTCGGCGGCTTGCGTAGCCAGCTCTATCGAGTCGGCGCTGCGCAGGATAGTATCTCCGTTGCGCAGCTCGACGTAGACGGTGCGCGGGCCGTTGCCCAGTTCCAATGTCCAATCCCGCTGTGACCGATAGGGCTCCCAGGGCGTCCAGTGCGTGCCGTCGTTGCTCAGGCGCATCTGCTCCGCCCAGCCGGAGCCGTAGATATAGAGCCGGACGTTTGGGCTGTGGGACTCTGCCGCCTCCCCGTTGATCACCACCGGGTAGACGCCGAAGCGCGCGCCAAAGTCCTGAACCCAATAGGACTTGTATGTAGTGGCGCGGTTTACGGCATGCCCAACGCCTATTTCGCGGAAATGCGGGCTGAGAATATTAGCGCGGTGGCCGGGACTTTGCATCCAGCCCGCCACAACGCCGGCAGGGGTGTTCTGCCCAGCGGCGATGTTCTCCCCGATATAGTGATAGTGGCGATAGCCAAAGTCCGGCAGGCGCGGGTCAATGCTGCGCCCCTTGCTATCGGTATGATCGAACGTGTTGTGAGCCGCCATATCCCGGGCCAGCCAGGAGGCGGCCTGCTGCAAATGCTCCTCCAACTTCAGCGGCGGCAAACCGTGCGCGGCCCGCTCCGCGTTCGTCCGCTCCACCACCTGCCGCACGAGGCGATCTGTCGAACTGCCAGAATCGCCCTCCTGAGCCTGTATGCTATGGCTCGAAAGCGCCAATAGCAGAGCGCACACAGGCCAGAGTTGCAACCTGATAAGCATAACTTCTTCTTTCTAAGTCCCCATGCGCATCCAGTCGCCGCTCTTCTTTGTACACTATCAGACGCGCCTGGCAAGCGTAAGTTCCACCGGCCCGGAGCGCGCCCCATCGCAGGAGGCCATCGGAGATTTCCTCTCCAGAATACCAGAAGCCGCAGGCCGGGTCAATACCGCCAAGGAGGACAATCACGCGGGAAATCGCAGGAGCACCTTGACTTTCGGCGCAATTTGTGCTATACTTGCACAGCTTACTCGGTGGACGCGCGATTTTCCACCGAGTAATACTTTGTCTGGCTCAGGAAGAGCCGGGCAAAGGCGCGCGGGGAGATTCCCGAGTGGCCAAAGGGAACTGACTGTAAATCAGTCGCGGAACGCTTCGGAGGTTCGAATCCTCCTCTCCCCACCGAACCGGGCCGTAACCTGAGGCAAGGAAATGGGAAACGGGGAAATGAGGAAATGAGTTTCATTTCCCCAGGGCTCCCTTTCTTCCATTTCCTTCTTTTGCATGTTGCGGCCCTCCCTGCCCACATAGCTCAGAGGTAGAGCACTTCTTTGGTAAAGAAGAGGTCCTGGGTCCGATTCCCAGTGTGGGCTGGTTCTTTTTTATCCCCTCCGTCCCGCCGCGTTTGCCAACCCGCCCGGCGGCGGCCACGGATGGCTGCCTGAGCGGCGGCGCGCTCGCCCTCAGGCTTCTACTGGCTTAGGATTTCTGGAGGAAGAATACCCATGGGAAAGCAGCGTTTTGAGCGGACCAAGCCCCATGTCAACATCGGCACCATCGGCCATGTCGACCACGGCAAGACCAGCCTCACCTCCGCCATCACTCGCGTCCTGGCCGACGCCGGC
>Ga0070739_10001898_pt1 | contig 29703 bp, 30 predicted proteins | sample Coa_R1_7_FD_66445 | JGI IMG/M metagenome (GOLD analysis project Ga0070739, IMG submission 66445) | Surface soil microbial communities from Centralia Pennsylvania, which are recovering from an underground coalmine fire - Coalmine... | ecosystem: Environmental > Terrestrial > Soil > Unclassified ...
TGCGCGGCGCTGGCCGTGTCGGGGTCCTCGTAGCGGGCGCCGGCGAGCAGGGACACTTGCAGCGCGACCAGCCCGCTGCCGGGCCGCTGCTCGACGAGCACCACCAGGCCGCTGGGCAGCACGTCGCGGCTGAACTCGGCCTCCGGCGAGTACTTGCCCTGCGCGCGAGCCGCCGGCGGCACGCCGGCGGGCAGCAGCAGCGCCAGCGCCACCAGCGGCGCCAGCCGCACCCAGCGCGGCCCCCACTCGCGCTGCCGCCCGCGCCACCCCCCCGGGCGCGACCAGCCCGGGCTCGTTCTCGTCATCCGGCTCCTCCCTCCACACGGCTGCGCAGGGCCAGCAGGCGCTCGGCTAGCGCGGCGCGGGCCGCCAGGTAGCGATCGACCTGCTCCTCGAGCCGCGCCAGCATCTCCGGCTCGTCCAGGTTCATCACCTCGGGTCGCGGCTGCAGCGTATCGTTGCACCAGGTGTGGCCGTCGGCAGCGTGGCTGCGGTGGGCGCCGAACTCGCGCGTCACCAGCAGGTCGGCCAGCGGGTCGGGCGCGGCGGCGATGGCGCAGAACACGTACCAGCCGCGCGGCGAGGGGATGAAGCTCCAGCGGCGCTCCGGAAAGAACGTGTTGATGTCGCGCACGAGCTGGCGCGCGGCGGGGCTCACGTTCTCGCGCACCAGCAGGCGGAAGCCGCGGTAGTGGCGCTCGGCGACCAGGCGCCAGACCGGGCGGTAGCGCTCGGCGCCCCGCGGGGCCGGCGGCTCGGGTTCGCGGCGCTCCGCCCGGTCGCTCATGAGCCAGTACCTCGCCACACGTAAACGTAATCTGAGGTGTGTTGTGCGCGCACAACACACCTCAATTCAGTGGTGACAGCTCGCTAGCGGCTGCCGTGGCCACGAACCGCGCCGGCGCCGACCAGGGCGAGTTCCCACCGGCGGTGCGGGCCTTAACGCGCCAGTAGTACTCGGTGCTCTCCGCGAGCGGCCGCGGTATCGCGTAGTCGGGACGCTCGGTGGTGGTGTCGACGACGTACTCCCCGAACCCCACGTCGACGAACCCTCCCCGCGACTCGTACACGGCGGCGGTCTCCACCTGCACATAGTACCCGAAGGCGGCCGGCACAGGCTCCCACGCCAGCGCGAGCTGCAGCGGCGCCGCGCTGCCGTCGGCGGGCTGCCGCGGCGCGGGCGGCTGCTCCGTCCGCGGCCCGTCCGCCGCGCCGTACATCGCGCGGATCTCCCGCACGTCGTCCTCGCCGAGGTCGGTCCACAGCGCGCTGGGGAACATCGCCGCCGTAGGCTGGCTGGCCTCGCCGAGGCCGAGGGCGTGGCCCAGCTCGTGGGTGAGCAGGGCGGGCACGTACACGATGTCCAGCGGCCGGCGCGGTCGATCGTTGCGCAGGCGCTCGCGGTTGAGCTGGACGACGGCGTTGGAGATCTGCTGGGGCGCGAGCTGGTAGACGAACGGATAGGTGCAGGCCGCCGGCTGGAACTGGCCGCCACAGGTCATGATCTGGTCGAGGACCTCCAGCCGTACGGTGTTCGCCCCGGCGCTCGCCGGATCCGCCTCGAGATACCAGAACCGCGCCCCGGCACCGTTCCAGGTCGTGAGCGCGCGGCGGGCGGGGGCCTGCCATTCCTCGGGTAGCTCGCTCAGGTCGACCATGACTGGCAGCGACACGTCCGGCCAGCGCACGCCCTCGACGATCGGCTGGCGCGGCGGGGCGCTGGCCCGGACGGCAGCGGCCGGCGCCGGGAGGCCGCCGCCGAGCGCGACCGCGGCCAGCAGCAGGCCGATGCCGCGCGTCGGCTTGCTAGCCAGGGACAGGGCCACGGCGTATACTGGTAACACGAGCGCAGGCCACGGCACCCTGGCCGCGGGCACGGCCACTGGCCGTCGCGCGCCGCGGCCGGGCGGGTGGGTACCCAGCCTCTTCTGGCTCCTCGATCCTGACGAGAGGGTGCGGAGACCGATGGTGCTGTTCATTATGACGTGGGACTTGCCCACCCACCGCGAGAACCTGCGGGTGTACGCGAACAAGGCGCGCAACGACTGGATCCCCACCGTGCTTAGCCACCCGGGCGTGGAAGAGTTCCGCACCTTTCGCAACCCCATGGAGAGCACGCCGCAGGTGATGGTGACCATCGAGTTCGACTCGCTCGACTCCTGGCGCGCCTTCGTCGAGAGCGACGACAACCGCCGCATCATGCGTGAGGTGCGCATCGTCGGCGCTACCAACCTCACCGCCCAGGTCTGGCTGCCGTCGAACATCACGCCCGAGCGGGCGGTCCACCCGCCGGGCTAAGAGTGCCTAACAAGGACCTGCGTGAGCCGCGCGCTCACAGCAAGTCCGCCCGGTTTCCCCGGGGGCTCTGGGCGGTGCGCCCCGCTCCCGCCACAGCCGCGCCAGCGTGGCTGTGCGCAGCAGCGCGGCGTAGGCCAGGTAGCTCGCCAGGAGCAGGCCGAGGGCGCCGTCGCGGTAGCCGCCGAGCACGACGTAGCGGCGCCAGAACTCGCGCAGCGGCTGGCCGACGTAGGCGCGGGCCCGGGCGCGCTCGCCCCGGCGCCAGCCGGTCCAGGCCTCGAGCGCGGCGTAGCGTCGCTGCTTGGCGACGAACTCGGCGAGCGTGTCGTAGTTGTAGTGAATTAACGGCGCGGCCAGCCAGCCGGCAGGGCCGTCGAGCGTCGCCACCTCGTGCACGAGCCCCCCGGTCGCGTAGCGCGCTGCCGTGCGCCGCAGCAGGCGCAACTGGTAGTCGGGGCGCCAGCCCGCGCCGCGCACCCAGCGCCCGCAGATACGGTTGCGGCGCGCCACCCAGTAGCCGGCCGTGCCGGCCGCGTTCGTGACGGCCTGGCGCACCTCGGCCGCGAGCGCCGGCGGCACCCGCTCGTCGGCGTCGACGAAGAAGACCCACTCGCCGCCGGCGAGGGCCAGGGCGCGGTTGCGAAAGCGGGGGAAGCTCTCGAAGGGGAGGACGTGCACCTGGTCGGCGTAGCGCCGGGCGATGGCGGCGGTGGCGTCGCGCGTCCGCTCGTCGACGAGGACCAGCCGCTCGTCGGCCCAGGCCAGGCTGGCCAGGCAGGCGCCGACGAAGCGCGCCTCGTCGCGGGCCAGCACGGCGGCGGTGACCGAGCCGGGCGTACCGCCAACGGTCAAAAGCTGACCTCGACCTGCGCGCGCCCGACGCCGTCGTCGTAGTAGCGGTGGCCCTCCTGGACGAGCCCGGCGTACAGCCAGATCTTGCTCACGCGGTGCAGGATCTCGATCGTCCCCTGGACCAGCACCTCCTCGCCGGGGGCCAGGTCGTGGCCGAAGCCCCAGCGGTACGGGTAGCGCGCTCCCGCCGTGATCGGCGCGCCCTGCCAGTCGATGCCCACCCGCCAGAACCCGGCGCGGTCGATGTACTGTCCGTCGGCGATCGAGCCGAAGCTCTCGTAGCTGTTGTAGCCATAGCCGGGGTCGGGGCCCTGGGTGCGGATCACCGTGTCGCCGATGTTGCGGACCCCGACCTCGACGTGGACGACGCCGCCGAGCAGGATCTGCCGCGGGGCGATGTGCACCCAGGTGATCTTGGCTTTGGGGACGCCGCCGGCATCCAGGCGGATGGGGATGCGCCCGACCGTAACGTTGCCCGCGGCGTCGCGCGCCTCGACCGTGTAGTAGTACAGGCCATCCCGTAGCGGGCGCTCGTTGACCACTCCGTCCCACGTCTCGGCGTAGGCGCCGGCCTTGCGCTTCTCATCGCGCACGCCGACGTACGCCTTGCGGCCCTGCTCGTCGGTAGCGTAGATCGAGACGCGCGCGTCCTTGGTCAGCCGGAAGCTGATCTGGGCGACGTCGTCGATGGCGTCGAAGTTCGGCGAGATCAGGTCGGGCTGCGCCACCAGCTCCTCGATCCGCGGCGCCTCGACGTCGGCTTCGATCACCGCCACGTCGGTCGCCGCCTCCTCGCGGTAGCCGCGATCGTCCACCGCCTCGACCCGAACCTGGTACTGGCCGGGCGGCACGACGCGCCGCTCAAGCGGGTCGCGCGGCGTTCCGTCGCCGGTCGGCGTCGACGCGGGCTCGTAGGTGCCGTCGAGGGTGAGCTGGTAGTCCTGGCCCGGCGGCCGGTGCTGCTGGTCGCGGATGAGGAACTGGCCGTTCGGCCCGCCCGCGAGCCAGACCGACACCGCGGCCGGCCGCGACAGCGAGTAATGAATGATCGCCGTCTGGTCGGAGCCATCGCCCATGATCCGCAAGGCGGCGCCGGTGGCCTGGACGCCGCTCAACAGCGGCTCCCCCGCTCGACAGCTCGCCAGGAGCACGGGGAGGCTCGCCAGGAGGGCGAGGAGCGCTCCGCCACGTCGCACGGTCTTTCTCCGCGGCCCGCGCGCCGGTCCCCGGCGCCTGCTCGCGCGCCTTTCCGGCGCGGGCCACGGAGATGCTAGCAAACGGACGAGGGCGTCTCAAGGAATCGAGTCTCAAGGAATCGAGAAGTATTGACGGCCGCTGGCGGGCGGACTATCGTGTGCTTCAACCAAACCGCCGGCGCGATCGAGGGCGCTCCGGACGGCGAGCGCCCCGGGGCGAGGGACAGCGCTCGGGTAGCCCGTAAGGAGGCAGCGCGATGCCAGGCCCGGTCGAACGCGGACGACCTCTCCGATCCTGGTCCAGTGGCGCGGTGGCGGCGCTACTGCTGCTCGCCGCCTGCGCGCCGGCCGGCCCGGCCGCGCCGAGCAAGCCCGCCGCGGCCAGCCAGCCGGCCGCCGCGGGGCAGCCGGCGGCGCAGGCGCCCGGCGGGTCCGCCACACCGTCGCAGATCCGCCTCGTCTACCCCCAGGACATCACGGGGATGCACCCCTACGCCAACAGTAGCAGCCCGGACTATGCGCGCTGGTCGCAGATCTACGACACGATCTCCCAGTTCGACCCCGAGAAGGTCGAGTACGTGCCCAACCTCGCCGAGTCGTGGTCCACGCCCGACCCGAACACCTGGGAGATCAAGCTCAAGCGCGACGTGAAGTTCCACAACGGGGACCCCTTCACCGCCGACGACGTGCTGTTCAGCCTCGACCGCATCGCCAACGATCCGCAGAGCCAGCAGACCGAGAAGGTCAAGAACGTCGCCGAGGTCGTCAAGGTCGACGACTACACGATCCAGATCAAGACGAAGGTGCCCGACGCGCCGCTGATGTCGGGCCTGTACAACATCTCGATCCTGGACAAGGCGCTCTACGACCGGCTCGGCGCGGAGGCGGCGGACCGCTTGGCCGTCGGCACGGGGCCCTACATGTTCAAGGAGTGGGTGCCGGGCCAGCGCCTGGTGCTCACGCGCAACCCGAACTACCACGGAACGCCGAAGCCCACCATCGACGAGGCGATCTACCGCGTCATTCCGGAGGCCGAGGCGCGCACCACCGCCCTGCTCAACGGCGAGGCGGACGTGATCTTCGGCGTGCCGCCGCAGCACCTCGAGCGCATCCGCGCCTCGGGCGTCGCCGACGTGCGCGGCTCCCTCGAGGAGCGCCCGGGGTTCATCGCCATGAACCCGAACTACAAGCCTTGGGACGACAAGCGGATGCGCCTGGCCGTGAGCTACGCGATCGACCGCGAGGCGATCGTAAAGGGGATTCTGAACGGCGAGGGCCAGGCGCTGTTCACGCCGATCGGGCCGGGCTCGATCGGCTACGACCCGAACGTGCAGCCCCAGTACCACTACGACCCGGACCGCGCCCGCCAGCTCGTGGTCGAGGCCGGCTACCCGAACGGCATCGACGTCGAGCTCGGCTGTCCGCTCAATCGCTACATCAAGGACAAGGACATCTGCGAGGCGTTCGCCTCGATGTTCACGCAGGTGGGGATCCGCACGAAGCCGTCGACGCCCGAGTACGCTACGTTCTTCGCCGCGATCCGCCAGGGCAAGCAGCCCTTCTACATGTTCAGCCGCGGCAGCGTCGTGGATCCCAGCGAGTACCTGCACCAGTACTTCCAACCGGGTGCCACCAAGCGGCTGCAGTTCGAGGACCCGAAGATCACCGAGCTGCTGACCAAGGAGCTCGGCACCTTCGATCCCACCGAGCGGCTCAACGTGCTGCACGACCTGCAGGTCGCGATCATGGAGCAGGCGCCGATGGCCTTCACCTACGTCTACATGCTGAACTACGGGGTGTCCAAGCGCGTGGAGTGGAAGGCCCGCGGCGACGAGTACATGCCCGCCGCGGAGATGCGGCTGCGGTAGGCGGTGGCGCTATCCGTCGCGCAGTGTCCGGAGCGCCGCGAGCAGGTGCTGCGGCGAGAGCGGCTTGCGCAAGAAGCCATCGGCGCCGGCGTCGAGGGCGCGGCCCATCGCCTGCACGTCGTCGACGCCGGTGAACACCAGCACCCGGGTGCTGCGTGCCACCGGGTCGGTCTTGATGGCGCGGCAGACCTCGATGCCGTCCAGGGTCGGCATGCGCAGGTCGACCAGCGCCAGGGAGGGCCGCTCGAGGAGGGCCAGTTGCAGCGCCACCCGGCCATCGGTGGCCTGGAAGACCTGCCAGTCGATCGCCGCCTCGGCCAGGGTCGCCCGAACGAGACTGCGCACGGCGGACTCGTCGTCCGCGACGAGGATCCTGATCACCGGCGCTCGCTCCCCTCGCTCGTGGCCCCGGCCGCGCAGTGGGACGCGGCCCACGCTCAGTATAGCCGCTGGGGCCGGCTCGCTCGCCAATACAGGTGCAAGCGTTCAGCCCGAGGAGAACGCGATGACCCTGCTGCTGACCACGGATGACTGCGAGCGCGTGATCTCCATGGAGCGGGCCATGGCCGCCCTCGAGCTGGCCTTTGCCGACCTGGAGGAGGGACGCGCCGCCGACCGACCGCGCGCTCGGGTCTACACCAACCTGGGCCCGGAGCTCGTCTACCTCTACAGCTCGATGGACGGCTCGCTCCCGCGCTTCGGCGTCCACGGCATCCGGATGACCTCCGAGCACATCGCCGATCGGCGGGTCGAGGACCATCTCAGTCTCGAGCAGTCGGCCGCGGCCCCCGGCGGCCGCTACGTCGGGCTCATCCTGATCTTCTCCTTGCACACGCTGGAGCCGCTGGCGATCCTGCAGGACGCCGTGGTGAACCGCTACATGGTGGGCGCGACCAGCGCGCTGGCGGCGAAGTACCTGGCGCGGGAGGATGCCCGCCGCGTCGGGCTGATCGGCACGGGCTGGCTGGCCGGCACGCAGCTCCTGGGCCTGCGGCTGGTGCGGCCGATCGACCACGTGGCGGTCTACAGCCGGCGCGAGGCCCATAAGCTGGCGTTCTGCCAGGAGTGGAGCGAGCGGCTGGGCCTCCCCGTCGAGCCGGTCGCCTCCGCCCGCGCGGCCGTCGCCGGCGCCGACATCATCGCCTGCGCGACCAGCGCCCTGGAGCCGGTGCTCGAGGGCGCCTGGCTGGAGGCGGGGCAGCACGTCGGTTCGCTCCAGGGGCGCGAGATCGACTGGGAGGTCCTGGAGCGCGCCGCGCTCCTGAGCTGCCGCAGCGTGGAGAAGGAGACTTTCTGGTACACGCGCGGGCCGCTGCCGCGCGCGTACGCGCAGCGCAAGGACCTGCCGCCCTGGCTCGCGCACAAGTACCGTGGTCTGGGCGAGATCATCCTGGGGCGCGCGCACCGCCACAGTGCGGAGGAGATCACCTTCCACGGCGGTGGCGGCACAGGGGCCAGCGGCGGCCTCGGAATCCAGGAGCTGGCCGTCGCCTACACCGTCTACGAGGAAGCGAAACGACAGGGCATTGGCCGGGAGATCCCGACCGAGTGGTTCCTGGAGACGCCGCATCCCTGAGCCGCGCCGCGGGGAGCCTGCGCCGGTCGACGCGCCGGCAGGCGGCCGTCTCGCCAGCGTGTGCCGCCGCGCCCGCGGCTCCCGAGGAGGTGGGTGCATGCCCGAGTCCAGGTGGTTCCACAGGTCCCTGCCGCTGCTCGCCTGCGTCCTGCTGGTCGCGTGCTCGTCGGCGACTCCGCCGGCGCCCACGCCCGCCGCTCAGGCGCCGGCCGCGCCCGGCGCGGCCGCGGAGCCGACCCGTCCCCCCGCGCTCACGCCGCTCACGGTCGGCTACGGTGCCGTCACGGGCGTGTACATCCCCCTCTGGCTGGCCCTCGACCAGGGGTATTTCGAGAAGCATGGCCTGGCCGTCGAGCTGGTCCACCTGCCCGGCAACACTGGCCCGCAGTCCCTGATCGCCGGCCAGGTGCCCGTGATGGGCCTGAGCGGCTTCGCGGCGGCCCCCTCGATGATCGAGGGCGCCGATCTCGTCGTCATCTCGATGGCCGCCAACCGCATGACCGCTCAGGTCTACAGCGTGCCGGCGGTCGACGCGCCACCGGCGCTGCGCGGCAAGCGGATGGGGATTACCCGGCCCGGCACACTGACCTACTTCGCGGCGCTGCTCGCGCTGCGCGACTGGGGGCTTCGGCCGGACCAGGACGTGGCGCTCGTCAGCTTCAACGAGGTGCCCAGCATCCTCGGGGGAATGCTGGAGGGCGCGGCCGACGCCGGCATCCTCACCGAGCCCACGGCCTTCCAGGCCGATGCGGAAGGGCTCCGCCTCCTCGCGGACCTCGCCGACTCTCCGACTGAGTACCTGACCTCCGGGATGACCACGACGCACGCCTACGCGCAGCAGAACCGCTCAGTCCTCCTGAGCCTCCTCGAGGGCTATGCCGAGGGGACCAGGCGCTACTTCGACGATCGTCCCACGGCCCTGGAGACACTCAAGAAGTACGCGCGGATCGACGATCCGGCGATCCTCGACAAGACCTACGCGCTCTACGCGGAGAAGTATCTCCTAAAGAACCCGTTGCCGAGCGTGGCGGCGATGCAGAACATCCTCGACGACTACGCCGAGGTAAACCCGAAGGCCCGCGACGTGGACGCCTCGAAGCTGGTGGACCCGAGCTTCGTCCAGGAGCTCCAGCGAGAGGGCTTCCTCCACGCGCTCGGCCTGGAGTAGCCGACAGACCTGGGACGCGCGAGGCGCGGGAGCTATCATGGGGAGCGCCCAGCCGCCGGGTGGCCGAGCCGGGGTGGCGGCGCCGCAGCGAGGAGGAGGAAGCGATGGCGGACAGCCTGACTCTGCAGGAGGGCCTGCGACTACTTGAAGCGTGCCTGGAGAAGGCGCGGAGCATGGGAATCAACGTCTCAGTCTCCATCGTCGACGCGGCCGGCATCCAGGTCTGCGCGGCGAAGATGGACCGTGCCGGCCTGCTCACGCCCGACATCGCCTACGGCAAGGCGTTCGCCGCGGCGGCGTTCAAGCGCTCGGGCCGCGAGATGGGCGAGCAGTGGGCGCCCGGCGCGCCGGTGCCGGCGGCGATGATCGCGCGCACCAACGGACGCTTCGTGCCCTCGCAGGGGAGCCTGCCGCTCAAGGTGGGCGACGACGTGATCGGCGCCATCGGCGCCAGCGGTGCGCGGCCGGCGGAAGACGAAGCCGTGGCCCAGGCCGGCGTCGACGCCCTGCGCCGCTAGCGGTCCTCAACGAAGCCGGACATCCCTGGTGTGAGCCGCGCGCTCACACCAGGGATAAGATGCCTTAGCAGCACGGCTCCTTGTAGCCGCAGTTGCGGCAGATCGCCTGCTTGCTGCCGGCGATCGCCACCATCGGGTAGTCGCACTGCGGGCAGGCCTGGTAGTTCGGCGGCAGCGCCTCGCTCACGGTCGCCTCCGACGCGGGTTACGACCATCATCGGCCGCTCGCCGGCCGAAGTCAAGAGCGGCCCGCGCCGCCTACGCGCAGGGGCAGCCGCCCTCCAGCGCCAGCGGGTGCGGACCCTGGTAGCCGACGCGCTGGTCGCGGTCGAAGACGACGCGGCCGTCGACCAGCGTGGAGACGACCTCCACGTCGCGGATCCGCTCGGGCGCCACGGCCAGCGGGTCCTCGCCCAGCACCACCAGGTCGGCGAGCTTGCCGACCTCGACCGAGCCCTTCTGGTCCTCTTCGAAGGCCACGTAGGCGCTGCCCAGCGTGTACATGCGCAGCGCCTCGGCCGGGCTGACCGCCCACTCGCGGCCGAGCACGCCTTCGAGCTGCGTCTCGCGCGTCACGCAGCTCCAGATCCCTAGCAGCGGCGGGTAGTCGCCGACGTCGGCACCGCCCCCGACGATGAAGCCCTGGTCGAGGTACCAGCGCAGCGGAGTGCCGCGGGCCGCCCGCTCGCGGCCCCAGTACTTCAGCCAGCCCGGCGCCAGGCTGTACATCAGCGGCTGCTGAGCCGCGACGACCAGCCCCAGCCGGTGGACCACCTCGGCGTGCTCCGGGTGGGGCAGGATCATGTGATGCAGCGTCCAGCGCCGGCCGACGATCGAGCGCCGCGCGTTGGTCGCCTCGAAGCCGTCGAGCACGGCGTCAATGGCCGCGTCGCCCACGCAGTGCACCCCCACCTGCCAGCCCAGGTCGTTGGCGAGGTCGCAGACGGCCAGGAAGTTCTCCGGACTGATCAGGAGCTGGCCGTAGGGATGCGCGGGATCGTCGGTATAGGCGAACGGCTCGCGGCTGTAGTTGGCCTCCACGCCGCCGTCCATCACCATCTTCAGGCCGGCGAGCTTCACCCAGTCATTGCCGAAGCCAGTGTGGAAGGCCAGCCCACGAATGGTGGCGAGGGCCATCTCCAGCTCCGCCGGCGTGTGCCCGGGCGCGACGCGCAGCATCAGGCGGGCCCGCAGCGTCAGGTCGCCGTCTTCCCACAGCTCCTGGTAGGCGGCCATCTCCTCTGGCGCCAGCGCCGGATCGACCACGCTGGTGACGCCAACCGAGTTGAAGATACCGATGATCTCCCGCAGCCGCTGCACGCGCTCCTCACGGGTGGGACGGGGCAGCAGGCGCAGGAGCGGCGCGAAAGCGCTCCGCTCGATGATGTGGCCCGTGAGCCGGCCGTCGGCGTCGCGGACGTAGATGCCCGCGGGCGGGCTCGGGCTGTCGTCGTCGATGCCCGCCTGCTGCAGGGCCAGGCTGTTCGCCACGACGTTGTGGCCGCCACGCAGGATCAGCACCGGGTTATCGGGCGCGACGGCGTCGAGCTCCCAGCGCGTCGGAAAGCGGTTCTCGCGCAACTGGCTCTCGTGCCACAAGCTGCGCGTCTTGATCCAGGCGCCGGCCGGTGTGGCAGCGGCGCGGTCGCCGATCAGGCGCAGCACGTCGGCGAGCGTCTGCGCCGCCGAGAGGTCGACGTCGGCCAGGCTGAGGCCGGCCGGCAGCAGGTGGTAGTGGGAGTCGTAGAAGCCGGGCAGCACGGTCAGCCCGCGCAGGTCGCGCACCTCGGTAGCGGGGCCGACGAGCGCGCGGACGGCCTCGGCCGGTCCGACGGCGGCGATCAGCCCGTCGCGGATCGCTACGGCCTCGGCCCGCGGCTGGCCGGCGTCCAGCGTCACCACGTTGGCGTTCAGCAGCACCAGGTCGGCGGGGTCGCTGGGGCCGACCCGCGCCGCGCGCTGCGCCCGCGCCCTGGTCGGCACGCTGGCGACCGCCGTCCCAGCCGCCGCACCGGCCAGCATCCCGATGAACTCGCGGCGGCGCGCCTTTGGCTGTGCCATCCTCTACCTCCCTCCCCCAGCCCGAGGCCGTACTATGGCGGCGTCGGAGTCCGTCGTCAAGGGCGCGGCCTGGCGGGGAGCGCCGCGCGCGACGCTGCGCCAGCGGGGCGCTGGTGGGACGACGGCCGCTACGAGCCCTGGCTGACGCTGATGCTGCCGTTATTGGTGTGGGCCTTGATCACCGGGCCGCCGGGCCCGACGGTCGTCTGTACGCGGCGGCCGCCCTGGGCGCCGGGCGCGCTGATCGCCCCGTTGGTCGTCTCCAGGTCCAGGCTCGCACCGGCGCCGGCGGCCAGGCGCACGTTGATCGCGCCGTTCGTCGTCTGCAGGGTGGCCGGGCCGGCCGTGCCGCCGACGTCGATCGCGCCGTTCGTCGCCTGCACGTCGAGCGCGCCGCGGACGCCGCTCACCTTCACCGACCCGTTGGTGGTCTTCAGGTCCAGCGCCAGGTTGGCGGGCACCCGCAGCGTGTACGACTCGGCGCTGGCACGGTTGGGTGGCAGTTCCAGCTCCACGCGCAGCGTCCCACCGTCCGGGCGGAGGGCGAGTCGTACGGCGTCTAGCCGCTGCTGGACCTCGGCGCTCGACGCGCCGCTGGCCCGCACGCGGACGCTGACGCTCACCTCGGGCTGATCGGCCGCGTCGACGACGATCGACGCGTTGTCCGTGGCGAGGCTCACGGCGCTAAGGCCCGTGGCGCTCGCCGTCTCCTGGCGGGTCACTTCGCCGCTGGCCTGGCCGGAGCCGCAGCCAGACAGGAGCGGGAGCCCGAGCGCGGCGAGTGCCGCCGCGACGACGTCCACCAGGCGGCGCGGCGGCGCGCCAGCCGCGGGCCGTCGTAGGGCCGCGCGCTCGCTCCCGCCGCTAGCCCGCGGTGCGCCCAGCCGGCGCCTCACGGTGCCCCCTCGCGGCCCATCGCCCGCCAGTAGGCCTGCCGGATCTCGGGCGGCTGGCCGGCCTGGAAGACGAACTCCTTGGGGAAGACCGACGCGCCCAGCAGTGGAGCGCCGGCTGTAGGAACGTCGGCGAGCGAGTACCCCTTCAGCAGGCGGTCGCGCCCGATGATCGGCAGGCGCACGCAGCAGTTCTGTGCCGGGTCGCGGATCAGCCCCTTCGGCTCGCCGCCGGCGGCGACGACCTCCGCCTCCTCGAGCAGCCGGCGCCGCATCAGGATGATGCCGCGGTCGCTCTCGCCGAGGTGCTCGCCCGTGCGGTCGGAGACGGTGCCCTGGCCCACCCAGGCCACGAAGTCCTGGTTCATCACGTGGCTGGTGATCCAGCGCCCGGTCCGCGGATCCTTGAGCGGGCCGTACCAGTAGGGGATGCGCTCCTGGACGTAGGGCTCCATCTCGTTGGGCACGCGATCGAAGAACCAGCCCACGCTCAGCGTCGTGTCGTCGTCGATCGGGACGCGCCACTCGAAGTGGGCGCCGGTGAACAGCGCGTTCGGCCAGAGGCAGACGCGGCCCACGGTCCACAGCTCGTCGTCCTCGGACTGCCCCTCCAGGATCCGTCGGTAGCGGAAGCCGTGCTCGAACTCGTCGAAGCCGACCCGCAGGTGGGTCGGCGACCGCGGGCCGTCCTCGCCGTTCAGGTAGCGGGTCCAGTTCGTGTGCTGCCACTCGAAGTGGACGGGATCGATCGAGTTCTCCTGGCACTGGAACCAGTTGCAGGGCACCTCGGACAGCACGATCTGGCGGAAGCCGTTCGGCCAGGTGAACGGCTCCCAGGTTGGTACCAGCGGCGCGGGCGCCGGCCCGAGGTAGGCCCAGACCAGGCCGGTCTTGACCTCGACCGGATAGGCTTTGAGGCGGACGCGGTCCTTGAAGCGCGCGGCCGGGTGCGCGATCTCCTCGAACGGCTGCTCCAGGCAGGTGCCGCAGGCGTCGAACAGCCAGCCGTGGTAGCTGCAGCGCAGCCCACGGGCCTCGACCATGCCGTAGGTCAGGTCGGCGCGGCGGTGGGGGCAGTGCCGCTCGACGAGACCGTAGGTGCCGCCGCGGTCGCGGTAGAGGGTGAGGTCCTCGCCCAGCAGCCGGACCGCCTTCGTGGGGCTATCGTCTAGCTCGGTCTCGGCCGCGATCGGCATCCAGTAGCGCCGCAGGAGCTCGCCCACGAGCGTGCCGGGGCCGACCCGCGCCAGCGTTCGGTTCTGCTCTTCCGTCAGCATCGGCTCTCGTCCCCTCCGCCCGCGGGTCAGGGCCCCGCGCACCCCACGCCGTCCGGCTCGGCCCGGCGCCGCTCCGTTATACCCAACAATCGCCGGCTCTGGCAGAGCGGCCTTCAGCCGTCAGCTCTCAGCCATCAGTTGCGGCTGGTAGCCGATCGCTGACCGCCGATCGCTCGCCCGGCTGACGGCTGAGCGCTGATTGTTGGTACAATCGCTGCGCTCCGGCGGGAGCTTCGCCCGGCCGGCACGCCGCGAGGCCGCGGGTCCGCGCCCGGCGAGCGGTCGGCTGGTGCCCCTGGCGATGCTCGGACACGCGGGCTTTCGCTCGCGGAGCGCGCCGGGCGCGGCGTGCCATCAGGAAGGAGAGGTGAGGCCGTGAAGGTCTGCATGTTCCACCTCATGCCCTATCGCGACCTGCCGCCGGACTTCGACCAGCGGTACCAGTCCGCCTACATCGACCCGATCTGGTACGACGTGGCCGACCCGGACCGCGTCGGCCAGTACTACAACTGGACGCTGGACGAGTTCGTCCACGCCGCGCGCCTCGGCATCCACGGGCTGTGCACGAACCAGCACCACCAGAACGTCTACGGCTTCATGGCCAACCCGAGCTTGATGGGCGCGACGCTGGCCAAGCTGACCCAGGACCTGCCGGTGGCGATCATCCAGCTCGGCTCGACGCTGCCGTCGACCAGTCCGCCGACGCGGATTGCCGAGGAGTACGGGTTGATCGACTGCCTCAGCGGCGGCCGCCTGGTCGCGGGGTTCCCCACCGGCCTGCCCACCGACGCGACCATCTCCAACGGCATCGTGCCGATCGAGCAGCGCGAGCGCTACCGCGAGGCGCTGGACCTGGTGCTGCGGGCCTGGCAGGCACGGGAGCTGTTTACCTGGAACGGCAAGCACTACCAGCTCCCGGCGGTCAACCTCTGGCCGCGGCCGATCCAGCAGCCGCACCCGCCCGTCTGGGTTCCCGGCAGCGGCAGCCCGACCACCGCCGAGTACGTGGTCGAGCGCGACTACTGCTTCTGCCACCTGAGCTACTTCGGGGCGAAGAACGCCGAAACCCTCGGCGACTACTTCTGGGACATGGTCGCGCGGAAGGGCCGCGACGCCAACCCCTACCGGCTCGGCTTCCTGCAGCTCATCGGCGTCGCCGAGACCGACGCCGCGGCCGAGGAGTACGCGCCGCACGTCGAGTACTTCTTCCACAAGCTGCTGTACACGCCCACCCACTACCAGGCGATCCCCGGCTACCAGGACTATTCAAGCCTGGTGCGCACGGCCAAGACGCCGCTGCGCGAGCGCGTCGACCTGCGCGCCCTGCGCTACAAGGACTTCGTCGACCGCGGCTTCCTCATCGCCGGCAGCCCGGCCACGGTGCGGGAGCGGCTGATGGAGGACGTCCAGCGGCTCCGCGTCGGGCACCTGCTGGCGCTGCTGCACTTCGGCTCGATGCCCCACGAGCTGACGCTGAAGAACGTCGAGCTGTTCTGCCGCGAAGTGCTGCCCCACCTCGAGGGGTTCTGGGACGACGAGTGGGAGGACCGCTGGTGGCCGGAGCGGCTGCGCGGCCCGCGCCGCGTGGCGGCGGGCGCGGCCGATCCCCGCGCCGACGCCAACTAACGGAGGGAGCGGCATGGCGGCGGTAGAAGAGCGGCGGCTGCGGCTCTGGCAGGAGACGATCGAGACCGAGGTGACGATCCGCGGCAGCGGGCCGCCGCTGGTGTTCCTGCACGGCCAGTGGGGCCTCCGCGCCGACGCGGACTTCCTCGACCGGCTGGCGCAGACGCACACGGTGTATGCGCCGCGCCATCCCGGCACCACTGCGGGCGATCCCGAGGCGATCCACCGGCTCGACAACTGGTGGGACCTGCTCGTCTACTACGGCGAGCTGTTCGACCGCCTCGCCCTGCGCGCGCCGGCGCTCGTCGGCTACTCGTTTGGCGGCATGCTCGCCTGCGAGCTGGCGGCGGCGCTACCCGAGCGCGTGGACCGGCTGGTGCTCCTCGCCCCACTCGGGCTGTGGCGCGACGACCTGCCGGTCCGCAACCCGATGATCGTCGCGCCGGACGAGCTGCGCCGGCTGCTGTTCGCCGACCCTGAGGGCGAGGCGGCGCAGCGCTTCTTCGGCCTCCCCGACGACCCGGAGGCGCGGGTCGCGGCGGAGGTGAGCTTCACCTGGTCGCAAGCCTGCACCGGCAAGTTCGTCTGGCCGATCCCCGACCGCGGCCTGAAGAAGCGCATCCACCGCGTGGCGGCGCCGACGCTGATCGTCTGGGGGAACGAGGATCGCCTGATCGCGCCGGCCTACGCCGACGAGTTCGCCCGCCGCATCGCCGGCGCCCGCGTCGAGCGGGTCGACGGCGCCGGCCACCTGCCCCACCTGGAGCAGCCCGAGACGGTGGCACGCCTGGTGCGCGACTTCCTCGCCTGAGCCATCAGCCGGACGGGCTGCAGCCATCAGCCGTCAGCTATGGCTGAGAGCTGACGGCTGATTGCTCGCCGGTCAGTCCGGACGCGGCAGCCAGTCGGCGGACCAGCCCTCGGCGGCCGCCATCAGTGGGTAGAACGTCGCGCCGTCCAGCGATTCGCGGATGACGTCGGCGTGCCCGGCGTGGCGGGCGGTCTCCTCGATCAGGTGGAGCAGCACCCAGCGTACGGACCACGCCTCGACGTCCCGCGGGAACCAGGGCACGTCCCGCGGGACCGGCACGGGCTGTCCGAGGTCGGCGATCGCGGCGACGATCGCCTCGGTCTCCCTGGCCGCCTCGGCGTAGGCGTCGAGCGCCCCGGCCAGCGTCTCGCCGGGCAGGAGGCGGAAGCTGGCCTCGTAGTCCTCGGGCCGCACCTCGCGCACCTCCCGCCGCGCGACGACCTGGACCATCCAGTACCGCTCGACGCCGGCGACGTGCTTGATCAGGCCGCCGATGCTCAGCGCGCTCGCGCTGGGCGTGGCCGCCGCCTGCGCATCGGTCAGACCGTGCGCCGCGATCCGCAGGGCGTCGCGCTGCTGAGCCAGGAAGCCGAGCAGTCCTGCGCGCTCGTCGGCGACCGGGGGAACCATCAGAGGCACGGCAATTACTCCTCTCGCGTTGCTGGTATGGACGCTTCCCGCCGCCCACCCGTCGGGCGGCAGCCGGGGGCGTCGCGGCCGCGGAGCCCCTGGAAGAATAGCTCAGCGCCGCCGGGCTGGCACGGGGAGGTCGGCCGGCGCCGCCGGCGGCGCGACGTGATGGCGCGCCAGGACTGGCCTAGCCCGGGGCGAAGGACGCGCCGCTCCTGGCCGCCCGTCCGGCGCGGGAGCCGCTTCGCCGGCGCGGCGACGGTCGCGGATGAACGAGGCCGCGAGCACGGCCGCGGCGCAGATGAGCGCTGCCGCCAGCGCGAGCGCGGCGAAGCCGCCGAGGATGATCGCGTCCGCGCTCGCTCGGGTGGCACCAACCCCGCTGGCGACGAACTGCTCGGCCGCGCCCTGGACGGCCGCCCGCTCGGCTGGCGCCAGCAGAGCCAGGCTGCGCGCGGTCGTCGTATCGACGTGCCAGAGGAGCACGCTCCCGAGCGCCGCGACGCCGGCCGCCGTGCCGACGTTGCGGGCCATCCCCAGCGTGCCCGCGGCCAGCCCCGACTGGCCGAGCGACACCGCGCTCATGACGGCCAGCGAGATGCAGGCGGAGACCAGGGGGATGCCGACCCCGCGCAGGACGAAGGCGGGCAGGAGCCCGGTCTCGTAGGTGCTGCGCGGACCCATCAGCGTTACGTAGCCGTAGACGTAGAGGAAGCTGAGCCCAAGCGCCAGGATGCCACCGACGGCGACGAGCCGCAGCCGCGGGCCGGCGCGCTGGCTGAGCAGGCCGGCGAAGGGAGTCAGGGCGGCGATCAGGGCCGTCGACGGCAGGAAGGCGAGCCCCCCGGCCAGGGGCGAGAAGCCCCAGTAGTTCTGCATGAACACGCTCCAGAAGGGCTGCGAGCCGAACAGCGCCGCGGAGAATAGGAAATAGCTGGCGTTGGCCATGACGAAGGGCCGGTTGCGAAACAGGGCCAGGTCGACCAGGGGCCAGGGCACGCGCCGCTCGATCCAGACGAAGGCGCCCAGCGCCAGACCGCCCAGCAGCCCGCTAGCCAGGACCAGCCCCTGGCCGCCGCGCTCGCTCAGACGCGTCAGCGCCAACAGCCAGCCGAACAGGCCCAGGGAGAGGAAGATCAGGCCGGGCCAATCCACGGTGGCCACGCCGTCGTCGCGGCTCTCCGGCACCGCCAGCAGCGTTAGCCCCATCGCCAGCAGGCCGAGCGGCAAGTTGACGAAGAAGACCCAGCGCCAGGTGTCGAGCTGCACCAGGAGCCCGCCCAGCAGCGGCCCAGCGATCAGCCCGAGTCCGGAGACGCTGCTGTAGATGCCGATGGCCAGGCCGCGCTGTTCGGCCGGAAAGGCGCGGGTGACGATCGCCAGGGTGCTGGGGGTCATGATCGCGGCGCCCAGCCCCTGGGCGAACCGGCAGGCGACGAGGAGCCCAAGGCTGGGCGCGAACCCGCAGGCGAGCGAGGCGGCGGTGAACAGCAGCAGCCCGGCCAGGTAGACGCGGCGCTGGCCCCACAGATCCGCGAGTCGTCCCATCCCCATCGGGAACACGCCGATCATCAGCGCGTAGCTCGTGATCGCCCAGGAGGTCAGGCTGACCGGCGCCTGGAACTCGCGCCCGATAGCGGGCAGGGCGACGTTGACGATGAACAGGTCGACGTAGAGCATCATCAGGCCGAAGCAGGCGGCGAAGAGGGTGAGCCACTTCGAGGGTGGGCCGGAACCCCTGCTCGATACTACTGGTGGCGCTGGGATGGTCGAAACGCTGATCGGCTGCCGCATGGCACCTCCCGGACGCCGTAGGCGGGGCTCAGTCAGCCCACGGGGGGAGTATACGCCGCTCGAATCAGTAATAAAAGTATTTTGCTAGTGACGATTACCAGGCCGCCTCGGCGCTCGTCCCACGGGGTGGTCTGCTGGGGTGCGTCGCTAATGGCGGAGCTCAAGGTATCTGTTGGCATGGTGGCTGGCGCCTGCGGGGTCGCAGCCACCAGGGGGCCTTCTCGCCCGTGGTCGGTGGTAACCGGTAAGCGACGTATAATGATGATGGAGGGGCACGAGGCCGAGATGGAGGCTCCGCCGATGGACAAGCCGGCGCCGGGCGAGCTTGGGCTCATTCAGCAGCTCGTCAATACGAGCTATGGCCAGGGGCAGCGCGCGCACCGCGTGCTGACGACGCCGGCGGAGCTCCGCTCCTGGCTCGTCGAGCGGGGCCTCCTCGCCGCCGAGGCTCCGGTGACCGAGGGCGACCTGCGCCGCGTGCTGGCGCTGCGGGAGGGCCTGCGGGCGCTACTGCTGGCGCACTCGCGTGGCGAGCTGCCGACGGCGGAGGCGTTGGCAGCCCTGAACCAGGTAGCCGCGCACGCGCCGCTCACCGCGCGCTTTCGGCAGGATGGCGGGGTGGACCTGGTGCCCGACCTCGACGGCGTCGATGGCGCGCTGGCTCGCCTGGTCGGCGTCGTCCTGCGGGCGATACTCGACGGGTCCTGGCCGCGCCTGAAGGCGTGCGCCCATACTCCCTGCGCCCGCGCCTTCTACGACACCTCGAGGAACGGGTCGGGCAAATGGTGCGCCATGGCCAAATGCGGCAACCGGCTGAACGCGCGCGCCTACCGCCGGCGCCAGCGGACCACTCCCACGCCGCGCGCCACTTGCTGATGCCGGCGACCAGTTCTTGACGCTTCATCCGTCTGTTGGTTTAATGGTCGCACCGTCATGCTGCGCAACGGCGCGTCGCATGTCTATGCGTCGCCGCGCGGGCCAGGAAGAAGGCACCTTCATGAGACTCGTCGTCGGCATCTCCGGGAGTACCGGCGCCATCTACGGCGTGCGCCTGCTCGAAGTGCTCCACGGCCATCCCGATCTCGAGACGCACGTCGTCATCAGCGACTCCGCCCGGCGCACGATCGAGTACGAGACCGATCGCAGCTACTCCGAGGTCTGCGCGCTGGCCACGGTGGTCTACGATCACCGCGACGTCGGCGCGGCTATCTCCAGTGGCTCCTTCCCCGTCACCGGCATGATCGTCGCGCCCTGCTCGATCAAGAGCCTGTCGTCGGTCGCCAACTCCTACAACGACAACCTGCTCTCCCGCGCCGCCGACGTCCAGCTCAAGGAGCGCCGCAAGCTCGTCCTGATCGTCCGCGAAACCCCGCTCAACCGCAACCACCTGCGGCTCATGCTCGAGGTGACCGAGGCCGGCGGCGTCATCCTCCCGCCCATGCCGTCGTTCTACCACCTGCCCAAGACTGTCGACGACATCGTCAATCAGACGGTCCAGAAGGCGCTGGACCAGTTCGGTCTGGAGAAGAACCTCTTCCGTCGCTGGCAAGGAATGGACTGATTCAGTACTGAGTACCCAGTCCTGAGTACTGAGTCCCAGAACCCGCTCAGTACCCAGTACTCAGTACTGAGCACTCCAACCGGGGGGAGCGATGGCTGAGAGCTTGCCGACGACGATCGACGTACCCGACCAGTTCAACGCCGCCGCCTGGCTGGTCGACGCCAACCTGAGCGCCGGGCGCGCCGCTGCCCCGGCGATCCTGTACGAGGGCGAGGAGATCAGCTACGGCCAGGTCGCCGAGAACGTCAACCGCTGCGGCAACGCGCTCCGGCGCCTCGGCGTGACGATCGAGCAGCGGGTGCTGCTGCTCCTGCTCGACAGCCCGGAGTTCGTCTACGCCTTCTTCGGGGCGATGAAGATCGGCGCCGTGCCCATCCCGACGAACACCAACATGCGCCCCGACGACTACCACTACCTGCTGGCCGACTCGCGCGCCGTGGCAGCGATCGTCAGCGAGCCGCTGCTGCCGCTGCTCGAGGCCATCCCGCGCGATCAGCTTCCCTACCTCCACCACGTCATCGTCGTCGAGAGCGAGCGGACCACGCCGCCGGCCCTGGCCGAGGGCCAGCAGTCGTTCTGGTCGCTGCTGGCGACCTCGTCGCCGGAGCTGCAGGCCGAGCCGACGAGCAAGGACGACGCGGCGTTCTGGCTGTACAGCTCCGGCACGACCGGTTTTCCCAAGGGCGCCGTCCACCTCCACCACGACATGGTGTACTGCGCGCAGCTCTACGCGCGCGGCGTGCTGGGCATCACCGAGAGCGACCGCACTTTCTCGGTAGCGAAGCTGTTCTTCGCCTACGGCCTCGGCAATGCGCTGTACTTCCCGTTCAGCGTGGGCGCCGCCACGATCCTGATGCCGCACCGGCCGGACCCCGCGCGCATCTTCGAGACGGTCGCGCGCTATCGCCCCACTCTGTTCTTCTCCGTGCCAACGAGCTACGCGCAGTGCCTGGCCGCCGACGCGGACCCGTCCAGACCGCTCGACCCCCCGGCCGACTTCAGCTCGGTGCGCCTGGCCGTCTCTGCCGGCGAGGCGCTGCCGCGGGCGATCTACGAGCGCTGGCTGGAGCGCTTCGGCGTCGAGATCCTCGACGGCATCGGGAGCACCGAGATCCTGCACATCTTCATCTCGAACCGCGCCGGCGCCGTGCGCCCCGGCAGCAGCGGCCAGGTCGTGCCCGGCTACGAGGCGCGCCTGGTCGACGAGGACGGCCATCCCGTGCCGGCGCGCGAGATCGGCAATTTGCTTATCAAGGGCGACAGCACCTGCGCCTACTACTGGAACAAGCACGAGCGGACCAAGCAGACGATCCTCGGCGAGTGGATCCGCACCGGCGACAAGTACTGGGTCGACGACGAGGGCTACTTCTGGTACGCTGGCCGCTCGGATGACATGCTCAAGGTCGGCGGCCAGTGGGTCTCGCCGATCGAGATCGAGAACACGCTGGTCGAGCACGGGGGGGTGCTCGAGGCGGGCGTGATCGGCGCCATCGATTCGGACGGGCTGACCAAGCCCTGCGCCTACGTCGTGCTCCAGCCCGGGCAGGTGCCAACGCCGGAGCTAGCCCAGGAGCTCAAAGATTTTGTAAAGTCTCGCATCGCCCCATTCAAGTACCCGCGCTGGGTGGAGTTCGTGCCCGAGCTGCCGAAGACGGCCACGGGCAAGACGCAGCGCTTCCGATTGCGCCAGATGGTGCAGACCCCACAACAAGAGGAGCAGTGAAGTGGCTACCTCCGGAGCGATCAAGCTCGACGCCAGGGACGTCGTGATCGAGTACTACACGCCCCGCACCGGCCGGCGCGTGCTGGCGGTCGATCATCTGAACCTCCAGATCCGCGACGGCGAGTTCCTCTCGATCTGTGGACCGAGCGGCTGCGGCAAGACGACGTTCCTGAACGCGACCGACGGCCTGCTGCCGATCAACGGCGGGGAGATCCGCCTCGACGGCAAGCTGATCACCAAGCCGGGCCACGACCGCGCGATGGTCTTCCAGCACGCCTCGCTGCTGCCCTGGCGCACCGTCGCCAAGAACGTCAGCTATGGCCTCGAGCTGCAGGGGCAGCGCGGCAAGGAGGTCAAGGAGCGGGTCCAGCGCTACATCTCCCTGGTGGGCCTGGAAGGGTTCGAGGAAGCCTACCCGCACGAGCTGTCGGGCGGCATGCAGCAGCGCGCCAACCTGGCCCGCGCCCTGGCCGCCGACCCCGAGATCCTGCTGATGGACGAGCCGTTCGCCGCGCTCGACGCCCAGACGCGTGAGTTCATGCAGCAGGAGCTACTCAAAGTCTGGAACCAGACCCGCAAGACCGTGCTATTCATCACCCACCAGATCGACGAGGCGATCTTCCTCTCCGACCGCGTGGTCGTGATGAGCGCGCGACCCGGGCGGATCAAGGCGATCTTCGACATCGACATCCCGCGCCCGCGCACGCTGCACCTCAAGCGCGAGCCGAAGTTCCTGCAGTACCTCGATGAGATCTGGACCCTGATCGAGGAGGAGGTACGCAAGAGCGGCATGTTCCTGGCCGCTGGCGGCGAAGAGTAGGAGGAGCTTCATGGCGCAGACCCAGACCAAGCTGCACCTGGACACCCGCACCTGGCTGGACCAGGTCGACCGTATCGGCGAGCTGCGGCGGGTAGACGGCGCCTCCTGGCAAGAGGACATCGGCCGCATCACGGAGATGCTCCACCACACCGACGACGCGCCGGCGGTGCTCTTCGACAACATCCCAGGCTACCCGCAGGGGTACCGGGTGCTGGTCAACGCGAACGGCAACAAGGACCGGCTGGCGGTCACGCTCGGCTTCGACCCGAAGTTGAACGCCGACGAGCTGAAGGCCTGGTTCATCGACAAGATGGAGAACATGGTGCCGCAGCCCTGGCGGTACGTGGACTCCGGGCCAGTGCTCGAGAACGTGCTCGAGGGCGACGACATCGACGTCTGGAAGTTCCCCACGCCGAAGTGGCACGAGGAGGATGGCGGCCGCTACATCGGCACCGGCACGGTCGATGTCACCAAGGACCCCGACTCGGACTGGATCAACCTCGGCACCTACCGCGTGATGGTCCACAACTCCAAGCAGGTTGGCCTGTACATCTCGCCGGGCAAGCACGGCCGCCAGCACCGCGACAAGTACTTCTCCCGTGGCGAGCCGATGCCGGTGCTGCTGATCGTCGGCCCGACGCCGGCGCTGTTCGTGGCCAGCACGCTCGAGATCACCCAGGGCATCTCGGAGTACGAGTGGCTCGGCGGGCTGCTCGGCGAGCCACTGGAGATGATCCGCGGCAAGCACACCGGCCTGCCGTTCCCGGCCAACGCCGAGATCGTCATCGAGGGCTTCGCCCATCCGAACACCAAGCTGCTCGAGGGGCCATTCGGTGAGTGGACCGGCTACTACGCCAGCGGCAGCCGCGAGGAGCCGGTGGTCGACGTCAAGGCGATCTACCACCGCAACGACCCGATCCTCCTCGGCTGCCCGCCCGAGAAGCCGCCCTACGAGGCGCACCGCTACCGCATCTACCTGCGCTCGGCGCTGATCCAGCGCGAGCTGCAGCGGGCGGGCGTGCCGGACGTGGTGGGCGTGTGGTGCCACGGCGTGGGCGGCTGCCGCCTGCTGAACGTGGTGTCGATCAAGCAGCGCTACCCGGGCCACGCCCGCCAGGCTGGCCACGTCGCCGCGATGTGCCGCGCCGGCGCCTACCTCGGCCGCCTGGTCATCGTGGTCGACGAGGACATCGACATCAGCGACCTGAACGAGGTGATGTGGGCGGTCGTCACCCGCGCCGACCCGGAGCGCTCGTTCGACATCATCAAGCGCGCCTGGAGCGGCCCGCTCGACCCGGCCATCCACCCCGACGAGAAGGGCTTCAACTCGCGCCTGATCATCGACGCCTGCCGGCCCTACGAGTGGCGCGACCGCTTCCCGCAGCCCATCGGCCCGTCGCCCGAGTACAAGCGCGAGACCCGCGAGAAGTGGGGCTGGCTGCTCAAGTAGCCGTGGTGATCGAAGGCGTTCTCCGCGACGGGCTGCACGTCGCGGCGCAGTTCACCGAGCTGCCGTGGGTGCGCGAGCAGTTTCGGCGCAAGCTGGGGCTGGAGATCTACCCCGGCACGGTGAACCTCGCGGTGCAGGACCCCGCCGGCCAGGCCGCGCTGGCGCGGCTGCGGACGGCGGGGTCCGCGCCAGACGCGCCGCGCGGCGTGCCGATCGACCCGCCGGAGGGCGGCGCCTACTGCGTCGGCTGGTGCTTCCCGGCCCGCATCGGCGACCTGCCGGCCGCCGTCGTCGTCCCGCACGTCCCCGACTATCCCCCGGATAAGCTCGAGCTGGTCGCCGCCGTGCGGGTGCGCGACGCCCTCGGCCTCACCCCGGGCGATCGCGTCGTGGTGACGATCGAGCCGCCGGCGAGCGGCGATTAGCTATCAGCGGCGACGAGCTGTCAGCGATCAGCCGTCAGTCAGAGCTAAAAGGCTAAAAGCCGAGGGCTGACGGCCGACGGCCAGCGAGAGGAGACGCTTGCCGCGCTCAGGCGAACAGCTCGGCCAGCGGCAGGCGCCAGCCGGGCACCACGTCCTCCCCGTCGATCGCGCCCGCCTCGCCGAGGTCGCGCGGCGGGCGACCCGGCCGGTGGACACGCACCCGGCGCGGCGACCTCTGGTATGCTGACGCGCAGACGGCGCCAATCGCAGCCCGTACTGCCGCAGCGAGAGGCCGCATGGCTGAGAACGACCTGCGCGAGCGCGTGCTGGCCTATCTGGCCGCGCACAACACCATGTCGCTGGCGACCGTGGGCGCGGATGGCCGGCCCTGGGCGGCCACGGTCTTCTACGCCAACGTGGGCACCGACCTGTACTTTCTCTCCGAGCCCAAGACCCGCCACAGCCAGAATATCCTCGCCTCCGGGTGCGTGGCCGCGACGGTCAACGAGGACTACCGCGACTGGCAGCAGATCAAGGGCGTGCAGCTCGAGGGGCGCGCCGAGGAGGTCGGTGGCAAGCTGGAGCTGGCGCGCGCGCTCGGCGCCTACTTGAGCAAGTACCCGTTCGTGAAGCAGTTCCTGGCACCGGGCCAGCTTCTCCAGGGCATGAAGATTGCCGGCAAGTCATTCGACATCCGCCTCTGGCGACTGCGGCCCGAGCGCCTCTACTACCTCGACAACGCGCGCGGGTTCAGCGCCCGCGAGGAGCTGCCGCTCTGAGGACTCGATTCCTGAGCATCCGATCGCGATGTTCGGATGAGCGGGAGGCCCTGTGCCGACCGGACCGTCCCTGCTGCTAACGCTTGCTCCGGCGGTCACCGTCGTGGAGGGTGACGCGGGGCGGTGGCGCCTGGTCGGCCCGCCAGGCGTGATCGCGCTGCCGGCGCAGCCGGCAGGCTTCGTCGCGGCCGCACGGGCGCTCGCCGTGGGCGCCACGGAGGACAAGCTCGCGGCGGCCTTCCTAGCGGTCGGCGGCTCGAGCCGCGCCGCCGACGGGCCGGTCGATCCCGAGCCGGCGGCGCTCATGAGCCTCTCGTTGCGCTTGCGGCTCTGGTGGGGCCAGGGGTTCCTGCGCGCGAACCTCGTCGTCGCCGGCGCGCCAATGGCCACGCTGGTGCCGATGGGACGCGGCGTGCCGCTCCCGCCCCGGCCGGTGGAAGCGAGCGTCCGCTGGCGGCTCTCCCGCTTCGCCTATCTGCGCCGCGACGACGACGTGCTGCTCGCCGACGCGCAAGCCGCGGCCGGAATCGCCGAGCCGCCCCAGGTGCTCATCACGCTCGCCTCGCGCTTCCAGCGGCTGTCCTGGAAGTATGCCGCGATGGCCTACGCTACGACGCTGAAGACGTCGGCGTGCTCTATCAGACGATGTACCTCGTCGCTACGGCGATGGGGCTGGCGCCTTGCGCCCTGGGCGGCGGGAACGCGGATGTCTTCGCGCGGGCCGCGGGAACCGACTATTACGCCGAGTCGTCGGTGGGCGAGTTCATGCTGAGGAGCAGGCGGCCGGCGGACTGATGCGGGAGCTGGGGGCAGTTGCGCGAAAGCCCGGCCTGGCAGGCCGGGCTTTCTCTTCAGGACCGCCGCCGCGGAGACTACGGCAGGAAGATGATCGGCAGGAGGTCGTCGATAGGCCAGTAGGTCTGCGTATCGGCGAACCACGGCGCGGGCCTGATCGGTAGTGGGTGGTAGAAGAAGAGCTTCACGATGACGCCTCCGGAGTCTGCTTGCCGCTCCGCGCTCCCTGCAGGCGACTACACTCGTAGTCTACGGCGGCGGGCGGCGTAAGACGCCGGCCGTTGGGCTAGCGCTGGAGGCGTGCCACGGGCAGTCGTCCCTGCCCCATAGTTCAGCAGCGCCGCTGTACCAGGCGAGCAGTCCGCAAATCCACGCGGCGCTCGGGCATAATAAGCTAGCGGAGAACGACAGCGCGGTCCTCCTTCTTGCGTCCTGGTCGCCGGCAGACCGCGCGCGGGGAGCGCATGCAGCTCTACAACACGCTTAGCCGCCGCCTCGAGCCGTTCGCCCCGACCGGGCCCACCGTCGGCATCTACGTCTGCGGCGTCACTCCCTACGACACGACGCACCTCGGCCACGCCAGATGTTACGTTGTGTTCGACCTGCTCCAGCGCTACCTGCGCTACCGCGGCCACGCCGTGCGCTATGTCCAGAACATCACCGACGTCGACGACGACGTGCTGCGCAAGGCGCGCGAGGTGGGGCTACCGTACGACGAGCTGGGCAACCAGAACCTGGCGATCTTTCGCAACGACATGGAGGCACTGAACGTGCTGCCGCCGGCCGTCTGGCCGCGGGCCACGGCCGAGGTGCCCGCCATGCTGGAGATCGCTGAAGCGCTGGTGGCGCGTGGGCTGGCCTACGAGCGCGACGGCAACGTCTACTTCCGTGTGGCGGCGGCGCCGGACTTCGGGGCGCTCAGCCGCTGGTCGCGCGCGCAGATGATCGAGCGCCTGCGCGAGGAGCGCTTCGACCCCGACGACCCGCGCAAGGAGGACCCGCTCGACATCCTGATGTGGCAGACCAGCGCACCCGACGAGCCCTCCTGGCCCACGCCTTGGGATGGCGGGCGGCCCGGCTGGCACATCGAGTGTACCGCCATGGCGCTCAAGCACCTCGGCACCACGCTCGACGTGCACGGCGGCGGCGAGGACCTGCTGTTCAGCCACCACGAGAGCGAGCGCGTCCAGGCCGAGAGCTACACGGGCGTGAGCCCGTTCGTGCGGTTCTGGATGTACGCCGGCACGGTGTACTTCGGCGCCGAGAAGATGAGCAAGTCGCTCGGCAACCTCGTGCTGGTGCGCGAGCTGCTGCCCCGCTACTCGGCCGACGCCATCCGCCTCTACCTGGCCCGCGAGCATTACCGCACCCACCTCACCTATGAGGAGGGCCACCTCGCCGAGGCCGAGGACCTCGTCGGCCGCCTGCGCCGCGCCGCGGCGGCGGCAGTCGGCGCCCGCCAACCGGCTGGCGCGGCGAGCCGTGCCGGCGCCCGGCCCACGGCCGAGCCGACGCACCCGCGGGCCGAGGGCGAGTTCCGCGCGCGCTTCGAGGCCGCGATGGACGCCGATATGGACACGCCCGGCGCGGTAGCGGTGCTGCTCGACCTGGCGGCGGCAATCGAACGCCAGCGCGACCCGGCCGTGGCGGCCGACCAGGCCGCGCTCCTGGTCGAGCTGGCCGAGGTGCTGGGCCTCCGCCTGGCCGGCCAGCCCACGACGACCTGGCCGGACTTTACGAAGTACTGAGTACTGAGTGCCCAGTACTGGAGCGAAGCGATGGCGATCGACCTCCGCAGCGACACCGTGACGTTGCCGACGCCGGCGATGTACGCGGCGATGGCCGCGGCGCCCCTCGGCGACGACGTGATGGGCGAGGACCCCACGGTCCAGCGGCTCGAGGAGGCCGCGGCGGCGCGCCTGGGGAAGGAGGCGGCGCTGTTCGTCCCCACCGGGACGATGGCCAACCTCGCCGCCGTGCTGGCCCACACCCGCCGCGGCGACGAGGTGATCCTGGAGGCCGAGGCGCACATCTTCTACTACGAGGCCGCCGGGCTGTCCGTGGCCGGCGGGCTGATGCCGCGGCCGCTGCGCGGCCACCAGGGCGCGCTCGATCCGGCCGACGTGGCCGCGGCCATCCGCCCCGACGACGTGCACTTCCCGCGCACCGGGCTGGTCTGCCTCGAGAACACCCACAACCGCGCCGGGGGGACGGTGATCTCCCTCGAGCAGACGCGGGCCGTCTGCGCCGTGGCCCACGCCGCCGGCCTGCCAGTCCACGTCGACGGTGCCCGCATCTTCAACGCCGCGCTCGCCCTCGGCGTCGACGCCGCGACGCTCGTGGCCGATGTCGACTCGGTGAGCTTCTGCCTGTCCAAGGGCCTCAGCGCGCCCGTCGGCTCGCTGATCGTCGGCCGCCGTGAGTTCATCGGCCGCGCGCGCCGCGCCCGCAAGATGCTGGGCGGCGGCATGCGCCAGGCCGGCGTGATCGCCGCGGCCGGGCTCGTCGCGCTGGAGCAGATGGTCGAGCGGCTGGCCGAGGACCACGCCAACGCTCGTCGCCTCGGCGAGCGACTGGCGGCGCTGCCCGGCGTCGCCGTGGACCTGGCGACGGTGCAGACGAACATGGTGCGGTTCAGCGTCGAACCGAGCGGCCTGGAAGCGGCCGAGTTCGTGGCGCGGCTGCGCGCCTGCGGCGTCCTCTGCGGCGCCCGCGACCGCTGGACGATCCGCCTGGTGACGCACCGCCACATCAGCGCGGCCGACGTCGACGCCGCCGCCGAGGCCATCGCCGCCGTCGCCGCCGAGAACCTGGCGGCCGTCGGCTAGCCTGCCCCGTTGGGCGCCCGGAAGTCATGGTATACTTTCGTGGGCCGACAGCCAGCGGCTCCTGGCGCGAGATTTCATGTAGTTGGGCTCGCGTAGGGAGCCGCTGCCGATTGCCTGGAGGCCGCGTCGCTGGGGGTGGGCGATGGTAGAATCGTTCGGGCCGGTGCTCCTGTTCCTGGTGGTTGCCGTCCTCTTTGGCGTCGCGCCGCTGATCCTGGCGCCGCTGCTCCGCCCAAAGGCCCCGAACTCGGTCAAGCTCTCGCCGTACGAGTGCGGCGTCGAGCCGATCGGGTCGCCGCGGGTGCAGTTCAATTCCCGCTTCTACCTGTATGCGCTGATCTTTGCCGTATTCGACGTCGAGGCGATCTTTATCTTCCCCTGGGCCGTCGCCTATGGTGCGCTAGGCATCGTGGCCCTGGTGGAGATGATTGTCTTCGTGGTGATCTTGCTGGTCGGCTTCGCCTACGCCTGGCGCAAGCGCGCGCTCGATTGGCGCTAGTAAAGAGGACAACGACGATGGCTCAAGCACTCGAGCAGGTATCCGGGCCGGGTGCGTCGTCGATCGAAGTGCCGGTCGAGCTGCGGCAGAACGTCGCGCTGACCTCGATCAACGCGCTCGTGAACTGGGCGCGGCAGAGCTCCCTCTGGCCGTTCCCGCTTGGCACGGCCTGCTGCGCGATCGAGTTCATGGCCGTGGGCGCCTCGCGGTTCGACATCAGCCGCTTCGGCGCCGAGGTGGTGCGCTTCTCGCCGC
>Ga0070739_10001899_pt1 | contig 29701 bp, 29 predicted proteins | sample Coa_R1_7_FD_66445 | JGI IMG/M metagenome (GOLD analysis project Ga0070739, IMG submission 66445) | Surface soil microbial communities from Centralia Pennsylvania, which are recovering from an underground coalmine fire - Coalmine... | ecosystem: Environmental > Terrestrial > Soil > Unclassified ...
CAGTTCCTCTGGAACGACTTCTGCGACTGGTACGTGGAGATGGCCAAGCCGCGCCTGCGCGGCGAAGGCGAAGATAGAGCGACGGCGCAGAACCTGCTGGCCTTCGTGCTGGAGACCACGCTGCGGCTGCTGCACCCGATGACACCGTACATCACGGAGGAGATATGGCAGGCCCTGCCGCACCAGGGCGAGACGATCATGCTGGCGCCCTACCCACAGCCACAACCAGCCTGGGACGATCCGGAGGCCGAGCAATCGATGGCGTTGGTAATCGAGGCGACGCGGTCGTTGCGCAACATGCGCGCTGAGCTTGGCATCGCGCCGGGCGCGCGTCTCGCCGCTGCCGCCCTGCCAGGGTATGCCGCCGTGCGAGCGACGCTGGAGGCCAACGCCGGCCTGATCGCCGATCTGGCTCGCCTGTCGAAGCTAGATGTCGTGAAAACGGCGCCAACTGCGGAAAGCGGCAAATGGGTCGGTACGCCGGTGGAGGGCGCGGAGGTGTTTCTAGAAATCGGCGAGGCACTAGACGTAGACAAGGAGTTGGAGCGCACCGACAAGGAGCTTGCTGCGGTGGCGAAGGAGATCGAGCGCTGCGAAAGCAAGCTGGGCAATCCTAACTTCGTCGAGCGCGCCCGGACCGACATTGTGGAAGAGGAGCGCCGCCGCCTCGCCACCTGGCAGGAGAAGCGCGCCAAGCTGGAGGAACACCGCCAGATGCTGGAAACATGGGGCTAAAACCCCGGTCTGAAATACAAAGCCCGCCAAAGCGGGCTAACAACCTTTTCTTTTGTTCTAGAGCCTGCAGCCTAGTTTTAGACTGCAGGCTCCTTTTGAAGAAATAGCTTTTCCTGGTTGTACTTGACAAGAAAGGAAAATTTGCTGCATAATCTCGGTAGATGGACCTACAGGCCGAGGATATGCAGCATATGGCGCAAGATCGACATATTGGACAGGTTCTCCAGTTAGCTCGTGAGCTAGGCATGATTCGCTCACGAGACCTGAAGGCGCATAATATTCCCCATTCGTACCTACAACGCCTGTATGAACGTGGGCTACTACAGCGATCCGGACGAGGGATTTATGTCCTCACCGAAGCGGAGCCAGGTGAGAAGTTTGCGCTCGCCGAAGTTTGTAAGCGTGTTCCCCAGGGTGTTGTGTGCCTGCTGTCTGCCCTGCGCTTTCATGAAATAGGAACGCAAAGTCCCTTTGAGGTCTGGATGGCCATTCATCCAAAAGCGCACAGGCCCCGCGTGGATTATCCGCCTCTCCGCATTGTACGATTTTCAGGCCGGGCGCTGGAAGAGGGTGTGGAGGAGCATTCAACGTCGGATGGTCCGGTTCGCGTCTATAACATTCCAAAAACAGTTGCTGACTGCTTCCGCTATCGGAATAAGATCGGGCTGGATGTAGCCCTGGAAGCACTGCGCTCGTGCTGGCGTAAACGAGCCGCGACAATGGATGAGCTATGGTATTATGCAGCCGTCGATAAGGTTTCCACCGTGATGAAGCCTTACCTGGAGTCCTTAGTATGAGAACCGGACGCCCGCGCAATATGAGCGCTTCCATCAAAGATCGTCTTCTACCGATTGCCAGAAAACGGCATGAAGAATTTGAGCTAGTTCTGACACGTTATGCGTCCGAGCGATTTCTTTACCGCCTTAGCTGCTCTGCCTACCGTACAAGCTTTATCCTTAAAGGGGCAAACTTATTCGCGCTCTGGACGGGAGACTTACACCGGATTACGCGAGACCTCGATCTGCTGGGATTTGGTGACCCGCTCATTCCTCGCCTGATAGAAATCTTCACGGAAGTCTGTCAAGTAACCGTCGAGGACGATGGCCTCCAGTTTTTGAAGGAAACAATCAAAGGAGAGGCCATTCGGGAGGAGGCTGAGTACAACGGTGTACGTATTACTATGGTTGCCATGCTTGGCACATCAAGAATTCCCGTTCAGGTCGATATCGGATTTGGCGACGATATTACCCCTGCCCCGCAAGAGGCCGAACTGCCAGTTTTGCTCGACCTGCCTCCGGCGCGACTACTTGTGTATCCTCCTGAGACAGTGATTGCTGAGAAGTGCGAGGCTATGGTGCATCTCGGTCTGGCTAACAGCCAGCTGAAGGACTTCTATGATCTCTGGTATCTATCCAGGCACTTTGACTTTGAGGGCCAGTTGTTGGTCAAGGCGCTCAAGGCCACTTTCAAGAGGCGTGGAACCATCCTTCCTGCGCAGATACCCTCTGCACTGACTCCAGACTACTATAGTAGTTCTGATCGGCAGTCACAATGGCGGGCTTTTATACGCAAAAGCAATCTGATAGTAGATCGGGCGCCTGCCTTGGAGGAGATCATCGGAGACTTAGTCCCGTTTTTGACGCCGCTGCTAACGGCGGCCAGCAGAGGGGCTGAATTCGATCTCTCCTGGAGCCCTCAGGAGAAATCCTGGCAGCCTATTTCATAGTGGATACAGACGCCATATCGCCGATCCAAGAGCATTCCCCTCTCTCAAAGTGCGAGAGAGGGGAGATGGGGCAAAGGCTACTGTCCGTAGCGGTAGTCGTTGTGGGCGATGATGGCTTCGGCTTTGGCGATACGTTCTTTGGTCAGTGGGTGTGTATCCAGCCACTCCGGCGCGCCGTGTCCTTCGCGCTTCTCCATGCGCACCAGCTTATCGAAGAAGCGGGTCATGCCCTGCGGGTCGTAGCCGGCGAAGTGAGCATAGCTCAGGCCGCGGCGGTCGGCCTCATATTCGTCGTCCCGACTGTATTTGAGGTTGATGAGGTCCGCTGCCAGTCCCGCCAGGTTCTGGGTCGTCCCGCTGGCGTTGCCGAGCGCCAGCGTGAGGAGGATATTGGTGGCAAGCTGGGACGAGATAGCGCGGGCTGCATGGCGAGCGTTGACATGGCCCAATTCATGCCCCATGATACAGGCCAGGGCGTCATCGTCGTCGCCGATCATATCCAGCAGGCCGCGGAACACGTAGACCGGCCCGCCAGGCAGCGAGAAGGCGTTGATCTCCGGTGAATCCAGCACCTTGAACGAGTAAGGCACGTCCCGCTTGTCGATATGCGGCAGTAGGCGCTCGCCGATTCGCCGCACCCGCTCGGCGTCCGGCGAGGTGGTATCCACCCGGTACTGCTGCTCGACCTGCCGCGTCCCCTCCTTGCCCAGGCTGACCTCCTGGCGCGTAGAGAGAAAGCTTTTGGTGCGGCACCCGCTTAAGCCGACGGACAGCACCGTCAGCAGCAGCCCCACCGAGACCTGCGCGAGCCGCCGGTTTTTGCGGAGATTAGCGAAAATCCTGCTCATCCAGCGGGCGAACAGGGAGCCTGTGCTATCAGAACCGGCATCAAGGCCTTGATTGTCGACCATAATACTTCTACTCCTTGCTTACTATACCGTGCGATGATGATAGACCAAGAGACGATAGAATTAGCCGGGCCATGAATTATCCGCCTGACCCTCTCCCCATTCTTCCGCTTCGCGGCCCGAAGGTTCGAAGAGGGGTAACTGTAAGGAATCGGACAACTGTCCTGCGGACGGAAAGGCTTTTTCACCCGGTCATCAAACCTTCGGGTTTAGCTTTTCCCGGCGCCCGCGCTGTGCGGAGAACTCTTTGGCGCGATGGACCACGAAGCGCTCGACACGGTTCAGGGCGAATCCGGCGCGGCCCGGCAGCTCGCCCAGGCCGCCCAGTCCCTCGCGAGAGCGCAATAGCAGAAGACGATAGTTGAGGCGCTCTTCCGGCATCCAGCGATACTTATACGGTTCGGAGCCGCGCAGAAAATCGAACTCCGAGCAGCTTTCCTCGATGGCCTGGCGAATGGCGCGACCGGTGAGCAGGGTTCCCAGGCTGTATTTGCCGTATTCGGGGGCGAAGCCGCCCAGATAGTAGTAGGTGCGCCCGCCGAAGGCGAAGCAGTACAGCGCAGACCGGACCGCCCCATCCAGCGCGAGCAAGTGAAGGCGCAGCCATCCCCGCTCCAGGAAGCGCGCCGCGACCTCCCGATGGAAGGCCCGCACGCGCGGGTGGCCCAGCGCGCCGGGCAGCCAGCGTGCGTTCCAGCGCCGCTGATGCAGCCGAAACAGCGCCGACATGCCGGCCTCCAGCGTGTTCGCGTCGGCGAGGGAGAAGCATACGTCCGGAAACGTCCGCTCGATCAGGCGCTCATAATAACGCAGGTTGGAGCGCATTCCTTTGCCTAGCTGGGCCAGGAACGTCTCCCAATCGGGGGGAAGAGGGAGATAGGGACAGGTTTCCATGGGCAGCAGGGACTGCGATTCGACCGCCCGGCGAGGCCGCGCCTGTGGGCCACAACCCAGAAGCGGTGAACCCGCGCGAATCTGCTGCAGATCGGCCAGGTCCCAGCCGCGCAGATCGGCCCGCAAGTAGTCCATCAGCGCGCGGGCGACCTCTGCAGCAACCTCCGGCCGCGCGAGCGGGCCGAGGTAGTCGCTGCATCCCGTTCCCAGCCAGGCCAGCCGGCGCAACGGCATGCCGTAGTGCCAACTGGTATAGAAAGGCGCGATGCCAACCAGGGCATCCCCGCCTTCCTGGCGACGATAGAAGAGCAGCAGCCGGAGGCGCTTACGCGCCCGAAAATGCCGCCACCAGGCTTCATTCCACTCCCAGGTCTGATAGGGAGTCGCGTCCGGGCACTGCGCCTGCAGGGCACACCACGCCTCTCGTAACTGCGTGACAGCCTCCCGCTTTCTGATCTCGACGATCCGCACCGGAATATGCTCCTCCTTGAGGTCGCAGGGAATGGGCCTTTTCGCCATTATATCAGACAGGTGCCGGGCTTGTCCACTCGGATCGTCTGAATCACGGAGAGCACGGATGTCACAGATAACACGGATATAGTTACTGCTATCTGTGTCTCTCCGTGCCCTCCAACTTCACGCCTGCTGGTAGCACCTCGTTCGGAACGAGATGCCAAGAGGAGGATCCTGATCCGTGTTCCTCCGTGGCATCTGTGTCATCCGTGATTCAGACGGAGGAAAATTGATTTGCGGGAGGCCATTCCCCTATGCTATAATAATCGGACTCGTATGGGAGAGACAAATTACCATGAAACGGACTTTTCAGCCGCACAATCGGCGCCATAAGCGCGTTCACGGCTTTCGCAAGCGCATGAGCACGACCGACGGACGCAATGTGCTCAAGCGGCGGCGATTGAAGGGACGCCACCAACTGATCAAATAGGAGATCGAGGCGCGAGGGGAAACCGTTCGCGCCTTTCTTCCGTAAGGACTCTCGGTTGCTGCCTGTTCACCAGCGATTGCGCGATAATCGGGACTTTCGCCGGATCTATGCGCGCGGTCGTTCTTATGTGCATAGCCTGGCCGTCCTTTACGTTCTGCGCCGCGTGGGCGAGAGCGCGCAGGCGGCGTCGGGACAGCGGATCGGCTTCGTGGTCAGTAAGAAACAGGGAAAGGCGGCGGCGCGCAATCGCATCAAGCGGCGTTTGCGGGAGGCAGTACGCCTGCGGCGGCCCGCCTTGCGCGAAGGCCCCTTCGACCTGATCTTTGTCGCCCGCGGCCGGCTTCGGACCGCCACATGGCCGGAGGTCCGGGCTGCGGTGGATACGCTGCTTCACAATGCCGGCATGCTGCAGCCCTCACCAGAGGGGCCAGGCATCGCAGGCTCCGGTTCGGAAGTGACCGGAGGGGAGAAAGCCGGTGCCGGAGGAAACTAAAGGCTATCGGCGCCTGCCAGGATGGAGTCTGCTCTGCGTGCTGTCGCGTGCGCTGCAGTGGCTGCTGCTGGCCGGTATTCGTATCTATCAGGCAACGGCGCCGGTGCGCCCGCGCGTATGTCGCTACGTCCCCACCTGCTCGGAATATGCCGCGCAGTCTATTCGCAAGTACGGCGCCTATACGGGCGTCGCGCTGGCCATCCGGCGTATCCTGCGCTGCACGCCGTTCAGCCCGGGCGGTTACGATCCTGTTCCCTAGCATTTCTATAGACCGAGTTGAGGAAAACTGAGTGAAATTCGTCTCACGCATAGCATTGCTTCCAGCCATTCTGCTGCTGGGCTGGCTGGCGATCGGGCCGGCGCATGCCCAGAGTCCTAATCCGAAGTACAATGCGCTCTTCGCCCCGGCGCAGAAACTGGAAGATACGCAGCCGTCCGATGCGTACAACGCCTACATCCGGGTCAAGAACGAGCATAGCAAAGATCCGGACATCGCGGCGGACGCGCTGCTGCGTGCCGCCGAGTTCGCCTCCAGCCCGCGCTACGGCACGACGGCGGCGATGCATGTGGAGGGCGATCGGAAAGCGGTCGATGCCCTCAAGCAACTGCAGCAGCAGTATGCGCAGACCGAGGCCGCCAAGGTAGGGGCGCCGCTGCAAGAGACGGTTGAGCGACGTATCGACCAATACAACTCCCAGTTCATCAGCTATAAGCTGATCGATGCCCTCGTGGCCGCCACCGGGCGGAAACCGGGCTTCAGCTACTGGTTCGCCCTGCTGCTGATCGCCGTCGGCGTCAAGCTCATTACCCTGCCGCTGACTCTGAAGATGTATAAGAGCCAGCGGGAGATGCAGAAACTGCAGCCCATCATCAAGGAGATCCAGGAGAAGTACAAAGGCAAGCCGGAGCTGGGCCAGAAGACGATGGAGGCCTACAAAGAGCACGGGATCAGCCCGTTCGCCAGTTGCCTGCCCATGCTGGTGCAGTTCCCCTTCCTCTGGTGGGTCTACGACGTGATCCGCTTGTATGAGTTCCACTTCAATAATGGCACGTTTATGTGGATCGGCAGCCCGATGTCGCGCCAACTGGCACAGCAGTACCCCGGCACCTTCGCGACCAACCTAGGGCAGTTCGACATGGTCTTGCTGGTGCTCTATGCGGCCAGCAACTACGTCACCATGAAGCTGACGCCCTCGCCGGACCCGCAGCAGGCCGCGCAGCAGAAGCAGATGTCGGTGATGATGACCATCATGATGTTCTGGATGTTCATGCTCTACCGATGGTCGGCGGCCTTCATGCTCTACTGGCTGGCGTTGAACCTGGTGTCGGCCTGGCAGCAGTACACGTATATCTACAAGCCAAGTAAGCGGGCCGGAGCTAGCGGTGGGGGCGGCGGCATCGTCATTCCTTCCACCACCGTGGAAAGCGCCGCGGAGAAAGCGCCCACCAATGGGAACGGCGCCGGGCGGGCGCCGCGCGAGCTGACTCCGGTGCCGGGAGGCAACACGATGCGCCCGCGTCCGCGTCGTAAACGGCGATAAGAAGGGTTATTAGGAAGGGGGATCCAGGAGATGGAAGACATGCACGAGGGACAGCCCGCGCCGGAAGAGGCCGAAGCAAACGCGTCTTCGGTCGATGTGGAGACGCTTGATTCGGATCATCGCGCCGCGCTGGAGCTTATGGAGGAGATTTGTGCGGCGACCGGCCAGGAGGTCCGCCCGGTTGTGCGCTCCATCCAACCGCCCTATCTTCACATAGAGCTTGTCGGCGACGACGTGCGGGCGACCTGGGGTCGTATGGGACATGCCCTGGACGCGCTGCAGTTGCTCGCCAACATGATCCTCGCCCGCCGCATCGATACGGACGTGCGCTTGATTCTGGATGCCGACGGATACCGGGAACGGCGGGCCGAGGCGCTGCGCGAACGAGCGCGGGAGATCGCGAAAGAGGTCAAGCTGCGTAACGAAGAGGCGGAGCTGGAGCCGCTGCCCCCGCACGAGCGCCGTATCATCCATACCGCTTTAGCCGACGATCCTGACATCCAGACCTACAGCGAGGGGGATGAGCCCGGCCGCCGCGTCGTCATTTCTCCACGACGATAAGAGACCTCACCGCCTCGGTTACGCCTATCCAATCGCCGACGCGCTCCCCATTCCCCTCTCCTCACGAAGGAGAGGGGAATTTGTTCTTTCACCCGCTCCGTTTTTGCTTGCATTTGGGGCCAAACTCGCGTATAATACATAATGACTCTGGGGGTGATTGGTGTCGACCTGGTGGATGTTGCCCCTGGTTGCGAGTCGAGGCGCCGCAGGCCTCGTAAAAAGCGGCAAACCAATAAACGCGAACACTCAACCGTACGCGCTCGCGGCTTAATAGCCGCGCGTCCGCCCCTCTCCTGTTGGCCGAGAGGGTTCCGGGCGTAACCTATGCCAACTAACCGCTTCGGCCCGTTCGCCGCCTAAGTGGGACATTTTCGCGATCTAGCGACCCGCTAGCCAGGCCCTTGTGGCAGGCGGGCGCGAAATCCAAACAGGGGCTACACTCGTAGACGCTAGGGACAAGTCGCTGGGAACGGGAGTTCGAGTCTCCCCACCTCCATACCGTAAGCAAAGCGTAAGGCGGGCCGCCTTACGCTTTTGTTTTTCCTTCCCCGGCGGGTTTTCGCGCCACTTTGCTTGCGATAGCCTCAAAGTATGCTATACTCTGTTCAACTCAAGTCGTAGAGTCCGCCTTTTTGCAGGAACCCGACCTCATGGCCAAAACCGTCCACAAAATCTCCGAGATCCTGGAAAACGAGTGGGTCGAGTCCATTGTGACCGCCTCCAACGGCTTCATTATCATCGTGGTCGCCGGACTGTTCTACTATCTGGTCCCTTTTCGGCTGCCTGGGCCTCTGCGGCTGGCGGGACATATCATCGGCGGAGTGGCGGTCCTTCTCGGCCTGGTGATCCTGGCGCTGGCTGCCCATCGAAGCTGGGCCGTGCGCAAGATCCCGCACGTCGGGTTCTTCTGTCCCTACTGCGATATGGAGAACCATCTCACGGCCACGCCGACGGAGGATTTCGACTGCGATTTTTGCCACCGGACGATCCATTTCCAGAAAGGCGTACCGGTGCCGGTGCGCACGATCGTCTGCCCGTTCTGTCGCACGGAGCATCGGGTCGCGACGACGGTGGAGCGCTATGTGTGCGACCGCTGCAACCGCCTTCTGAAAGTCACTTCCGGCTCCGGAAGCCGGGCCGCCGTGGGCGCGACCACTTCCAACGAGCAGGACGCACTGCTGCAGAACTACGATGTGCTGCTGGTGGCCTACGACCGGCGTCGGGAAAACGACCTGGCGTTCAAGCTGCAAAACCTGATGGTCATCAACCTGCTGGAAGCGCGCCGCCTGCTGGGAACGGTCAGCACGAAGACACCGCTGATCGTCTGCCACAGCCTGTCGCAGCGTAAGGCGGAGGCAGTGCGCCGGCAGTTGCAGGAATTAGGCGCCACGGCCTCGCTGCGCTCGGCGGCCTCCGCCGGTCCTGCGCCATCGAAGCGGGGCTAGGTGGCTGTGCCGTAGGAGCCGGAAGTTGGCCGTTATGGTGACCACCTACGTCACAAGCTGGTGCCCGGACTGTGCGCGCTCCCGGCGGGTTCTGCAGCGCGCCGGGATTCCCTTTGAGGAGATCGATATCGAGTCGGTCCAGGGCGCGGAGGAGACGATGCGCGCCCTCAATGGCGGCTCCGGCAAGGTGCCTACGATCCTGATCGAAAGCCCGGAAGATCGGGTCATCCTGATCGAGCCGGACGATCGGGAGCTGGCGGATGCGCTCCGCGCCTTCCGAAAATAAAGCGGCCCGCTGCACGAGAGAGCAGCGGGCTTTTCCTTTCGGCAGGAAAGCGCCGAAGGAGTGAAGAACCTTTATTGCAAGCTAAAGGGAAAGGAGGCCGCCGATGGAGCGGCGTGTATTGGGGCATACCGGACGCGAGCTTTCGATCTTAGGGATGGGCGGCGTCGTGCTGGTAGGCATGACGCAGGCCGAGGCCGATGCGATCGTCCGAGAGGCGATCGATCGGGGCATCAACTATTTCGACGTCGCGCCCAGCTACGGTCGGGACCAGGAGACGGAAAAGCGGCTCGGTCCGGCTCTAAAGGGCCACCGCGAAAATGTATTTCTCGCCTGTAAGACCATGGAGCGCACGGCTGCCGGAGCGCGAGAGGAGCTGCGCCGCTCGCTAAGCCATCTCCGCACGGACTATCTGGATCTCTATCAACTGCACGCTCTTTCTAAAACGGAGGAGGTGGAAACGATCTTCGGGCCGGGGGGCGCGATAGAGGCGTTTCTGGAAGCGCGGGAAACCGGTCTTGTGCGCTATCTGGGCTTCAGCGCGCATTCCGAGGTGGCGGCTTTAGACGCTATGGACCGCTTCACCTTCGATACGGCGCTGTTTCCCATCAATTTCGTGACCTACTATGCCGGCGGCTTCGGCCCCCGGATTCTCGCCAGGGCGCAGGAGCAGGGAGTCGCCCGCCTCGCCCTGAAGTCGATGGCCCGCACCAACTGGCCGGAAGGCGCGTCGCGCCCGTTCCCGCACTGCTGGTACGAGCCGATCGCCGACCCACACCTGGCCGGTCTGGCCTTGCGCTTTACCCTCTCGGAGCCGATCACGGCGGCCATTCCGCCCGGCGATCCGGCTCTGTTCCGCATGGCCCTGGATCTGGCCGAGTCCTTTCGTCCGCTGACCCCGGAAGAGCGGGCCGATCTGCAGGCTTATGCCCGCACGGTCGCACCGATCTTTCAAACCGCTTAAGCAGGGACCAGGAACTGGGGATTGGGGCTGGCTTTTCCTGGTCCCTGGCCCCTGGTCCCTAATAAAGGAAACTCTATGGAAGCAGGACATCCGCATGCGCGCCCGTTATCCCTGGCCGAATGGAGAGCGCGCCGCAAGCCGCTCCGCAACGTCAACAAAGAGCATACAGAAAGCCTCAGCGTGCTGGAGCGTGCGGCGTGCGTCATCACCGACAGAGTCGGCACGATGGGCTTCTTCCTGATCATCCTGGCCTGGACCATTTTATGGTGCGGGTATAATATCCTGGCAAGCGAAGTTCCGGCGCTGCACTGGAAAGCGTTCGATCCCTTTCCTGCCTTTGTCGCCTATCTATTGATGAGCAACGTCATCCAGATCCTGCTGATGCCGTTGATCATGGTCGGCCAGAACGTGCAGGGCCGGCATTCCGAGCGGCGGGCAGAGAGCGACTTAGAGATCAACGTCAAGGCGGAGCAGGAGATCGAGGTCATTCTCCAACATCTGGAATACCAGCAGCAGATATTGATGGAGCTTGTCAAGGCGCTCGGCGTCAAGCTCGAGGCGGCAATCGCCGAAAAAGGGGTGGGTACGCTTCCTGGAAGCGGCGCCGCCGCGGCCTCGGATACCGGCGGCAACGCAAAAGCAAACATCACCCCCGAGCCGGCCGGCTGATCGGACACGGGAAGGGATCTTTTCTAGGGAGGAAAAGCGCCTGTTGAGGCGTTTTGCAGGGAGAGAGATGCGCACTAACCCGCGTGGACGGGTCAAGGGATGGCTGCTCCTGACAACGCTGTTTCTCGGCGCGGGCGCCCTGGGCGCTATCCGCGAAAGCCATTTCCGAACCGATATCGCCTGGTCCCGAAGCTTCGAGGCCGGGTTGGCGCAAGCACGCCGGAACCGAGAGCCGCTCCTGATAAGCTTCCAGGCGCCCGACTGCGGCTGGTGCGAGAAGCTGGACGCAGAGACCTTCACCGATCCTCAGATGATCGAGATGTCCCGCCACTTTGTTTGTGTACGCGTGGATAGTGAAGTGGACCCAGCCATTGTCGCCCGGTATGCGGTCGCCGCCTTTCCGACGACCCTGCTGCTCGACCCGCAGGGCCGCGTGCTGGCGCGTATTCCCGGTTATCTGCCGGCAGACCGGTTTGCGCCGTGGCTGCGCGCCGCCCTCTCTGCCGGCGCCCGGCGGCCCTGAGCCGCCGGAGGACGTTTATGCGAGCGGCAATCACACTCTGCCTCCTCTGCCTGGCGGCGCTCGTCACGCTCCGCGCCTCCCCCGCTGGTGTTCTTTCCTCCCATACACACCGCCATAAGGCTGGCGTCAAGCACGCTTCTCCGGCGGATATCGCCTGGCAGACCGATATTCCTGCTGCCTTCCGGCTGGCCAAGAAGCAGCACAAACCGCTGTTCATTAACGTGTCCACCGACTGGTGCGGCTACTGTGCGGTCATGGACCGGCGCGTCTTTCCGGACGCGCATATCCGCGTGCTGACCCGCAAGTTCATTCCGTTTTTCCCCTCTCTCCTATCTCCTGAAACTTATAATCTATCCCGGCAAGGCGCTGCCTGCTAAGGGAGATCGCCTGGGCGGAATAGTCGATGCCGATCCAGTGGCGTCCGAGCGCCTGTGCCGCCAGCAGCGTCGTGCCTCCGCCGCAGAAGGGATCGAGGACACAGTCGCCTGGCGAGCTGCTGACCCGCACGATCCGATCCAGCAAGGCCAGTGGCTTCTGGGTCGCGTAGCCGCACTTCTCCCGAGAGAAGCTTTTTATCCACGGTGAGTAGAGGGCCGGCTCGTCCCAGACGTCGTCGATGGCGATGCCGAAGGGACTGGCGCCCCCACCCCGGCGCGTGTAGCCGGAGGGATGCGGGCGAAAGCGCGCCTCCGTATGGAACGTAAAGTGGCGTTGATCGCGCACATAATAGAGAAGAATATCGTGGTTGCGGACCCAGTTTTGGGCGCGCGTCTTGAAACCGGAGACCCAGCCGCTGCGCCAGACGATCTCGCGGCGAAAGTTTTCCGGTCGGAACAGCACGTCCAGCAGGATTTTGAGATAGTGACTGGCGGCTGGAGCGCAGTGCAGGTAGAGGCTGCCGGTCGGAGAGAGGACCCGGCGCAGCTCGATGAGGCGCGGGGCCATCATGACCAGATAGGCGGCCAGGGAATCGCGCTTGCGCGCCTCAACGAGCGCCGTCAGCGCCGCCGTGAGGGGCGAGCAGGCGTCTTCCTTCCGGAAAGCTTCATAGGCTTCTTCGTCCCACGCCCAGACATCGGCAAAGGCCGGCGTTTCCGGCTTCCCGCTGCCGGGCGGAGTAGTCCCCAGCAGAAGATAGTCGCGCTGGCTGGCAAACGGGGGGTCGAGATAGACCAGCGCAATACTGTCGTCCGGGATGTGCTCGCGCAGCACGATCAGGTTATCGCCATGATAAAGGAAGTTGTCCATTTCCCTGTCGCCTCGGCAGGCTGCCATCTATCCATTTCCGCATTTCTCCTGTTTCTTCCTTGACAAAGGGGAGAGGCAGAGGTAACATAAGCCGTTTCAAGCACAAAAACGAGATCACAGCCCGGTACGCAAGGAAGAAGGCAGTACAGCTCTTATGGCGAAAGCGTTAATCATCGTCGAATCTCCGGCCAAGACCAAGACGCTCAAAAATTTCCTCGGCAGCGACTATCAGGTGGCGGCGAGCATGGGCCACGTGCGCGACCTGCCGGAAAAGCAGCTTGGCGTCGACATCGAGCACGATTTCCAGCCGACCTACGAGACCATCCCGGATCGCAAAGAGGTTCTGAAAAAGCTGGCGGCGGCGGCCAAGGGGGTGTCGACCGTCTACCTCGCCTCGGACCCGGACCGCGAAGGCGAGGCCATCGCCTGGCACCTGGCCCAGACCCTCAAGCTGCCCAACCCGCAGCGCATCGAGTTCAACGAGATCACACGCCAGGCGGTGCAGCAGGCGCTGCAACGTCCGCGCCGGATCGACATGCACCGCGTAGACGCCCAGCAGGCCCGGCGCGTGCTGGACCGGCTCGTGGGCTACAAGTTGTCGCCGGTGTTGTGGAGAAAGATCCAGAAGGGGTTGTCGGCGGGGCGCGTGCAGTCGGTCGCGGTACGGCTCATCTGCGAGCGGGAGCGCGAGATACTGGCTTTCGTGCCGGAAGAGTACTGGTCGCTGACCGCCACCTTGACGCCGCGCCCGCCGGAGAAGCGCTTCCCCTTCGCCGCCAGGCTGTTTAGCCGCGCGGGACAGCGCCTCGAACCCAAGACCGAGGAGGACATCAACGTCATCCTGCGCGATCTGGAGGGCGCGGGCTACGCGGTCGCCGACGTCAAGAAGCGCGAGCAGCGCCGCAATCCGGCTCCGCCGTTCATTACCAGCACGCTCCAGCAGGAGGCCTCGCGCAAGCTCGGATTCGCCAACCGCAAGACCATGTCCGTGGCGCAGGACCTGTACGAGGGCGTGGAATTGGGCGAATTGGGGCATGTCGGCCTCATCACCTACATGCGCACCGACTCGGTACGCGTGGCCGCCGAAGCGCAGGCAGAGGCCCGCCGGTTCATCGGAGAGAAGTACGGATCCGCCTACGTGCCCGAAGCGCCCCGGCAGTATAAAACCAAAGGCGCCGCGCAGGACGCCCACGAGGCGATCCGCCCGACCTCCGTACACCGAGAGCCGGATACGGTCGCTCCTTTCTTGAGCGCGGAGCAGCAGCGCCTCTACCGGCTGATCTGGCAGCGCTTCGTCGCCAGCCAGATGAACCCGGCGGTCATGGACGTGACTACGGCGGACATCGGTGCGACCGGTCCGGCCAACGCCGGCGCGCCCTACGTCTTCCGCGCCACGGGCAGCGTTATCAAGTTCGACGGTTTCATGCGCGTCTACACGGAGGGCAAGGACACGGACGAGCTGGCCGACGACGAGCAGCCGCCTCTGCCGCCCCTGGTCAAAGGACAGGATCTGGACCTCATCAAGCTGGAGCCGCGCCAGCACTTCACCGAGCCGCCGCCCCGCTACACCGAGGCGACCATCGTCAAGGCGCTGGAGGAGCAGGGCATCGGACGGCCCAGTACCTACGCCAGCATCATCTCGACTATCCGCGATCGAGGCTATGTGGAGCTGCAGGATAAGCGCTTCTTCCCCACGGAGCTGGGCTTTAAGGTGACCGATCAGCTCGTCAAGCACTTTCCCAGCGTGATGGACATCAAGTTCACGGCGGACATGGAGACGAAGCTGGACGAGGTCGAGGAGGGCCGGGAGAACTGGGTCCGCCTGCTGCACGACTTCTACGGTCCCTTCTCGCAACTGGTCGAGACGGCCAAAGTGGAGATGGAGAGCCTCAAGCCGCAGCCGGTCGAGACGCAGTACCGCTGCCCGGTCACCGGCAACGTGATGCTCTTGCGCCAGGGCCGGTTCGGGCCGTTTCTGGGCTGCAGCGGCTTCCCCAAGTGCCGCAAGATCGTCAACCTGAAGCCCGACGGCACGCCGGCCGAGCCGCTGGACGGGCCGGAATTCGTGTGCGGCCTGGAGGCAAGAAAGACGAAAAAGGTGGCAGTCGAGCACGCCGGCAACGGCCACGAGAAGCAAGCGGCGGCCCCTGCCGTGACCGATCCCGTCGACCTGCCCAACGCGACCGAGTACGTCTGCCCGTCCGGCAACGGCGGTCGAATGCTGCTGCGTCAGAGCCGCTACGGCCCCTTCCTGGGCTGCAGCAACTATCCCAAGTGCCGCACCACCTTGAAGATCAATCCGGACGGCTCGCTGCAGCCTGGTCAGGAATTCACCTGCACCTACTCGGAAGCTAATGCCGCACGGAATGGGTCGAAAAAGGCGGGCAAGGCGACGACCCCACGCCGCACCAGTAGGTCCCCGAAAAAGTGAAGCCGGTCACCATCTCTTCTGTAACGGCGGAGCCTTTTTCGACTCCGCTGCATAACCCGTTTGTCACCTCGCAGGGTACGGCCACGGCGGCAAAAGCCGTGGCCGTTCATCTGGTCCTGAGCGACGGCCGCAACGCACGTGGCGAATCGGTCCCGGTCACTTATGTGACCGGAGAGACCATCGAGAGCGTGCTGGAGACCGCGCAGAGGGTCGGGTCGGAGCTAATTGGCTTAGACGTGACGCGCTATCGCCTCGCCCTGGACGTGATCGCCCGCGCCGCGCCGGACGCGCCGAGCGCGCGTTGCGGCCTGGAGATGGCCGTGCTGGATGCCTGGGCGCAGGCGACCGGCAGCAACCTGTGGCGGCTTTTGGGCGGCGCGCAGGAGGCGGGAGCGAGCGACATCACCATCCCCATCGTCCCCAACGCGGCGGAGCTGGCCGAAATGGCCTGGATGCTGGGACTGCGGGTGTTCAAGCTGAAGGTCGGCGAGGCGGACGTGGAGGCCGATCATGCGCGCGTGCTGGCCGTGCGGCAGGCCGCGCCCGAGGCGCGCCTGCGCCTCGACGCCAATCAGGCGTTCACGTCGGACGGCGCGCTCGCCTTTGTCGAGCGGCTGCTTGCGGAAGGCGCGCAGATCGAGCTTCTAGAGCAGCCGGTGCGCAAAGAGGACATCGACGGGCTGGCGCAGGTGGCGGCGCGCAGCCCGGTCCCGGTCTTCGCCGACGAGGCTTGCCGCATGCCTGCGCAGGCCCTACGCCTGGCCGCCACTCCGGTCCAGGGTTTCAACCTCAAGATCAACAAGTGCGGCATCGCAGGCGTGCTAGAGATCATCCCCATCGCGCGGGCGGCCGGCAAGCGTTTGATGCTCGGCTGCATGCTGGAGACGCGGCGCAGCATCGCCGTCTCGCTCGCCATCGCCTGCGGCGCCGGCGCCTTCGAGTTCCTCGACCTCGACTCCCACCTGCTCCTCAATGAAGAGGGCGAAAATCCCTTCTTCTCCCAGGAAGGCCCTTGCCTGCGCCTGACCTGAATCCCGGCTTCATTTCGTTTATCTGGCTCTTATCCGCCCCAGTGCATCTCCTTGTCGCCGTAGAGAGTCTGGATGTAGTTGAGCTGGCCGTCGTGATACATCATGTGCATGGCGGGAAGCTGGGCAAGCGCCAGTTTGGGCACAAGTCCCATCGGCCCCTCGACCATATCTCCTAGCGTGTTCACATCTAGATTTCCCAGCGCGTCCACGAGACGCTGGGTCTGCTCCTCCAGATAGGCCAGCGCCTTTTCGGCGGTATCGAAGGTGCTCAGAAACGCCTCCCGCTGCTCTCTGGGCGGGCGCTCCGCTTTGCCGGTGGTCAAGTATTCGGCGATAAAGCCGTTGACCGCCGCGCACTCGGCGACGATATTGACCGGCGTGCGAGCCTCACCGCCGGGACAGGCCGTATGCTTCTCTGTTGCAAGCGCCTTGAGATCGTTGGCCAGAAGCCGCTGGGTGCGCTTCGTCGATTCTTGAAGATAGCTCGTTAAAGATGGTGCGGGCATGGGAACCTCCTTATAGGCGTTGGGTATTGGGCGTCAGGCGTTGGGAATCTAATCGTTCTCTTTCGCCTCTTTCTGCTTACTGGGTCAGGCAAAAGAGGATGGGAAAAGCTTTTTCCCAACGCCCGACGCCTAACGCCCAACGCCTCTGAAAGTGGATGTGCGGTCGTTCGATTCACCTACGTAACGGACAGGCGGCAAGTTCCTCCCTTGTCTGGAAAGGAGAAAGGCGACGGCAACCGGTTGCGGTCCAGCAATTTTTTACGCAATGAAGAGGAAGAAAGCCGCCGCGTGTCGAACAGGCGGGGTGCGGCACGACAGGCTGGAGAGAGGCCGCGCCCAAGAATTTCATTCAACTCAAAGAGGATACATCCATGGCTCAAGAAAAGATCGGCGTCGCCGTCATCGGGAGCGGCAGCATCGCCACCCACCGCCATGCGCCGGAATATGCCGCCAATCCCAACGTAGAGATCATCGCCTTCGTGGACCGCGTCCCGGAGCGCGCCCAGAAGCTGGCCAAAAAGTACGATGCCAAAGCCCTCACCGATTGGGAAGAGGCCCTGCGGCTGCCGGGGGTGGATGCCGTCAGCGTCTGCACCCCCAACGTCCTGCACGCGCCCATGTCCATTGGGGCGCTGAAGGCAGGCAAGCACGTGCTTTGCGAAAAGCCGATGGCGACCTCGGACCAGGAGGCGCGGGACATGATCGCCGCGGCGAACGCAGCCGGCAAGTTCTTAATGATCGGCCACAACCAGCGGCTGGCGCCCCTGCACGTTAAGGCCAAGCAGCTCCTGCAGCAGGGGGCCATCGGCAAGGTGCTTACCTTCCGCACGGCCTTCGCCCACCCCGGCCCGGAAGGCTGGAGCATCGAAGGCCCGAAAAGCTGGTTCTTCGAGAAGAAGCAGGCGTTCGTCGGCGCGATGGGCGATCTGGGCGTGCATAAGGCGGACCTGATCCGCTGGCTGCTCGGCGAGGAGATCGTCGAGGCCGCCGCGATGGTCGACCGCCTCCAGAAGCACGGCGACGTGGACGACAATGCCGTCTGCATCCTCCGTTCTCAGAGCGGGGCCATCGGCACGCTGGTGGCCTCCTGGACGCACAATCCCGGCGAGGATAATGCCACGACGCTGTTCGGCAGCGAGGGCATCATGCGCATCGGCGTAGACCCGCGCTTCAGCGTCATCGTGGAGAAGCCGGGCGGCGAGCGCCAGTTCTACGAGGTCGGCAAGATGCAGACCAACGAGGCCGGCGGACAGTCAGACACGGGCGTCATCCGCGCCTTCGTCGATTCGATCGTGACGAACACGCCGCCGCGCATCAATGGCGAGGAGGGTCGCCGCGCCCTGGCCATCATCCTGGCCTGCCTGAAGTCTTCGGAGACCAAACAGTTCGCCCGCGTCGAAATCTGAGGGAGAGGCTCGCCGCTACGCGGCGAGCCTCTCTTAAATTTTCACGGGTTTCCCGGTGGCAACGCTCTCGTTGGCCGCGAGGGCCAGCAGGGTCGTCTTGACGCCGTCGGCGTAGGTGCATTTGATGAGCGAGCGGTCGCCGGTCCGGACGGCGTCCAGGAAAGCACGGTCCTCGACGCCGAAAATCTCCTCACCGGATTGAATCGATTCGGGCTCTTTCTCGCCCTGCGTGTAGATTTTGGCGTCGTGCCCCCAACCGGTGAAGTGAACGGTGTGGTGGGCGGCCCAGAGGTTGAGGAAGATGCCGCCATGTGCCCCATTGCAGCAAGCCGACATGATATTGCCGACAGCGCCACTGGCGAACCGGATGGAGACGACCATCGCGTCGTCGAGATCGTATTGGGGGATCAGGTTGGGCAGTTTTTTGTTGAAGCCTCTGGCGGCGAAGGCGTAGACCTCATCGGCCTCTCCGGCCAGATAGCGCGCCAGGTCCACCGTATGAATGACCTGCTCGACGAACTGCCCGCCGCTGCGCTCTTTGATCGGCCACCACAGCCCGATCGGGTTGTTGGCGAAGTAATCGCCCTCTTTCACCAGCGGCGGCCCGCCGACCCATGCGCCGTCCAGAAGAATAGCCGGATCGGACTGCAGCAGGTCTCGCACTTGATTGACGGATTTGCGGTAACGGGTCATAAAGCCGGTGCTGGTAATGAGGCCGGACGCCTCGACCTCCGCCGCCATTTTGCGCAGATCGTCGGGATTCAGCCCCAGCGGTTTCTCGACCTCGAAGGGCACTCCGGCGGCGAGGCAGGCGCGCTCCGGCGCGGTGTGCGCATAGGGCGGAATGAAGATAAACGCCGCGTCGAGTTGGATGCTCTCCAGCATCTTGCCCGCATCGTCGTAGGCCTTCCCGCCGTACTTGGCGGCGTGCTTCTCGGCGCGCTCCGGAATGATGTCGCAGAAGGCAGCCAGCTCGATGTCCTCGAATTTCGATAGCCCTTGCTGCAGGTGGGAATTGGAGATGCCTCCGCACCCGATCACGCCCACGCGCAGCTTGCGGTCTTTATTGGTGTCTGTCATGGTCTCTTCCTCGTCTCTGTGGTTGGGCTATGCTTGCCCCGCAGCACATTCGTGCTCGGCAGAGGTTTCTCCTGCTGGAAATTTTAGTAGAAGCGGTAGACGCTGAAATGTAAGAGGATCCAGGCGCAGAGGACGCCGCCGGCGCTGGCCAGGAAGTTGACCACGTCGTTGGTCACCCAGGGCAGCCCGCGCACGCGGACCATCGCGCGTCCGTCGATCTTCGCCCGCTCCACCGGCTCGCCGGTGTCGGGATCGCGGTACTTTGCCTGCACGCCCGCCCCCAGCAGGCTGTCGATGAAGCTGCCCAGAAATCCCGCCCAGACGACGGACGTGAATTCAGCCGGGTCCAGATGCCAGAGCGGCAGGACGGAAAGAGGAACGATCACCGCACCGCCGACAGCCGCCAGAATGCCCGCCAGGGTTATGGCGCCGGAGGCGCCGGGCGCGATGGGCCGCCAGTTGGTGAGCAGGCGTGGGGCGCTTCGGGCCAGTCCGCCGATCTCGGTGGCCCACGTGTCCGAATTGACGGTAGCCAGGGCCGCGAGATAGAGCATCAACAGGCTGCGTACCTTGAGGACCGGCCAGCGATGGACGGTGACGGCGAAGACCACGACCAACAGGACGGCCATACCGCCGTTGGCCCAGACCTGGCCCGCGTCGCGCGCCGAGCCTTTTCCCCCTTCCTGCTTCCACGCGCTCTTGCGCGCCTGTCCCAGCCGGGAGAGCAGAGAGGAGGAGAGAAAGAAGGTCAACAGGGGCACGAGGAATTTGCCGCCTCCCAGTCCCAGGACCACGACCCCGACCACGAAGGTCGAGAGGGCGCCGCTGAGAGTGACCCAGCGCGCCAGCCGCGCCACCCAGGCGAACGCTGCGGAAAACAACAGCGCCAGCCAGAGGGGCGGCTCGACCAGGATGTTGGCAAGATTGTGTGGTGTCACCGGTTTGATCCGCCCGCCAGGGCGGTTCTTCGCGAGGCACGATGCAAGCACCGGCTCGCTACGCATGGCGGCTCTGCCGCCTTAAAGACGGGTCGTTCACGACCCGGTATAGGGATGAGGGGGCATCTGCTCATTGACTTCTGGAAGTGTAGAGATCGCCGCGCAGCGTGAAACGCCAGAGTCGATCGACGGCCTGGGTGATGCCGATACGCGGCGTCGCGACGATGCGGCTGGCCTCTTCCGGCTTTTTCTCGCCCGCCGATGCGATCCAGAGCCGGGCCGGCACGGTCAGGTCGCAGCCATTGAGCGTGCGGTCCAGGCCGAAAGCCTGGCAGAGCTTGCCCGGCCCGCCGCAGAGCGCGCGTCCCAGTCGTATACGCGCTTTTTCGTCGTTGGGGTTCGCGCCCATTTCAGAAAGACCGCGCCGGCGGCGCATGAGTTCCACGCCTGCTAGAGGCTCGACGGCGCGCAGGAGCACGGCTTCGGCGACTCCTTCCGGCGCGGTGACCGCGTTGAGGCAGTAGTGCATGCCGTAGGTCAGGTAGATGTAGGCATGGCCCGGCGGGCCGAACATGGTGGCGTTGCGCGCCGTCTGGCCCCGGAAGGCGTGGCTGGCGGGGTCGTCGCTCCGATAGGCTTCCGTCTCCGAGATGCGCCCGGCGGTCAGCCCTTCTGGCGAAGCGTGGATGAGGATGCAGCCTAAAAGCGCCTGAGCGACGACAAGGGTATCCTGCAGATAGAACGCCAGCGGCAGCGGCGGTCCGTATGATTCAGGAACGGGCGTTTCTATGGCGGGCAGGCTCATTGTGAGTCCTGTCCCATTCTAGCATCGAAAGCGCCCAGCCCTTCCGCCGCCCGGAACATCTGCGCGGCATCTTCGACCTTGACGGTCGTGCCTTCCAGATCGGCCAGGCCACCTTCTCGTGCCAGCCCCAGAAACGCTTCTTTGTCGGTCACCGCGAACTCGACCTCCAGCATCCGCACCAGCCGCGGCGTCAGGCCCGGCGCCTGCAGCAAGTCGCGGATCGACTCCGGCACTTCGTTTTTCAGGCGCTCGTAAAGCGCGCACGTACCGGTCTGCAAGATTTCGCCGATCTTGCCGGCGATGGCCTCCCCGATCCCCGGCAGCGCTTCCAGTTCTCCACGCGCCGCCACCTCGGCCAACGGAGTCGCCAGCGCGCTCAGGGTCAGGGCCGCCCGATAGTAGGCGCGCACCTTGAAGGTGCTCTCCTCCCGGTAAGACATCATCTCCGCAATTCGCAGGAAGATACGCGCTATGTCGGTGTTGGTCATGGGACGAAGTAGAAGGCCAGCGCGATGATCACGTAGGTCGCCAGCAGTTGCGCGCCTTCCAGCCAGTGGCTCTTGCCGTCGATGGAGATCATCACGGCGATCAGGATGGCCGCGGTGACGGCGATCAGCTCGAAGTTCGTGAAGATAATGGTGATCGGATGGCCCATCGCCAGGCCCACGAAGATCGCCACGGGCGCCACGAACATCGCGATCTGCGTGCTGGACGAGATGGCGATGTTGAGGCTGATGTCGAGCTTATTGCGCAGGGCCATCATGACGGCGCTGGCGTGCTCGGCGGCGTTGCCGATGATCGGCACGATGATGACGCCCAGAAACAGCTTGCTCAGATGCCACTGCGCCACCACCGGCTCGATGCTGCCCACCAGCAGCTCGCTCTCCAGGGCGATAAAGAGCGTACTGATGAGCAGGACGGCCAGCGCGGTCCCCTGGTTCCAGGAAGGCGGGCTGCTCTCACCCTCCTCGCCGCCGCGGAATATGCTTTCGTGCGTGTAGAGCGCGAAGATCAGGCTGCCCAGATAGAGCAGGACCAGCACGCCCGCCACGCCCAGGCTCAGGTTAAGAACCCGCGGATTGGCCGCCGTCTCGTTGAAGCCGGGCACGTTGCGCACGAACAGCGCCGGCACCAGCAGCGAGATGACGGCCATCCCCAGCATCGTGGCGTGCGTCTGGGCCAGGTCCTCGTTGAACGTCTGAATCTTGTGCTTCAGCCCGCCGCAGAGGACGGAGAGGCCCAGCACCAGCAGTACGTTGCCGATGATGGAGCCGATGAGCGAGGATTTGACGACGGCGATCTCGTTATGGCGAATGGCGACGATACTGATGATCAGCTCGGTGGCGTTGCCGAAGGTAGCGTTCAGCAGTCCTCCGACCGCCGGTCCGCGACAGGCGGACAGCTCCTCCGTCGCCGTTCCCAGCAGCCCGGCCAGCGGGATGATCGCCAGACAGGAGGTCACAAACAGCCAGACCGGGGAGGCCTTCGTGAAGTAGAGGACGATGCTGACCGGCAGGAAAATCAGCATCGCCAGCGTCCAGCGCATTACGGGTCCCTATCTCTATTCCGGCGCTCGATGGATGTTGCGGGGCAACTTTCTCCACCACCAGACTGTTTTCCTGCTTCCACAGCCGGCAGCCAGGCCCATCTTCTTTCCTTTTCGGGCGGCTAAAGCCGCAGCAACAACGGCACCAAGTCCGCCTTCGCGGACTGCCGTTGTTCGGTTTTGCCTCTGCCTTATAGCGGCTACTTTCTTAAGAGCAGAGGGAGATCATAAGATAGCCCCGATGATCGCCTGGCTGCGGGCGTCCAGGGCGGTCACGTCGGGTATCTCGAAGCGATTGCCGTCTACGTCGAGCAGCAGCAGGTGCGTCTCCGAGAACCATTGCGCGTTCTCCTGGAGGCTCTGGGTCACGAAGTCACGTGGCCCCCGGTCCGTCTCGACGCTCCAATAAGTGGCCCCGTACTCCTGCCGGGCATGGGTGATCGACCTCACCAGAGCGGTCAGGTAGCGCTGGCGCAGCTCCGCCTGCAGGATCGCCGCGTTCTCCGGCGAGAGAGCGTTCAAATCCTGCAGCAGCGCGATCTCCTCGCCTTTGCCGTCGAGCAGGGCCAGGTAAGCGCCCGGACGCGAGACCGGCGCCGCCCAGACCGGCTTGACGGTGAGGTAAGATTTCTCCTCTCCTAACGTCAACCGCAGCCTGTCTTTAGGCTCATAGAACAGTTTCAACTCGGCAGGATTTACCATGTTGTCTCCTTAAGGTCCCGCTAAGGCCCCCACCCCCTTCCCCTCCCCCAATTTTAGGGGAGGGGAGATTCTATGGCTCTCTTGTGCCTCTGCACTCTCACACTTCTACCACAAGGGGCGAGGGAGAACTAACCCAATAGCTTCTACCGTCACTTACAGGTCGAAGCCACTTTAGACAGAGGCACAAGACAACGATTGAGTCCCCCCTCCCCTAAGATTGGGGGAGGGGAAGGGGGTGGGGGCTTGAGCTACCCCAACCCGATGATCTCGTTGATCTGGCTCTGGGTCTCCACCAGATTGCAGAAGACGCCCTTCTTCTCCATCAGCTCGGCGTGCGTGCCCATCTCCGCGATCTCGCCCTTCTCCAGAACGATCAGGCGGGTCGCGTTGCGCAGGGTCGAAAGCCGGTGCGCGATGGCGAAGGTCGTGCGGCCCTCGATCAGCCGCCCGATGGCCTCCTGGATCTGCTTCTCCGTCTCCACGTCCACCGACGAGGTCGCCTCGTCGAGGATAAGGATCTTGGGGTCGTGCAGGATGGCCCGCGCGATCGAGATGCGCTGGCGCTCCCCACCGGAGAGCTTGGCGCCCCGCTCGCCCACCATCGTGTCGTAGCCATCCGGCTTGGACAGAATGAAGTTATGGGCGTTGGCGGCGCGGGCCGCCTCGACGACCGCCTCGAAGGAGGCGTCCGGCTTGCCGTAAGCGATGTTCTCGGCGATGGTGCCGTTGAACAGGAACGGCTCCTGCAGGACGATGCCGATCTGCCGGCGCAGCTCCTGCAGAGAGAGGTCCCGGTAGTCGATGCCGTCGATGCGGATGCTGCCCGCGTCCGGCTCATAGAAGCGGCAGATCAGATTGATCGTCGTCGATTTGCCCGCGCCCGACTTGCCGACCAGGCCGATCATGTCGCCGGGCCTGGCGGTAAAGCTCAACCCTTTGAGCACCGGGTTCGACTTGTCGTAGCCGAACCGGACGTTGTCGAAAGTCACCTCGCCCTGGATCTCGTGGGACGGGTGGCTGTCGTCATAATGCTCCGGCGCGGTATCCATCACCTCGAACACTCGCTCCGCGCCGGCCATCGCCCGGCTGAACCAGCTATTGATCATCGCGAACCACTGCAGCGGTCCGTAGACCAGCGCCAGCAGCGCGTTCACCTTCCAGAAAGCGCCCAGCGTCAACTGATGGGCGTAGACCATGTAGCCGCCTACCGTCCAGTTGATGAGCGTTCCCAGGCCGGTGAAGAACATCATGGCCCCAAAGATCGTATGCCAGTGGCTGTCGGCGCGGATGCCCGCTTCCTGCAGTTCCCGGTTCCGGTCGAGGAACTTCTTGTTCTCGTAGTCCTCCTGCGCGAACGCCTTGACGACCCGGATGCCGCTCAGCGACTCGTTGAGGTGGATCTGGAACCGCGCCCACTTCTGGCCGAACCGGTGATAGAGCTGCGAGACCGGCTTCCAGAAGATGCCGCTGATCGCCACGACCACGGGAATGGGCGCCAGAATGCAGAGCGTCAGTTGCCAGCTCGTCCGGAACAGGAACACGGACACGCCCACCAGTTGGAGGGCGTTGGTCAGGAAGAAGGGAATGCCCTCCACCAGAAACGCCCAGACCCGGTCGGTGTCCTGATTGACGCGGCTGGCGATCGCGCCCACCTGCTTCTTGTCGAAGAAGGTGAGGGGCAGGAACTCGATCGCTCGGTACAGCCCGGCGCGCAGGTCGGCGGCGATGTGGCCGGCCAGATAGGAGATGAGCCAGCCGGACTTCACGTCCGCGCCGGTCCGCACGACGAGCGTGGCAAGCCACAGCCCCATCAGCCCGAACAGCAGACCGATATGCCGGTGCGCGGTCAGCACGCCGTCCACCAGGCTGCCCTGAATGAGCGGCGGCGCCAGGTTGAGCGCGGTCTGCAGCACGGAGATGCATGCGAGCGCGAGCGCCTGCTTGCGATACGGCTTCAGGTAGCCGGCGATGCGCAGCAGGGTCTTGTTCCGGTTGATGCAGGCCGGGCAGATGCCGTCCTTCTCCGGCAGGAGGCGGTTGCACTTCGGACAGCGCGTCTGCTCCTGCTTGAGATTGATCGACAGCGGCTCGCCTTTAGCCAACTGCTCGACGCCGCGCGCCGCCTCGGAGAATCGGGCGGCCACCGTCAGCGAGTAGGTGAGGACCGGAACGGTCTCCCCGGCGACGGTCGTGATCTCCAGCCGCCCACCGCCGACCAGCGGCTCGTTGCGAGCGGACTTGATCTCCGCGATGGGGATCAGGAACGAGACCGCGCCGTCCGCTTCGCGCACGCGCACGCTCTCACTCGTGACTTCCAGGACCCGCTGGCCGAAAAGGCCGCTCTCGCCGAAGTCGGCTTCCAGTCGAACGAGCAGGTCTGATTCGGAGGGACTTGTCCCCGGGTGACGCCTTAGATCGGTGTGGGGCGCCGATTCCACATCTACCATGGCTCCTCCTTGTTGCCGGAGTCAGAAGAGGGGTGGATAGCAGGCAGACGCAAAAAACGCTACGAGCGTTGCGCCGCCTGGATGCGTCGCGCTCGTAGCGTTCGGTAAAGCGAGTTGCGAAGGAGAAAATCTAGTGGTAGCAACCTCCGAAGGATACGGCGCGCGTGGTCGCAGCAAAGCCTCCCGGCCCATGAGTCATAATAAGGGCCTGCAGCTTCCGTACGACGCTATCGCCTGGGAGTCGATTACGCATCATCGTATCCATGTTTCAATTCCACGTTGGTTCGACGAGAACCGGCGGGACGTTTTGCTCCTTCGGAGATCGATGGCGCTCCTCTCCCGACCCTCAGATCGGGAGCCGCCCTACAGTATAGCGCGGCCCTTCCCGCGCTGTCAAGGTATCCGGCCGAAAAAAGTCGTGAATTTTCCAAACCGTTCCTGCCTTCCTCGAGCGCCTCTTCTTTATCGCAGCCGTTGCCGTCTTCGCTAAACCAACTACGCAAAAGGATTGGAATCCGGAAAAGGGGCGAGGGTATTAGCCCACGCAACCCCGAAGGTTCGACAGCGACGAAGGAGCAGGGCGGCAGAACAGCCCTTCCGTGCCGCTGCCAGAGCAGGAGGTGGGAGGCGGCGAAGCGAAATAGAGGAGCATGGAAAACGCTCTTCCCCTTAAGCTCACTCTCGAAGCGATCTATCAAGAGAAGGTTTTTGAGACGACCTCTCTGCGCGAGCCCGTCTGGATGCAGGATGGGCTGCGCTTCAGCTACCTGGCCGAGGCGCCGGATCCCGATTCGGACGTGACGACGGTATGGATCTACGACGTTCGCACCGGCGAACGCAAGCCGGTCGTGGACGCGAAAAAGCTGAAGCTCCCAAAAGGAGAGGGGGAAGCGCCGCCGCCTGAGGAAAGCGATTCGGGAGAGGATGCAGCCACCGGGGAGACGAAGCAAAAGCCCGACGTGGTGCCCGTCAGTGGCTACCAGTGGTCGCCGGACGAGACGCGCCTGCTCATCGCCCGCAAGACAACCGCGCACGCGACCGTGCCCGGCGATAAGTCGCTGTACGTCTACACGCTTGCCACGCAGAAAATGGAGCGGGTCGCGCATGCCGAGGAGCCGCACCGCAACGTCAAATGGGCGCCGGACGGCAAGCAGATCGGCTACGTGCGCGGCGACGATATTTACGTGCTCGACCTGGCGACGCAGAAGGAGACACGGCTGACGGATACCGCTGCGCCGCTCGTCTACAATGGACGCTTCGGGTGGGTGTACGAGGAAGAACTGGACCTGGTGGACGGCTGGGCCTGGTCGCCGGATGGACGGCGGATCGCCTATTTCCAGATGGACGAGCGGCCTGTCCCGCAGGTGGACCTGCCCAATTATGACGATCTGCACATCAAGCCCATTCCGACCCGCTACCCTAAGGCAGGTGATCCGAACCCGCTGGTCAAGATCGGCCTTGTAGAGGTTCCTTCAGAGCCGGGCGCAGCCGTGCCGCCGACCCGCTGGGTGGACCTGGGCCTCGATTCGGACATCTACGTCGCCCGGATGCAGTGGACGCCGCCGGGCGATCTGCTCCTGCAGCGGATACCGCGCCTGCAGAACCGCATCGATCTGCTCAAAGCCGATTCCAATACCGGCAAGACGACGACGGTTCTCTCCGAAGAGGATAAGGCCTGGGTGGATGCGCGCGGCGATCTCTCTTTCGTCGGCAAGACGGACCAGTTTCTCTGGCCGTCCGACCGCGATGGCTACACGCATCTCTATCTCTACGACCTGTCCGGAAAGCGGCGCGGCCAGGTGACAAGCGGCGAGTGGGACGTGGACAAGGTCGCCGGCGTGGACGCGACCCACCGCGTAGTCTACTTCACGGCGGCGCGGCCCAGCCCGCTGGAGCGGCAGATTTTCAGTGTCCTTCTGGATGGTGGCGGCGAGATCATGCAGGTGAGCGACACGCCGGGAACGCATGCCCCCCTCTTCGCCCCGGACTGCGGGCACTATCTCGATACGCATTCCGGCCACGATACTCCGCCGCATACCCGGCTGCACCGCGCCAGCGGGCGCGCCCTCGCCGTGGTCCACGCCAATCCCATGCCAAAGCTGCAGCCGCATAAGGAGATGCTCGGCGAGTGGGAGCCTCTCACGATGACGACCGGCGACGGCATTCTGCTGCATCTGGCCCTGCTCAAGCCGGTCGATTTCGACCCAAACAAGAAGTACCCGGTCCTTATGTTCACCTACGGCGGTCCCGGCTCGCAGGTCGTGCTCGACAGCTATGGCAGCGGCAGCGGGCTGGCGCAGTTGTTTGCCCAGCAAGGTTATCTGCTGGCGATGGTGGATGGGCGCGGGTCCGGCATGCGAGGCCGGGATTTCAAGAAGGTGACCTATCTCAATCTGGGCCACTGGGAGGTCCACGATCAGATCGAGGGCGCGAAGTGGCTCGGACAACTGCCTTACGTGGACCCAAAGCGCATCGGAATCTGGGGCTGGAGTTATGGCGGCTACATGGCTTCGCTCTGTATCCTGCGCGGCGCCGACGTGTTCAAGGTCGCCGCCGCCGTAGCGCCCGTGACGCACTGGGCTTTCTACGACACCATCTACACGGAGCGCTACATGCGCCGCCCGCAGGACAACCCGAAAGGCTACGAGGAATCGGCGCCGATCACTCACGCCGAAAAGCTAAAGGGCCGATTCCTGCTCGTTCATGGCACGGCGGACGACAACGTCCATTTCCAGAACTCCGCCCGCCTGGCCGAGGCGCTGCAGAAGCAGGACAAGCAGTTCCAGACGATGTTCTATCCCGGCAAGCATCACGGCCTGGAGGGCGTCTCCCTGCACGTCTTTACCCTGCTCACCGACTTCGTCAAGCAGAATCTTTAAACGCTGAATGTTGTAAATACCCGGCAATAAGTACAAGCGTCCTCCGGACGCAGCCAGTCTTGCAAGGCTTTTCCGTCCGGAGGACGGTCGTCTTTGCTGCCGGGTCGTTTATCGGCCCGGCAACAAGCGCAGCAGAAACCGGGCATACTCCTCTTTCATGGGAAGCGTCGAATCGATACGGATCCGGCGGCGGATGGCGACGACCTTCTCGGCCCGAAGCGGGTTATAGCCCTCCTTCTCGTATGTCTCCCAATAGAGGCCGGTTCCTCGCCGCTGCCAGAGGGGCAGGTCGTTAAAGTTGATTCCATGGCTGAACAGCAGCTCATTTTTATAGCCGGTCGATTTGCCTTCCAGGGTTTCCGTCGCCTCTTTGACGCTGCTGCCCGCCTTGCGCAGAGTCCAGTAGCACCAGCCGTTGAGCGCGCACCGTGCGGCATCCGACTGCCGCCAACGGAAGTAGTCGCTCACCGCTTCCTCATTGACGGCGAGTAGGACCCGGCTGTCGAAGTGCGCCCGCTCCCCGCACGTCTGCGTGAAGGTGGCGCTGGCGATCCCGGCCGATAGGGAGACGATCTTTTCCAGCTCGCGGTCGAAGAAATCCCATTCCGGAGGAAACAGCACGGAGATTTCATCGCTTTCCGTGTAGGCGTAGATGCCATCCATCTCCTCCAGCAACGCGGTGGCTGTGGCTACCATTATCTCCCGGAACCGCGCGTCGAACGGCTTTTCAAAGCGCGCTTCTGTGAACCGGGAAAACCCGCGCCCATCCACGCGCACGATCGGCCATGCGCCCGGCAGCAGTCGCAGGGAGTGGAAGCACTCCATCGCCCGCATCCGCGCTTCAAACTCCTCGTTTTTCACGACATTTCCTTATCTGTTTAGAGCACCTAACAAAACCCTGTCAGCCAAGCGTTCCAGCAGAGGAGCACACAGCCCAACAGCAGGAACGCTTCGTGGATGTCGTCTCGGCGCTCGTAGCGGATACGCAAGCGGCGCA
>Ga0070739_10001901_pt1 | contig 29686 bp, 28 predicted proteins | sample Coa_R1_7_FD_66445 | JGI IMG/M metagenome (GOLD analysis project Ga0070739, IMG submission 66445) | Surface soil microbial communities from Centralia Pennsylvania, which are recovering from an underground coalmine fire - Coalmine... | ecosystem: Environmental > Terrestrial > Soil > Unclassified ...
GTCGAGCTTGACCTTGAGCTTCTCCTCCAGCGGCAGCGCGTGAAAGCGCGCCGCTTCGCGGAACACCGCCTCGATCTGCGCCGGCGGGACGCCGTGGTTGACGATGAAATAGAAACCGATCTCGGTGAGGGCGAAGCGGAGCTGCTTGGCGGTTCTATCGACGGCGCCCCGATCTCCCGCCAGATAGGGCCCCAAGTCAATGACCGGGATGATCTCTGCATCGGCCATGAGACGCTCCTGCTGATCGCGGCACGATAGCGTCCGCAGTGCGCCCTCGTCGAGCCGGACTTGTCTCGCGGCAGACCCTCGCTATAGGCTCAGTTGGGCGTAGCAAGGCAGGCGGGCGGAATGGACGCTGGTGAACTGCGGGCGCTTCAGGCCCCGCTCAAGAAGCGCTACCGCGAGCAGCCCGAGAGCGCCCGCATTCCGGCGCGCGCCGAAGCGGTCCTCGACCTCGGCCGCGTGGCTTGCCGAGTGGATGGCTGGCACGGAACAGTCGAAGCGGGGCTGCATCCGGCCGCCGGCGGCGACGGGAGCGTCGCCTGCTCGGCGGACATGCTGCTGCAGGCGCTCGTCGCCTGCGCCGGCGTGACGGTCGGCGCGGTGGCGACGGCGATGGGGATTGCGTTGCGCGGCGGGCGCATCGTCGCGGAGGGAAGCTGGGATGCTCGCGGAACCCTCGCGGTGGACCGCGAGGCGCCGGTCGGCGTCACCGACATCGCGCTCACCTTCGAACTCGACAGCGACGCCGACCCGGCGACGCTGCAGCGCCTCGTCGAGACGACGGAGCGCTTCTGCGTCATCTACCGCACCCTCCAAACCCCGCCGCGGCTGTCGGTGGCGGTCCGGAGGACCGGTTCGCCTTAGATCGGATCTTGTCGCGCTGTAGCCCCCTCCGGCTCACTGCGTTCGCCACCTCCCCCGCTTCGCGGGTGAGGACCCATCCGGCGTCGCTTGTGATCCTCCCCCTCGTGAACGCGGGGGAGGGGGACTATGCGAAGCGTGGTGGAGGGGGCGAGACGGCGGGTGTTTCAGCCTGATCGGATCGCGCTGTTAGCCGCTCGTGAGCGGCATCACCTCCGCGGCGAAGCGCTGCAGGCGCTCGATGCTTTCCGTGATGGACTGGCCGCGGAAGTCGAAGATCAGCTCGTGCACACCGATTGACGCAAAGGTGCGGATGTCTTCGGCAATCTCTTCCGGCCGCCCAGAGAACGGGCGGCGGGAGCCGTCGGGGGAGGGGATGCCGGTATCGTAGAGCGGCGCCTTGTACGAAATCGTCAGCGCCGCGAAATCGCGCCCCTCGGCCTCGGTGAGCCGCTTCAGCGTATCGAGATGCCCGCGCATTTCCTGCGGCGGCAGCGGCGAGGCGGCGACGGCGCCGACGGGGTGCCAGCCGTCGCCGTGTCGGGCGGTGCGGCGCAGCGCGGCGCGGGAATGGCCGCCGACCCAGATCGGCGGGTGCGGCTGCTGCACCGGGAACGGCTCGCAGCGGATGTCGGCGTAGCGGTAGAAGCGGCCCTCGAAGGTCGCCGGCGACTGCGACCACAGCTGCTTGAAGATCGCGATCCATTCGTCGGTCACCGCGCCGCGGGCCGCGAACGGCGGGCTGTATAATGCCTCGAATTCCTCTCTGAGCCAGCCGGCGCCGACCCCCAACGTCACCCGGCCGCCGGAGAGGACGTCGAGCGAGGCGACCATCTTCGCGGTCAGCACCGGATTGCGGTAAGGCAAGACGAGGACGGAGGTGACGAGCCGCAACCGCTCTGTCGCGCCGGCGATGACGCCGAGGATCGTGAAGGTGTCGAGCGCATCGCCGACGCTCGGGTGCTTCCCATCGACCGTGTAGGGATAGGTCGATTGGCTCTCGATCGGGAAGACGATGTGGTCGGCGGCCATCGCTGAATGCAGCCCCAGCCGCTCGCCTTCCCGAGCCAGCGCGAGGATGCCGTCGCGAGTGGCGGTCGGGCCGCGGGTCGGGAGATAGAAGCCGTAGCGCATTCCGCTCCGCCGGTCAGTGCAGCGCCGCCAGACCGGCGACCGGAATGGCCGCGCCGCCGCGCCGCCGCGCGCTCAGAATCCGGCGCGCCTCATCGCCGCGGCAAGCGTCGAGGTACGCCTTCAGCAGCGTGTACTCCACCAGGTCGAGCTGGGCGCGGCTGCCGCCGATGCGTTCGAGTTCGCCGGCGATCCGCTCCAGCGCATCGATGGCGGCGGCGAAATCGCCGTGCTCGAACGCCGCAAAGGCCTGCGCCGCAGCCGGGACCAGAGCCCCGGAGGGATAGCGGCCGGCTTTCGCCAAGGTTTCTATCTGCTCGGTCCGCTCCGCCAGTGCGGCGTCATTCCCGGCCACCGCATGCACCAAGGCGATATGCATGTCGGAAAAGGCCAGCCCGGCGCGCGGAAAAGCCTGATTGACCATATCGTGCAGCACGCGCCACGCGTCGGGGTCGCGCGGGTGGCCGGCGAGTTCCCAGCGCCACAGAAACGATACCGGATCCGTCACCTTGCCGCGCGGCGGACCGCTGTGCACATCCGGCGCGAAGGAGTCGTCGAAAAGCCGGCGCGCCGCGGCGGCGTCCCCGACCTGCAGACACCCGAGCGCGAGATGCCAGTTGAGGTGGCTGTAGAGTGCGCCGCCGCGCGGATAGGTCGGGAGCCACGACCGCAGGAAATCTCGGCCAGCCTCGGGATCGCCTGTCTCGTAGCAGAGATGCGCGCGGGCGTGCGCCGCCCATGGGTTCTTCGGGTTCCGGGCAAGCGACCGGTCGATCTTCGGTGCGGCCGCGTCGCGCTGTCCGTTCTCCGACAAGGCCATACCGTGGTGCGCAGTGAACCACCAATCGTCGCCATAGGCGGGCGCAAGCCGCTCGAGGAACTCCAGCAGCATGCGCTTCTGCCCGGATCGGCCGGAGCTGCCGATCAGCCCGTTGGTGAACGCGGCCGTGCTCAGGACCATCGCGTCGCGCGGCCAGTCGCTGAGGTGCTCGGGCAGCATGGCGAGGGCGGCCTCGCTCTCTCCCGATATGAGCCGGTCGAAGAACCCGACGTGGCTGGCTTCGCGCGCCGGCAGGCCGCGGGCGAGCGAGTTGGCCGCCGCCAGCGACGCGCGCGCCGCCGCGGCGTCGCCCCGTTCGAGCAGCGCGTGCGCCTTGGCGGCATGGGCGAGGGCAAAGCCGGGATCGGCGGCTATGGCCCGCTCGAACGCCTCGACCGCACCGGGATACATCGTCAATTTCGCCGCACAACCCTCGACATAGGCATCCCGGGCAGCGGGCGAGACGGTGGACAATCCCAGGCCGTAGGCGTCGGTCAGCATGCCGCCGATTCCAGTCCGCCCGATTGTCAGCCGCGGGCCAGCGCGTAGATCTGCCGGCCCTCGGGCGGCGGCGGCAGCGGCGTCCAGGTCTCGCCGGCGTCGCGGCTGGTCCAGACCTCGCCGCCGTTGGTGGCGCACGACATCAGGCTCGGCTGGTGTTCGTCGAACGCGATCTTGAACATCGTGTGCGGCACCGGCCCGCCGACATCGACTTGCTGCCAGCTGTCGCCGCCGTCGCGGCTGTGCAATAGCACGCCGAGGTCGCTGATGAAGCCGGAGCCGGCGGCGCACCAGAGGTGGCGCGGGTTCCCCGGCACCTCGCGGATATCGCGGCAGTAAATCTGGCCCTTGGCGTTGAGCGGCTCCAGCTTCACGTGGCTCCAGTGGTCGCCGCCGTCGGCGCTGCGGAACATGCCGGCGCGGGCGATGCCGAACACGGTGCCCGGCCGCCAGCGGCTGGCGAGGACGCCGTGCATGTCCACCATGTCGTCGTTGATGTATTGCCCGTGGCTCAAGTTCTCCCAGTGCTCGCCGCCATCGGTGGAGCGGATCGTGCCGCCGACCTCGATTGCGCCGTAGAGATGGTCGGGTTCATTAACGCTCGCGTCGAGCATCAGCACCCGCTTCGCCGGATTGGCCCCCGGCGCCGTCGTGATGTCGGGGAAGCGCACGCTGACCGGCAGGCGCGTCCAGCGCTCGCCGCCGTCGTCGCTGCGGTAGATTTCGCAGTTCTCGCAGCCCACCAGGATCACGTCCGGGTCGTGCGGGTGGAACAGGATCGACCACACCGGCAGACCATGGTCGGGCAACTGGACCTTCTCCCAGTGCTCGCCGCGGTCGGCGCTGCGATAGGGGCCGAATTGCGTCCCGGCATAGACGATTTCCGGCTTCAGCGGATGCACCGCCAACGCCCGCACCGCCGGCGTCTCCGGCAGGCCGCGGCGCAGGCGCTCCCATTCACGGCCGCCCTCGGCCATCCGGTAGAGGCCGTGATCCACCGGGCGGCCGGGACCGGTCTCGCCCGCGAGGCCGACATAGAGATAGGAGATGTGGCCGTTCTCGCCGCTGCTCGACATCGAAAGAGCCCTCCCTATAGGTTGGCGCGGCGGGGTGCCGTCGCGCCTGCCGCGCCGACGGGAGCTTCGCGCCGCGAAGGCGGTTCCGCAAGCCAATTGCCGGCAGCGCCGCGGCCGCCGCATCAATGGCTACTTCTCATAGAGATAGAAGCAGCCGAACAGCGTGGTGGTGCTCTGCGGATTGTCTTCGGCCATCAGCACCAGGGTCTTCTTTTCCGCGATCTGCCGCTCGCATGTGCGCATGTTGTCGCTCGGGGGCTCGCACTTGGCGAACGCCTTGCCGGTCGTGCGTTCAAGGGCGGCCTTCGTGGCATCGAATTTCGCATTCACGACGACCGAAAAGCCGACGCCCATGCCAACGCTTTCGGGGTAGGCCTGCGCGATCGGGAGTCCGGCGACGCTCTGGCTCTCTCGCGGCACGAAAAACGCATCGTTGCCGCGCCGTACGAACGCGGTGCGAAAATCGTCGACGAAGCGTTTGAACCTGGCCGGATCGCCGGTGCGCCATTCGAGCCAGGAATCGTGGCAGGTCGCCAGCCGCTCTACGGCGACATTATCGGCCGCCGCGGCAGGTGAGGCGGCCGACAACAAAATCGCGAAGGCGAACCACGAGCGAGGAATGCCCATCAAGGTGCTCCTGTGACAAACAACCGAGGTTTCACGGGCCGAAGGTAAAGGCGTAGAGCCGATCGTCGGCGCCGACATAGAGTTTTCGGTCGGCGGCGATCAACGTTCCGAAGTGCCGGAGGCCCGAAACTTGGTCGCTGACCGCGAGGGGTTCGCCGGTGTCGCCGCGGAAGCCGCGCAGGCGGTTGTCGCCTTCCGCACCCAAAATCCACACGATCGGGTCGGACCGGCCGTCCGTCGTCGTGACGATCGGCGAGCCGGCGCCTCTTAGCCCGGCGCACCAGGCCGTGGTGAGGACCGGCGGCGAGCCGGGACCGATCTTGAGGACGGTGAGGCCGCCGGCCCGTTGCGCCGCCGGACAATCCGAACCCGCGCCCTGAAAGGCGATGCGTTCGCCGTCCGGCAGGGAATAGGCAGCCGGCGCCGTACGGATGGGATACCGCGCCACCGTCTTCGCCACGAGGCTGCCGCCGATGCCGCCGAGTTTGTCGCGGTCGAGCAGATAGGCGCGGGCGTCCTTGCCGAGCGCCAGGATCAGACGGTGCGGCCCGCCGCCGCCGGGCAGGTCGAAGGGCAGCGGGTTGCTGCCGCCGAGATCGGCGTCGCGCTCGTCGAGTTCCCGCCAATCGGCCGGCGCGAAATAATCTTCGGCGACGAGCTCTCCCTGCGCGCCGGGCGCCAGACGAAAGATCGCCTCGCCGTCGCTCCACTCCTGCGCGCCGAACGTGTTGCCGGTCGAAACGTACAGGAAGCGCCCGTCACCGACGACGCCGCCAGGCGCCCAGATGCCGCCGCCGTCGGCGCGCGAATGCCAGAAGACGACCCTATGCGGATCGGCGAGCGGAACGCCGACAACCCAGCCGTGATAGGTGCCGCAATCGCCGAAATGGCCGCCATAGGGGACGTACAGCATGCCGTTCTGCACGAGCAGCGCGCCGCGCTGGTTCTGGTCCCGGTCGATGAAGTCCTGGCCCGCCAATTTCAGCGACTGACCGACATCGACCGGCCAGCCGGCCATGATCCCGCCGTCAGCGAGCGAGAGGGCGAACAGCCGGTGGCGAGGAATGCCGTCCAGCAGGACCATCGCGTCGAGGTAGACGGCGCCGCTCGCTGTGTCGATTGCCGGGGTTCCGGTGATCCCGAGCGGGCCGATGTTGCCGCACGGAAGGGACGAACGCGGCACCGGCGCACCGAGCGACCGGGTCCAGATCGTCCGCCCGCTCGCGGCATCGAGCGCCACGACCGTGTCGTTCTCCGTCGCGACGATGAGGCGCCCGGGCGCACCCGCGCCGGCATACCAATAGAGCGGCTGGGCATAGACGTGGCCGTCGAAGCGGCCGGCAAAGCCCGGTTCCAGGCGAAGGGTCCGGGCCCGCTCCCAGCTCAGCGACGTTTCGACGAAGGCCCCGCTTCGCTCGGGGTTGCCGTGGTAGGTCAAGACCGATTGGGCGGCGGCCGGACCCGCCCCGGCGGCAAACGCGAGCGCCGCCGCAAGCGCCCGCCCCGCCAGCAGGAGCTTGCGGATCGGCGCACCCGCCTTCCGCCCTCCGTCGCGGCCGATTGGACCTGCCTTCATCCGCGCAGTATGGTCCGCTCCACCCCGCCGGAGCCAGACCTGCCGCATCCGCGGTCCGATGCACCGCGGTCGGCGCGGAAGGAGAGCTTGCGATGACCGACGAACTCTGGCGCATGTCTGCCGTCGAGGCGGTCGCGCGGTTGCGGAAGCGCGAGATCTCGCCGCTCGATTTGGTCGAAGCCTCCGCCCAACGCATCGCCGCGGTGGAACCGGCGGTCAACGCGCTGCCGACCTTGTGCCTCGACCGTGCCCGCGAGCATGCCAGGCGCATCATGGAAGGCGGCGCCGCTTGCGACGCGGCCGGGGAGGCCGGTTGGCTGGCCGGCCTCCCGGTGTCGATCAAGGATCTGACCGATGTCGCGGGCGTGCGGACGACCTACGGCTCGCCGCTGTTCGCCGATCACGTCCCGGCGAAGTCGCATCCGCTGGTCGAACGCATCGAGCGCAAGGGCGGCATCGTGATGGGCAAGTCGAACACGCCGGAATTCGGCGCGGGCGGCAGTACCTTCAACGAGGTCTTCGGCCGCACGCGCAACCCGTGGAACACCTCCTTGACCTCCGGCGGCTCGACCGGCGGCGGTGCGGTGTCGGTCGCGACCGGCGAGGTCTGGCTGGCCCAGGGCACCGACCACGGCGGCTCGCTGCGCGGCCCGGGCAGCCACTGCTCGGTCGTCGGGCTCCGGCCGTCGCCGGGGCGAGTCACCCGCGGCACCGTCAGCAACCTTTGGAGCCAGCTCTCGGTGCAGGGGCCGATGGCGCGCAGCGTGCCCGACCTCGCGCTGTTCCTGGACGTGATGGCGGGGTTCTGCCCGCTCGATCCTCTGACCTTCGACGCGCCGGCGGTTTCCTTCAGCGACGGCCTGGCCCGGCCGGTGGCGCCGAAGCGCGTCGCGTTCACGGCCGATTACAACGGCAGGATGCCGATCGACCGCGAGGTGCGCGAGATCTGCACGAAGGCGGCGCGGCGCTTCGAGGAGCTGGGGTGCATCGTCGAGGAGGCCTCGCCCGATATCGGCGCGGCCGACGAGGCGTTCCATATCCTGCGCAGCCAGCACTTCCTGGTTGAACGCGAGCTGCAGCTCAGGAGCCAGCGCGACAAGCTCAAGCCCGACATCATCTGGAACACCGAACGCGGCTTGGCGCAGACGCCGTCGGAGCTGGCCCGCGCCGAGCGCGAGCGCGCCGCTTTCTACGGCCGCATCGTCGCGTTCTTCGGTACCTACGATCTGCTGGTGACGCCGGGGGCCCTGACGCCGGCATTCGATGTCAATCTGCGCAACGCGCCCGCGATCGGCGGACAGACGCTCGAGAATTACATGAGCGGCTCGACGGTGACGGCGGTGATTACGGTCTCGGCGTGTCCGGCGATGGCGGTGCCGTGCGGTTTCGACCGATACCGCCGGCCGGTGGGCCTGCAATTCGTCGGCAAGCCGAGGGGCGAGGGGGCGCTGCTGCAGGCCGCGGCGTTGTTCGAGGGCTTGCTCGGGCTCGACCGGCTCCTGCCGATCGACCCGAGGCCGGGTTCGGTACCGCCAACAGGCTGAACATCCGCAATATCGCAACGGCAGGGGGATCTATGGACCGCAAGAAGGCGTCGGACTTTCCGCAAGGACTTCTCGACCTGTTCGGCCGCTATGTGCACGGCGGCATCAGCCGCCGGCAATTTCTTGAGGGCGCCAAGAACTATGCCGTTGGCGGCGTCACGGCCGCGGCGCTCTTCCAGATGCTCAAGCCGAACTATGCCTGGGCCATCCAGGTGCCGCCCGACGACAAGCGCATCAAAGCCGAGACCGCGACCGTGCCGTCACCGAACGGCAACGGGAGCATCAAGGGCTATCTGGTGCGTCCGGCAGCGGCGGCGAAGCTCCCCGTGGTGCTCGTCATTCACGAGAACCGGGGGCTCAATCCCTATATCGAAGACGTCGCGCGACGGCTGGCGATTGCCGATTTCATTGCCTTCGCGCCGGATGCGCTGACCTCTCTCGGCGGCTACCCCGGCAACGACGAGAAGGGGCTGGAGCTGTTCGGCAAGCTCGACCGCGCCAAGATGACCGAGGATTTTCTGGCGGCGGCGAACTGGCTGAGGGTGCGTCCGGACGGCACGGGCAAGCTCGGCGCCGTCGGTTTCTGCTTCGGCGGCGGCGTCGTGAACCAGCTCGCGGTCCGCATGGGATCCGAGCTGTCGGCCGGCGTCCCGTTCTACGGCGCGCAGCCGAGCGCCGCGGACGCCGCGAAGATCAAGGCCCCGATCAACGCGCAATACGCCGAGCTCGATACGCGCATCACCGGCGGCTGGCCCACCTTCGACGCCGCGCTGGCGCAAGCGGGGGTCGTGCACGAGGGTCACATCTACAAGGGCGCAAACCACGGCTTCCACAACGACACCACACCGCGGTATGACGAAGCCGCCGCCAAGGAGGCGTGGCAGCGCACGCTCGACTGGTTCAACAAATACCTGCGCTGAGAACCCATCGAACCGCATGGCCAGGCTTGACCTGGTTTGGCCCAGCCATCTCGGGCTGGCACCGAGATCGCCGGAGTCAAGCTCCGCGGAAACGAGAAAAGAACGTTCACCCCTGATCGAAACCGGTCTCAGTCGGGTGCCAAGTACGACGATCCGGGGATCGCTCTGCCGGTCCCTCATTGTTCGGGCATGCCGGCGCGGCGCAGGCCGGCGAAGTAGGTATCCTCCGCCAGAGCCGAGACTTCCGCCGTCCCCCAGGACGAAATCGCGCGAACCCGCGCGATGCTGGAATAACGGTCGTCGCTGACGAGTCGCCGCGCCTCGGCGAGCTCGGCGACCGCGCGTTCGCGATCGCCCCACAGCGCGCAGGCGGCGGCCAGCAGCGTGCGGAATTGCGGGTGCAATGGGGTAGCGTTGCGCGCGCGCTCGTACCACGCGATCGCCTCCTCGGTCCGCGAGTGCAGCAGGTGCGCCGAGCCGATCCGGCTGTAGAACAGGCCGATCTGGGGGTCGCGCGGACTGAGCCGGATCGCCTGCTCCTGGGCCGGGATCAGCACGTCGATCGTGCCGGCCATGCAGCGGCACCAGCCGAGATGCGAATAGGCGTGGGCCCAGTTGCGGTTGAGCCTGAGTACCGTCTCGTACTCTGTTGCGGCTTCGCCGTAGCGGTGCTGCGCGCGCAGTACCTGGGCCGTCGCGAAATGCGCGATCGTCGTTCTCGGGGCCGCCGCCAGCCCTGCCGCCGCCAATTTTTCCGCGCGGGCAATGTCCGCCGCGGGATTCTCGGCCATGAAGTCGAGAACCCGCGCCGTCAGCGCGATCGCCAGCCAGCTCTGCGCCGCCGCCGATTGCGGATCGAGGTGCAGCGCCTCCTCGAACATCGCGATCGCCTCTGCGCGGTTCTCGCGCGACGGCGCCTTCAGCCGGGCGGAGCGCCCGCGCAGAATGTAGTCGCGCGTGTCGGGCCGGTCGATCGGCCGCGCAGCCTCGGCTTCGACCAATTCGAGATCGAGCGCCACCGCGATCTGGCTGGTGATTTCGTCCTGCAGCGCGAACAGATCGCCGGCGTCGCCGGTGAAGCGCTCGGCCCAGAGATGCGCGTCGATCTCGGCGTCGATCAGCTGCGCCGTGACGCGAACCTGGTTCGCCGACCGCTGCACCTCGCCTTCGAGCACGTACCGGACCCCGAGTTCGCGGCCGATCTGTCGGGTGTCGATCGGCTTGCCGCGATAGGTGAACGCGGTATTGCGCGAGATCACCAGCAGATCGGGAATCCGCGACAGGTCGGTCGTCAGATTTCCCGTGATGCCATCCGCGAAATACTGCTGCTCGGGATCGGCGCTGAGGTTGGCGAAGGGCAGCACGACGATGGACGCGCGTGGCGCCTCGACGGGCGGCACAGGCGCCGCATTGCGCTCGGCCTGGCGAGCGGAGGCCGGCTGCGCGGCGCGCCACGCGCGCAGCAGCGGTCCCGAGCCGCCGCCGACCTCGCGCAGACAATCGAGGCCGGCTTCGTATTGCTGTTTGATCTCACCGGTGCGGCCCGCGGCCCCCAGCGTATCGATGAGTTGCGCCCAGTTGATCTCGTCGAGCGGATCGATGCGCACCAGCTCGCGCGCGTAGGGCAACGCCGCCTCCGGGGTGGCGGCGAGCCGCTCGGTCAGGGTGCGCAGGATCCGCGTGTGCAGCCGCCGCGCATCCTCGCGAATGCCGAGCAGCCAGCTGCGGAACCCGCTCTCCTCGACGAGGTCGAGGTCGGTCAGCAGCGGCCCGCGGAACAACGCGGCGGCGCGCGCCAGGTCGCCGGCGGTGGCCGCCTTGTCGTCGGCGCACGCCTGCGCGAGGAACAGGTCGATCTCTCCGTTATCGGTGCGCAGCTCGACGCTTTGGCGGTCGGCGACGAGGCGGGCGACCGCCGGCTCGTCGACCAGTGATCGCACCTTGCTGAGGCTCCAGCGCAGCGCACCGCGCGGATCGTTCGGCAGGTCCCAGAAGATGTTGCACAGCTCCTCGCGCCGGTGCGGGCAACGAGTGAGGGCGAGGTAGCACAATAGTGCCCGGGTCTTGCGCGACGGCGGCAAGGCGAGGAGGGCGCCGTCGCGGACGACTTCGAGGGTCCCGAGGACCCTGATTTCCAGCACGGCGATCTCCCTTGCAGCAGTCCGCCGGCGACTTCCAGGTTGGCTCGCCGCCAGATTATCGGCGAACCACGCTCTCACGACAACTTTCCACGCCCATTCAAACGCAAGCGCCAACGGTCGATCGGCATCTTCCGCGGCGGTGGCGGGCGACTGGCCCCGCCGCAGAAGGAGGTTCATGCATGAATGCCACACCGAGCGAGCGGTTCGCCCGCTGCATCGCGCTCTCGAAGCGGGTGCGTTGGGACGTCGAGGCCGACGTCATCCGCGGCCGCTGCTTCGATCTCGAGAACAAGTTCCTGCCGGACGGCCTGACCCTGGTCAACCGGCTGGATTTCCTCACCAGCGCGGAGAAGCGCTACCTCAGCCAAGTGCAAGGCCGCACCTACGCCAACATGTTCGGACTGGTCGAGCGCTACATCGGCGCCAAGGTGCTCGAACTGAGCCGCGACCATTGGTTCGGCGACCAGGTGGCGCTCGAGGCGATGGTCCGGTTCGGCGACGAGGAGCTGAAGCACCAGGCGCTGTTCCGCCGCATCGAGGCGATGATCGCCGAGGCGATGCCGCCGGGCTACAGCTTCGCCTGGGATCCCAATGAAATTGCGGCGGTCATCCTCGACAAGAGCAGTTGGGCGGTGCTGGCGCTCACGCTGCACATCGAGCTGTTCACCCAGGCGCACTACCGCGAGAGCATCCGCACGGATGCCGAGCTCTCGGACATCACCAAGGACATCTTCATGTTCCACTGGAAGGAAGAGTCCCAGCACGCGGTCGTGGACGAGATGGAATGGCGCCGCATCGACGCGTCGATGTCGGCCGACGAGCGCGACCATTCGGTCCGCGAGCTGATCGAGCTGGTCCGCTCGGTCGACGGGCTGACCCAGGCGCAGGCAGTCGCCGACGGCATCTACTTCGACGACACCTGCGGGCGGCGTCTTACGACGCTGGAGACCGCCGCGGTGCGCCAGACCCTGAGCGAGGCCTACCGCCTGCAATACGTTCTCTCCGGTCTGCGCCATCCGCGCTTCGTTGCGACGCTCGCCAGCCTGACGACGGATGCGCAGCTCAAACACATCCGCGATGCTTTGGCCTACCTGGCGCCGCTGCCCGTGCTGCGCGCCGCCTGAATGATACCCCACCCTGAGGAGACTCTACGCATGACCACAATCGTCAAGACCCGCACCGACGGCTCGTCTGCATGCAATGTAGTCAACGGCATCGACGTCGATGCGCTGTTCACCCTGATCGCGGGCGTCAAACAGAACTCGGCTCAGGGCAAAACCAACTGGCGCGCCACCACGACCTGGCAAGGCCAGACCCGCAGCCGCACCGCGATCGAGGAATTCGGCCTCGGCGGCGAGCGCGTAGCGCGCCGGTTCTCGATCGACATCGACGAGCCGTGCGAACTGGGCGGCACCAACCGTTTCGCCAATCCGCAGGAACACCTGCTCGCCGCGCTCAACGCCTGCATGACGGTCGGCTACGTCGCGCAGTGCGCCGTGCGCGGGATCACGCTCGAGCGCCTCGAAATCGAGACGGTGGGCGAGATCGACCTGCGTGGCTTCCTCGGCCTCGATCCCGCCGTGCCGCCCGGTTACGACAGCCTGCGCTACGTCGTGCGCATCAAGGGCAGCGGCACAAAAGAGCAGTTCGCCGAGGTCCACGACGCCGTCATGGCAACCTCGCCCAACTTCCACAACATCGCGCGGCCGGTCGCGCTCAAGCCCGCGCTTGTCGTCGAATAGACGACCGCGCGGCGCGAGGCGGGGCCGCGGGACCACCGCGGCCCCGCCTTCGCTTCCGGCTGGCGGAAGAGCCGTCCGATCGATTCGGCCCTCAGTGACAGCGGCCGGAGTGGAGAGGCACCATGCCGATTTTCATGGACCGTCACGACATCCGCGACATCACCGCGGAGGGCATCGCCGATGCCCACCGCCGCGGCTTGGAGATCCAGGCTCGTTACGGTGTCAAGTACATGACCTATTGGTTCGACCGCGAGCGCGGCACCAATTTCTGCCTGGTTGACGCGCCGGACGCCGAGACCGCCGAACGCGTTCACCGCGAGGCTCACGGCGAGATCGCGAGCGAAATCATCGCGGTCGATCTGCGGGTCGTGGAGGCCTTTCTCGGCCGCATCGCCGATCCGAGGCCGCCGCCCGCCGCCAACGTCATCGGTATGGACCGGGGCCTGCGCGCCGTCATGTTCACCGACATCGTCGGCTCCACCGAGAAGACGGTCCGGCTCGGCGACGAGGCTGCGCTGGAACTGGTGCGCGTTCACGACGCCATCGTTCGGCGCTGCCTCGCCATGCATCGCGGGCGCGAGGTCAAGCACACCGGCGACGGCATCATGGCTGCCTTCGATGACGTACCGGACGCGATCCGCGCGGCCGCCGGCATCCAATGGCGCTTCGCCGACTATAATCGCACCGCGGCGGAAACCGTCAGCGTGCGGATCGGCATCCATGCCGGCGAGCCGGTCGCGCACCACGACGACCTGTTCGGCGCGACGGTTCTGCTGGCCTGTCGGCTGTGCCGCGAGGCGGAAGCGGACGGGATCGTCGTCTCGGAACTGGTGCGCGAACTGGGCGAGATGAACCATGCATGTTTCGCCTCCCTCGGCGAACGACGCCTCAAGGGCTTCGCCGAACCGATATCGGTATTCCGCGTGGAATGGCGGAAGCTGGACCGTCGGCCCAAGTAACCGAAGCCGCTTTCGTCGCGCGATTAGAACAGATTTCGCTCGAATTGCACTCTCCCGTCACCCCCGCGAACGCGGGGGTCCAGGGGCGGCCGACGGAGCGCAGGCATGGATTCCCGCTTTCGCGGGAATGATGATTCAAGCTGGACGGAACCTGCTCTCATGCTCGGAATTAGGGCGTCGGGCACGCGGACTGCCGCGGCCGACATGCGCTTGCGTCAAGCCGCAGGCAATGCGCTCGCCTCTTCGGGCAGAGCCGCGGTTGCGAGCGGGAGACGCTGCTCGGGCTGGCGCAGCCCCTCGGTCAGGCCGGCGAGGCTGCCGCCGCGCATCCCGATTTCCTGCAAGAGCGCATCGATCAGCGGCTGCTGCACGCGATAGGCCAAGGCCGCGTTCACCGCCTGCTCGGCGAGGTTCCCGGCAACCGCGCCGTTGCCGGCATGCCCGTTGGCGCCGCCGGTGAGACCGTCCACCTGCACGATCTTGATGCCGTCGATCTTCTCGATCGGCCGCACCGACTCTTCGATGATCTTGGGCAGCGCCCCGATCAGCGCAAGCTTGACCTGCATCGCAATCTGCTCGGCCGAGAGCGTATTGATCGCGGTGTTGAGCAGAGTCTTGCCCTGCGCCTCGACCTCGTAGTTGCGCAGGCTGGCGGCGGCCCGGATCGTCACCGCCTCGGCCTGGTTGTGCGCCGCGTCGCGCTCGGCCTCGGCCGCGACCTTGACGCCGATCGCTTGGCGCTGCGCCTGCTTGTCGGCCTCGACCAGCTCGACCTCCTTCTGGCGCTGCGCCTCGGCGACGGCGCGCGAGGTGATGACAAGCTGCTCGGCCTTGACCGCCTCCGCCCGCGCCTCGTTGGCGCGCGCTTCGGCTTGCGATTGCTCCTCGCTCTTATTGGCGATCACGATGGCCTTGTCCTGGTCGGCCATCTGGGTGGCGCGCTGCTGCTCGATCTCGGCGATCTTGATCGTGCGGTCGGCGTCTATCTGCTTCTGGCGCACCGCCTGGTCGCGCACCACTTCGGCCTCCTTGACCTGGCGCTGGGCGTCGATCTGCGCCTGTTCCGCCTCGCGCTTGCGCTGCGCCTGGGTCGCCGCGACCTGCGCGTTCTGCTCGGCTTCGCGCGTCGCGATCTCCTGCTGCTGGACGAGCGTCGCAAAGCGCTGGTTGCGCTCGATGTCGAGTTTTTGCTGCGTCGCCTCGAAGTTCTTCTGCGCGATCGCGACCTGGGTGTTCTGCTCGATTTCGTTGCGCTCTTTCGCCCGCTTCTGGGTCTCCTCCGTCAGCCGGGTCAGCCCCTCGGCGTCGAAAGCATTGTCCGGATTGAAAAACTGCTTCTGGGTCTGGTCGAAACGGGTCAGCGATACGCTCTCCAGTTCGAGCCCGTTCTTCATCAGGTCCTCGGCGACCGCGTTCTGCACCGCCTGGATGAAGTCCTGCCGCTTGTCGAGCAGTTCCTGCATCGTCATCGACACCGAGGCGGCGCGCAGGGCGTCGACGAACTTGTCTTCGACCAGCTCCTTGAGCGCCTCGGGGTCGAGCGTGCGCTGGCCGAGCGTCTGCGCGGCATTGGAGATGCCTTCGACCGTCGGGATCACGCGCACGAAGAACGCGGCGATTACATCGGCCTTCATGCGGTCTTTCGTGAACAGGCTGTCGCTTTCCGAGCGGTGCACTTCCAGCTTCAGCGTGTTCATGTTGATCCAGATCAGCTCGTGGAAGACTGGGAGGCGGATCGCGCCGCCGTCCATGACCACCTTCTGACCGCCGAGGCCGGTGCGCACAAAGGCGCGTTCCTTGGACGAGCGCTGGTACAGCCGGGAGAAGATCAGGCCGATCGTGATGAGCGCGACCAGCACCACCGCGACAATGACGACGAGGCCGATGAGATCCATGGCGTTTCTCCCGCTGCGCGTAGCAGTTGGCGGCCTAAAGCAGGTCGGGCCGCGGGTTGCGGATCGCCTGGAACCGCGTTCCGGCGAGTTGCTTGACGAGAAGGACACTGTCGCCGCGCGTAAAGGTCAGCTCCGGCGCGTCGGGTTCGACCATGACGTAGAGCGTATGGCCGTGCGCGTCGGCGACCCGGCCCTCCGCCGGGTAGCCGATCCGGGCCGTGCCGCCGACGATCGTCGCGACGCGGCCGACCAGAGTATCGAGCGATACGGCGAAGCTTTGGTCCTGCGGGATGATGCGCGCCAGCCGGCCGCCCAGCGCATGTACCGCGGCGACCGACGCCGCCAACGCCACCAGAGCCGCGGCCGGGGCCGGGACGAAGATGCCGGCGGCGCTGTGCACGGCCATGTTCAGCACGAGCCCGCACAGCGTGAATGCCGCCAGAAAAATCACCATCAGAACCAGCGCCGGCACCTTGCCGAGATGCAGCCACCCGAGCCAGCCGTCGAGGCCGCCGGCCAGCTCGTGGCCCCCCGGCAGGAGGCTGTCGAGCCAGTGCGAGGCGCTGAAGCCGATCAGCAGGGTCGCGCCCTCGATGACCGCGATCGCCACCATGACCATGCCGGCGAGGGCGAACGGCCAGACCTCGGGCGCGAACAACGTATCCATGCGCGCACCTGTGCGGCCGGCTCCGCCTAGCCGCGCGGCTGCCGCGCCGCCTTGAGGGTGGCGAGCTTGTCGTCGATGCGGCGGTTATGCTGCAGCTCCTGCAACTCCTTGAGCTGCGCCGCATTGGCAGCGCTGGCGTTGCCGGCGGCGACGCCGCCGTGCCGCGCCAGCACGCGGTCGAACGCCGCGCCCGCCCGCTCTGCCCGCGCCTCGCGGGAGCCGGGGTTGGCGGCGGCCGGCGCGGTCGAGCCTCCCCGCCGCGCCGCGAGAAATTCCTGCAACGCCTGCTCCATCTCGCGCTTCTTGGCGAAGAGGGCGGCAATATAGCCCTCCAACTCCTTGATATTCTCTTGCTGCTCCAGCAGGGACTTCTGCAATACCGGGATCTGGTCCTCGATATTGAGCTGCTTTTCGACGCCGGCGCGCGCGAGGTCCTCGCGGTTTTCGCCGAGCGCGATCTCAATCTGGCCGGCGAGCTCCTCGTGTTCGGTGTTGAGCCGGTTGAGCCGGGTCGTGACCAGGTGCTTGGCGGCTTCGGCGCGGCCCAGTTCGGCGCGCACATCTCCGATCAGCTGGTCGATTTCGCGCACCGCCTGCGCCATGACCGCATCCGGCGCGGCATTCTCCAGCCGATCGAGAAAGGCGTGCACGCCGCCTCCGATGATGCGGGTCACGCGCGCGGCAATCGTGTCGGTCATGATCGTTTCTCCTGTGCTGGCTCGCGGTGCTCGGCGATGAGCTCGGCGAGTTCGAGGACGCGCGGCAGTTGCTTGTCGATGACCTCGGCGTCGTAGCATTCCGCGCCCGGCGTGACGCCCAGACGGAGCAGCGCGATCGCCAGGCGAAAGCACCGCTGCACCAGGGCTTCTTCGACATCGCGCGCCCACGCGGCGCCGTCCTCGGCCGGCGGCGCCTCCGACAGCAGCAATGCCATGATCTGCGGTATCCACTGCGCGATCGCGTCGATCGCCTCGGAATGGACCCGCTGCCGGTGTTCCATCGCGCGGATGCCGAGCACGAACGGGTTCAGCAGATCGCGCAGCCAAGCGAGGCACGCGGCATAGTCGAGGGAGCCTTCGTGCTGCCGCCGCATCTGCGCGATCAGCATGCGCAGTTTGTCGCTCGGGGTCACCGCGCCGGGCAGCTCCAGCGCCGACAGCCATTCCAGGTCCTCGGCCGGAATGCGCGCCGAAATGGTCTGCATTTGCGCCGTCATGCCCACATCAGCCCTCGAACGCTTGCAACTGTATGCATGCGAATGCTCACACGATGATGCAAGCGCTTTCAGCCTCCAACCGGCTGTGTCCGACATTGCCAAGCCCGGCGGAGAGGGAAATGATGGTTCGGGACCGCGATTCTCGGAGGAGCGCCATGACCGCATCGCCGCAACTGCGACCGCTCGGCGAAACGCTAGGCACCGAAGCTTTAGGGATCGACCTGGCGCGGCTCGACGACGAGACGTTCGCCTGGGTCCGGCGCGCCTTCGCGGAGCACCCGGTGCTCGTCTTCCGCGATCAGAAGCTTGCCGCCGCCGACATCGCCGCGTTCGGCCGCCGCTTCGGCGTGCCGCGCAAGCACGCGCTGATGAAGTACCGGCACAAGGACTATCCGGAAGTCTCTTGGCTGACCAACGTCGAGGACGATGGCCGGGTCGACTGGTACGGCGTCAAACGCGCCACCGACTGGCACACCGACTCGACCTACGAGCCCGAGCTGCCGCTCCTCGCCATGCTGCACGCCATCGAGGTGCCGTCGCGCAAGGGCGGGACGATGTTCTGCGATATGCGCGCCGCCTATGACACACTGCCGCCGACGATGAAGGAAAGGCTATCGGGACTGACCGGCCTGCACGGCCGCAGCACCGGCCCCGCCGGCGAAAAGCTGTACGGCGCCGACAAGGGCGTCACCGAGAAGAACTACGACGAACTGCCGCGCCCCGCGGTGATCGGCCACCCGGTCACCGGCCGGCCGATCCTGTTTGTCAATCCGATGCACACGCACGGTTTCGTCGGGATGAGCCGGGACGAGGCGTGGCCGCTGATCGAGGAACTGGCGGCGCACGCAACGCAGGAGCGCAACGTCTACTACCACAACTGGCGCGTCGGCGACCTCGTGCTGTGGGACGAGCGGGCGACGATGCACCGCGGCGCCGGCGACTATCACCCCGACGAGCGCCGCATCATGCTGCGGACGATCGTGTACGAGCAGTAGCGCCGGGGGCTTGCCGACGGCGCCCTCCGGGCCGAGGGCTACTCTGCGGCTGCCAGGTTCGGGGTGAACTCGAGCGGCAGCCCCTTGTGGCCGGTCAACCGCTCGCCTTCCGCGGACATCTCAAAGGCCCGCTTCTTCACTGCCGGAAGGACCGCCGCTATCTGGTCCAGGTCGAGGTCCGCGGCGATGCCGGGGTAGCCGGCGCGTTCGATCATGGCGGGGAGCTTTCGGCTCTCGAACTGCTCGAAGGTCCACTCCAGCGGATCGTCGATGACGGTCAGGTCCCAGTTGGTCCGATGGTTCTTGTTGCGCGGGCCATAGTGGTAATGCGGGTTCTGCCAGAAGCAGTCGAACGCGAGCAGCTCGGTTTCCTCGACGTAGGCCCTTCCCTTCGACCCGCCGACGTCGGCGAGGACATGCACGGCGATGCCGCCGTCACCGTTCCGCAGCCGCCGCATTTCGAGGCCGAAGCGGATGTTGCCGGCTTCGAAGATTTCGGTGCCGCGGTTGTGCTTCACCGTGTTCCGCTTGGCGATGAACGTCTCTCGGGCGCACGCCTCGACATCGGGCAGAATGTCGCGCACGGCGGCGGGATCGGTGGCTTTCGCAATGGCCGGGTACCCGGCCCGCTCCAGCATCTGCGGCAGCTTTCGTCCGAGCGTCCGGACCGTCCAGCCGATCGGGTTGCCGTCGACGGTCGGGTCCATGCGGCAGTGAATTCCCATGCCGCCCCCGACGCGGCCGGGCGTCGTCAACGCAGGGTTCTCCGGCCCATAGACGTAGCTTCGTTCGAGGTCGAAGCAGTTGAAGCGCAACAGGACCGTCTCCCGACCGGCGATGTCGGCGGCGACCTCGATCGACACGCCCTGGTCGGAATGATCCTCGACATTGGCGTCCCATAGCTGATGCCGAACGGTGAAGATCAGCGGCGCGGCGGTAAATCTCGTTCCCTGCGATTGCGGCATGTCGGGAGCTCCTTCGGAAAGTACTTGCGAGAGCTTACGGAGGGGCTGTGGCGCTCGCAAGAGCGCTTTGCCGCTTGCGGAGGCGCGATGCAAACGGTCGAAGGGCGTCCTTGGATGCGATAGAAGCGAAGAGCAAACAGCAGGAGCCATGCGATGAGCGCTTCCAAGCCGACCGTGCTCGGGCTTGCCGCCGACCTTGCCGCGGGACGGACCACCAGCCGGGCGCTGGTCGAAGCGGCGCTGGCGCGGATCGCCGATCCGGCCGGCGAAGGCGCGCGGACGTTCACCAAAGTTTACGCCGAGCCGGCGCGCGCCGCCGCCGACGCGCAGGACCGGCTGCGCAAGGCGGCTTATGTCGCCTCGCCTTTGGCGGGCCTTCCGGTTTCGATCAAGGACCTGTTCGATGTCGCCGGAGAAGTGACGCTCGCCGGATCGCGGGCCCTCGACAACCGCCCACCGGCGACGCGCGACGCACCGATCGTCGCCCGCCTTCGCGCCGCCGGGGCGGTAGTCGTGGGCAAGACCAACATGACCGAATTCGCCTTTTCCGGCGTCGGCATCAACCCGCATTTCGGGACGCCGGGCAATCCTTACGACCGAGCGCACGTTCCCGGCGGGTCGTCCGCCGGCGCGCCGGTTTCGGTCGCCGACGAATGCGCCGTCGTCGCGATCGGCACCGATACCGGCGGCTCGGTCCGTATCCCCGCGGCCTTATGCGGCGTCGTCGGCTTCAAGCCGACCGCGAAGCGCATCTCGCGGGACGGCGCGATCCCATTGTCCACGACATTGGATTCGATCGGCCCGCTGGCGAACAGCGTCGCCTGCTGCGCGATTGCGGACGCGGTCATGGCCGGCGAGGAGCCGATGGCGCCGAAAGCGGCGCCGGTCGCGGGGTTGCGGCTGGCGGTGCCGCAGACCTTTGTCCTCGACGGCCTTGACCCCGAGGTGGCAAGCGCATTCGCTGACGCCTGCACCGCGCTGTCCCGGGCCGGCGCCCATGTCGTCGATCTCCCGCTGCCCGAGTTGAGCGAATATCCGCGGCTCAGCGACCGCGGCAACCTCGTCAACAGCGAGGCCTTCGCTTGGCACGAAGAGCTCCTCGCGCGGCGCGGCAACGAATACGACCCCCGCGTCCGTTCGCGGATCGAGTTCGGCCGCGAGGTCACCGCCGCCGGGTACATCCGCATCTGCGCGGCGCGCGCCGAATTCATCGCCCGCATTAACGGCGAGACCGCGAATTTGGACGCGCTGCTGATGCCGACCGTCGCCATAACGGCGCCGCCGATCGCGGCGTTCGCCGACGATCGCGAGTATTTCCGCCTCAATGGCCTCATCCTTCGGAACACGTCGCTGATCAATTTTCTCGACCGCTGCGCCGTCACCCTGCCGATCCAGCCGCTCGGGGCCGCGCCGGTCGGCCTGATGGTCGTCGGCGAGCACGGCGGCGACCGCCGCCTGCTCACAATTGCCCGCGGTCTGGAAGCGGCCCTCGCGCGCCGTTAGAGCGGAAGCGCTTTCGTCGTTCCGGCGCAGGCTGGGACCCACCCTTCGGCCGCTCAATTATTGGACAAGTAGATGCCGGCCTCCGCCGGCATAGGACCAGGGTCAGCACACTAGGCCTAAAAGTCGGCGCCTAGCTGGCTCACCGCATCGGGGCAAAATAGGGCGGCCGCAAGCCAGACGATCGTCAGCGCGAGCAGTAGCGCGAAAAGCCCGGCGAGCCCCGTGGGCGGGTTTGCCGCCTCGTGGCTCGCCTCTTCGCGCTCATCCCATGCGGCATAGCCGTCAAACATCGCTATTTCCTTCAGATGTCGCGAGCGACCGCCAAAGCGGCGGCTGCCCCGCAAAGTCCATTACATGCCGGGCATCTCGGCGATCATCGACACGAGCAACGGGAAGCGCTCGATCGCGAACAGCGACAGCGCCATTCCGCCGAGCGAGAAGACCAGGATTTCGACTAAAGCATCCGACGGCAGCCAGCCGTGCCTCAGGCCGTAGCGCGACGCCCTGAAGCGGCGGCGAGCCGCTCGGGCATACCGCCCCATGGCTGCGGCGCGCCAGGCACGACCCTGCGTCTCGTCTTGAGATGGCAACCAATTTCGATAAGGGCGAGCCATGGCTTCCTCGCTGCTCCGGCCGGGTTCGGAATTGGGTGCCGGTGCGGCAAGAATGACCGGATGCGCGACTGGAAGCTTTGAGGCCCGCTTGAATTTCCCTTAAGGCCGGCTTGTCTTTTCCTTACCGCAGCTGCGGTTGGCGGCAAGGAGCATCGGGCGGTTTTCGCATTCGGCGACCCTGTGCTCGATGTCGAGCGGGGCGAGCCGCGGCGGCTTGGCGAGCGGGTCGCGGTCGAGCCTCAGGTCTTCGACCTCTCGTCTACCTCGTCCGGCCTGCGCAAGGTCGGCCAACGCGGCTAGGGCGCCGCGGCCAGCCGCCGCGATAAATGGGCTTCAGTTGCCCGGCATCTCGCTGGCGATGGGGCCGGTGGGAGCGGCGTCCGCCTGGCTCGGGATGTCGGCGAGGCTGCGGCCGCGGGTTTCCGGCAGCAGCAGCAGCAGCACGACCATCACCCCTGACGCGACGGCGCTGAAGATCGCGATCGTCGCGCCGAGCGGCAGCACCTGGCTCAGATAGCCGACGCCCGTCGGGAAGACCGAGCCGAGGGCGCGGCCCGCGTTGTAGCAGAAGCCCTGCGCGTTGCCCCGGACGCCAGTGGGGAACAGCTCCGTCATGAACGGCCCCATTGGCGGGAACTTCATCAGGTAGACGATGAAGAGCGGCAGTCCGGCGAACAGCAGCGCCGTGTTCCCCATCGGCACGAACATGTACGCGAGCACGAATACGAACGACAGGATCGCCGACCACATGAAGGTCTGCTTGCGGCCGATCGCGTCGCTGAGATAGGTGCCGAGCAGGAAGCCGAGCAACGCGCCCAGGATCTGCACGAGCAGGAACCAGCCTGTGTTGGTGGCCGAAAGGCCCCGGACGGTGCGCAGATAAGTCGGCATCCAGATGCTCAGCGCATAGCCGCTGCCCTGCGCGCCGGCGACCATCAGCGATACCTTTACCGTCGTCCACAGATGCGGTGGCCGGAACGCCGAAAAGAGATGCGAAAGGCCGACCGCTGGACGCGTCTCGCGGTGCTGACGGAAAATATCCGGCTCATCGATGTGGCGGCGGATCCAAAAGACGAACACTGCGGGCAGCAAGCCGATGCCGAACAGCACCCGCCACGCCAGCCACTCGGGGAACATGTAATAGGCGCCGATGTAGACGAGGGCGGAGAGGCCCCAGCCGACGGCCCAGCCGGTCTGCACGATGCCGACGCCGCGGCCGCGGTACTTGTCGCGGATGACCTCGCCCATCAGCACGGCGCCGGCGGCCCACTCGCCGCCGAAGCCGAGGCCGTGCAGCGCGCGCAGGATGAAGAGCTGCTCGAAGTTCTGGGCGAAGGCGCACAGGAAGGTGAACACCGAATACCACAGGATTGTGATCTGCAGCATCCGCACCCGCCCGAAGCGATCGGCGAGCGTGCCGGAGAACCACCCGCCGAGCGAGGAGATCAGCAAGGTCACGGTGCCGATCAGGCCGGCCTCGCCCCGACCCAGCCCCCACAGCGCGATCACCGTGGGGATCACGAAGCTGTACATCTGCACGTCGAAGGCATCGAGCGTCCAGCCGCCGAAGCAGCCGGCCATCGTCCGCCGCTCTTTCGCCGTAAGGTCCTTGTACCACGCCAGCATCCGTTCCTCCCGCAGGCATCGGCTTTGGGATAAAGTGAAGCCCAATCGAGGGTCTCGTGTCACGCCGGAGTTGAGGCGGCGATGGATTCGGCCGGCGAACGCGATGTGCTGATCGTCGTCGACGTGCAGAACGACTTCTGCCCCGGCGGCGCGCTCGCGGTGCCAGACGGCAACGCCGTTGTGCCCGCGATCAACCGGATCGCGCGGCGCTTTCGCCATGTCGTGCTGACCCAGGACTGGCACCCGCAGAGCCACGCCTCCTTCGCCAGCACCCACCCCGCCCGCCAGCCGTTCGAAACCGTCGATCTCGCCTACGGACCTCAGACCTTGTGGCCCGACCACTGCGTCCAGGGCAGCCCCGGCGCCGCCTTCCACCCCGGCCTCGACCTCCCGCGCGCCGAACTCGTGATCCGCAAGGGCTTCCACCCGAAGATCGATTCCTATTCGGCCTTCCAGGAAAACGACCGCAAAACCCCGACAGGTCTTGCCGGCTACCTGCGTGAGCGCGGCTTTGTTCGGGTCGTGCTGTGCGGCCTCGCCACGGATTTCTGCGTCTCCTTTTCGGCCCTCGACGCCCGTGCCGCGGGGTTCGAGACGGCGGTCATCCTCGACGCCTGCCGCGCCATCGGCCTCGACGGCTCGCTCGCCCGCGCCCTCGCCGCGATGCGCGACGCCGGCGTCGCCTTTATTTCCTGAGCCGGGCGCCTCAGCGGTCCCTAACGGCCGGCAGAGGTGACGGCGCCCGGATGATGCGATTGAGCCGCCCGGTGCGACGGCCTATGCTGGTTCCATCGCACAACGAGAAGCGCCGGCGAAGGCGCGAACAGGGAGAGGCACGCAATGACCAAGCCGACCAGGCGCTCGATCCTCCAAGGCTCCTTGGGGCTTCTCGCCGCGGGATCGTTCGCCGCCCCGCACGTCGTGAACGCGCAGGCAAAGACCGCGACGGCGTGGTGGGTGCAGGGCTTTGCCCACGAGGAGGACATCGCGTTCCAGAAGCTGCTCTCGCAATACGAGAAGGCGAGCGGCAACACGATCGACGCGACCGTCATCCCCTACGCGCCGGGCCGCCAGAAGATCGTCGCGGCGATGACCAGCGGAGAGGTGCCGGACCTGTTTCAGAACAACCCGCCCGAGATCATCGCGCTGTACGCCTGGGAGGACCGGCTCGTCGATGTCGGCGACGTCGTCGAGACGCAGCGCCAGCATTATTCCGAAACCGCGCTGTCGCTGGTCAACTGCTACAACAGCGTGCAGAAAAAGCGCGGCATCTACGGCGTGCCATATACGATCGACGTCTTCACCAACCATATCTGGCAGTCGCTCGTCACCAAGTCGGGCGCCAAGATGGAAGACATCCCGAAGACGTGGGATGCGTTCTACGACTTCTTCAAAGGCGTGCAGAAGAAGTTGCGCGACCAGGGCGTGCGCAACATTTACGGGTTGGGCTTTCAGGTGACCGCCAACGGCGGCGATCCCAACGCGTTTTTCGACCAGTGGCTGATCGCCTATGGCGGTCAGAACATTGTCGACAAGAACGGCAAGCTCCACCTCGACGACCCGCAGGTGCGGGAGGCGGCGATCAAGGCGCTTACCTATCCCACGACCGCGTACAAGGAAGGCTTCGTGCCGCCGAGCGCGATCAACTGGAACGACGCCGACGACAACAACGCCTTTCACTCCAAGCAGATCGTCATGGACCTCGACGGGTCCATCTCCACGGAAGTCGCGATCATCAGCAAAAAGGAAGACTACGACGACATCGTGACCTGGGGGCTGGCCGACGGCAATGACGGCAAACCGGTGCCGAGCTGGTCGTTCAGCGTCTGCGGGCTGATACCGAAAGGGGCGAAAAACGTCACCGTCGCAAAAGACTTCCTGAAGTATCTGATCCAGCCGGAAGTCCTGAACGAATACCTGAAGACGGGGCTCGGCCGCCGCGTGCCGGCGATGCCGTCGATCGTCAAGAGCGACCCCTGGTGGATGGCGGACCCGCACCGCAAGGCGTACACGACGCAGGCCTTGCTGCGCCCGACCCTGCCCGAGTTCTGGGCCTACAACCCGGCCTACGCGCAGGTCCAGAACGAGCATGTCTGGCAGACCGCCTGGGCCGAGATCATGCGCAACGGGACGGCGCCGCAAGCCGCCGCCGACAAGGCGTTCAAGCGCATCGAGGAAATGTTCGCGAAGTATCCGATTGTTTAAAGCGGGCGCGATCAGGAGAAATCTCTTTCTCGTCATCGCCGGGCTTGACCCGGCGATCTCCGGGGTGCCGCAGATGGCCGGGTCGAGCCCGGCCATGACGGCTTATGCGCAGGGCGACTCCGTTCGCACGGACAACCGCTCCAGGTCACGGCTGCCGGTTCAGCTCATGCCGGCGCGGCGCAGCCCCTCGTGAAACCGGTCGCGTCCGGCGATGACGAAGGGATGTTCGTTTGGGGTCGCGCGTTCGTTCTCGATGACTTGCGTCAGGGTGTAGCCGCGAAATTGGCCGTGGAATGCGCCAAGAACCCGCCGCGCTGCCGGCGATTGTTCGGCATGGGCGTGGGCGCTGACGAGGTAGAGACGGTTGTACCAGACGTTGGACCACGCCCGCACCGAGGCCTGCAGCTGGGGGATGGCCTCGGCATCCTGGCCCATGAAGAACCGGGCGCGGCCGATGACCCAGTAGAAATAGCCGCGCACCGAGCTCTTGGGGCTGATCGCGATCGCCTTTTCGACCTCGGCTATGCCTTTTTCGGGCTCGCCGAGATAGACGAACTGTTCGCCCTTCTGCGCATAGACCCGCGCGAAATCCGGCGCCAGCCTGATGGTTTCGTCGAACGCCGCGAGCGCCTCCTGGTGCTGGCCGCGGCTGCGGTGCAGAAACCCCTTGGCGTAGTGCGCCAGGAAGAGACCAGGATCGTGGTGGAGGGCGGTCGCGATCGCCGCTTCGGCGCGTTCCAGCTCGGCCGGCCCCGCGTCGTTCCACCGGTTCAGGTATTCGCACAGCGCCGTGGTTGCGGACAGCGCCGCGGTTTCGGCCGCCGAGTCGGCGAGCAGCCCGCGCATCTGCCGGGTGCGCTGGGGCGTGACCGGCTTTTCATAGAGGCTGCTCGCGCGTGCAAAGGAATCGCCTCTGCCCCTCATGTCGGCCCTCCTGCGCGGGATCCGATTTGAACCTTTACGCGAGCGCGCGGGATCGCGCAAACGCGGCGGCACAAGACCAGCTCAATGCCGCTTCATGCCCGCGAGCAACAGACCTTCGTGGAATTTCGCGCGGGCCGCGATGACGACGGGGTTGTCGTTGGGGCTAGCCGCCTCGCGGGCCTCGACAATTGCGAGTGTGTAGACCGGGTTCGAAAACAGGCGGTTGAATTCGGACAGGGCGCGTGCGGCCTGTTCCGGCATGTCTGCCAGCGCGCAGGCGCTGACGAGGTAGAGGCGGGTGAACCACAGGTTCGGGCGCGTCTGGACCGATTTGCGGAACCAGACGATGGATTCCTCGTACCGCCCGATAAAGAACAGCGCCCGGCCGACGATCCACTGGAACATGCCGATTGACGGATCATACGGGCTGAGCCGGATCGCCTGCTCGACGAGCGGCGGCGCCTCCTCGGGCCGGCCGACGAGGATCAGCTCGTTGCCCTTGTGGGCATAGGCGAAGGCGAAGTTCCGATCGAGCTCGATCGCGCGGTTGAACGCCTCCAGCGCCGCGTGATGCTCGCCGCGAGCGCGCTGAATGAGGCCGTGCGCGACGTGCGCGAGGGCGTGGTTCGGGTCGATCAACAGCGCCTTGCGGACGGCCTCCTCCGCCTCCCGCAGCTGCTCCGGCCCGGTGCCGTTCCAGTGCGTCAGATAGTCCGAAACGATGACCTCGCCGAGACGCGCCCATGTTTCGGCCGAGTTCGCATCGAGCGCGGCGGACTGCTGCAGAAGCTTGCGCGTGGCGAGCGTGTGCTCCGGCGCGACCGAGCTGTAAAAAAGGCTGGTCGCGCGCAGCCGCAGGTCGAGCGCGTCGGGTTCGGTCGCGGTCTCGGCCAGGCGCCCTTCGGCCCGGACGAGCTGGATGTTGAGCGATGCCGCGATCCGGCCGGTGATCGCGTCCTCGAGGCCGCCGAGCTCGACGAAGCGATTTTCGAAACGGTCGCCCCAGAGCTGCGCGCCGGAGGCGGCGTCGAGCAGCTCGACGTTGGTTCGGACAAGATCGGCGATGCGCGCGATGGCGCCGACGACGAGGTAGCGGACGCCCAGCTCGCTGCCGATCTGCCGGGGGTCCAATTCGCTGCCCTTGAAGGTCAGCGCGGTCGCGGCCGAGATCACGACGATATCCCGCATCCGCGACAGATCGACGGTGAGGTCGCTCGTCACCGCGTCCGTGAAGTAATCCTGGGCGGGATCGCCGGTGGCGTTGCGGAAGGGCAGTACCAGGATCGAGGCGCGCTGGGTGGGTGCCGGGTCGAAACCGTCTGCCCGCGCCGGCCGCGGCGCCGCTATGCCCGAATGCTGCTCCTGAACCTCGGCGACGAAGCGCACCCCTTTGCGCGCCACCGTGCGGATGACGGCCTGCACCGCGCCGCTGTCGCCGACCGCGCGCCGCGCCGCGTTGAGGCGGGTGGTGACGGCCGAGTCCGAAACGATGCGGCCGCCCCAGACCGAGGCGATCAGGTCGTTGCGGCTGACGACCCGATCGCGGTTCTGCACGAGATGCACGAGGAGGTCGAACACCTGCGGCTCGACCGGTATCGGCCGGCCGCCGCGCCACAGTTCGCGCCGCTCGATATCGAGCGAATGCTCGCCAAATTCAAAGCGCACCGCCGTCCCCCGGCCCGACCTCGGCGATCGTAAGGAAAAGACAAGCCCGTCTTAAGGGCAAAACAACCTGCCCTTCAAGCGTCCGCTCCGGCAACTGGCCATCCTGCTGCTCCGACGGCCGTTCGAGCCGCCAACCGGAGGGAGAGCCAATGTCGGCGACCATTCTCAGAAAACCTGCCCTGACCGCCGCCGCGGTGCTGCTGCTCGCAACCGCCTGCGCGGCCTTGACGCCAGCCGCAACCCGGCTCGGCACCGCAGCGCTTCATGGCCTCCACGACCTGCTGTCGATGTCGGGACACCCCGGGCAGATGAGCCCCGTGCACGTCGTGCTGGTCGCGGCGGTGCTGTTCCTCGCGGGGGTCGTGAGCGGGCTTGCCGGCTTTGCCTTTTCGGCGGTTGCCGCCGGCATCCTGTGGCTGCTGCCGCCGCTGCAGGCCGTACCGCTGATCATGCTGCTGTCGGCCTGCAACCAGCTCTTGTCGATCGGCAAGCTGCGCCACGAGATGGCGATCTGGAGCAGCGCGGACTGCGAAGGCGCGTTGCCCTACATCGTCGGCGGTCTCGCCGGCGTGCCGCTCGGGGTGGCGCTGTTGCGCGCCTTGCCGCCAGATCTGATCGCCGGCGGCCTCGGCGCATTTCTCGTCGTCTACGCGTTCGCCATGCTGCTGATGCCCGGCTGTCTGCGGATCGGCGCGTGCGGCCGCATGACCGCGGTGGCGGTCGGTGCGCTGGGCGGCGTCGTCGGCGGCTTCTCCGGCTTCGGGGCGTCCGCGCTGGTCGTCTATCTCGGCCTGCGCGGCGCCAACAAGTCAGTGACCCGCGGCATCACCCAGCCCTACATCTTCACGATGCAGCTGGTATCGCTGGCCGCCCTGGCGGCGACCGAGCCGGCCGTGTTCGACGCGTTCTTCTGGTTCTTATGGGCGCTGGCGCTGCCGGCCGTGCTGCTCGGCTCCAACACCGGCGTCGCGCTCTACCACCACCTCAACGACCGCAATTTCCGGCGCGCGGTCCTGCTCCTGCTCATCGCTTCGGGCGCGAGCCTGATCGCGAAGAGCATGATCTGAGGAGCAAGGCGATGGGAAGCGTCCAACTGCGATGGATCGCCGAAGCGGAGGCTCGCCGCGTCTGCGAATTGGCGGTGGCCCAAGGCGTCCGGTCGGGAGGGCCAATCGGGGTCGTGTGGTCGGAACCGGCCCCGTTGTGGCGGACGTGGCTGCTGAAGACGATGTCGCGGGTCTCGATAGCGCCGAGACCGCCCGTCCCGCCCCAGCGCAGCCGGCCCCGGCTCGTCTAGTACCCAAAGCCGCAAAAGAGCGAAACGCGCCCGGGGGAGGTTCCCTCTCCGCCCTTTAGGAGGGAGAGGGAGGGCCCATCGCGGCAGCGATGGGAGGGTGAGGTGGGTGTCTCGGCCGGCACGCGCTCTGGGATCCCCCCACCTTGTATCTCGAAATTGGCGCTGGACTATGGTTAGGGCGGCGCTGCACGAGGGCCGGTGGCCACCGGCCCT
>Ga0070739_10001902_pt1 | contig 29674 bp, 29 predicted proteins | sample Coa_R1_7_FD_66445 | JGI IMG/M metagenome (GOLD analysis project Ga0070739, IMG submission 66445) | Surface soil microbial communities from Centralia Pennsylvania, which are recovering from an underground coalmine fire - Coalmine... | ecosystem: Environmental > Terrestrial > Soil > Unclassified ...
GGCGTCGAGGACTTCGGCATGGTCATCGCCGAGGTGCAGGCCGCGGGGCGACCGCCCGTCGCCATCGGTGCAGGCGGAGCCACGGAGATCGTCGACGACGGCGTCACCGGGTTCCTCGCCGGCGAGCAGAGCGTCGAGGCCATCGGCGAGGCGATGCTGCGCGCGCAGCGCAACCGTCTCGACCCGGGCGCGCTGCTGGCGTCGGCCCGCCGGTTCGACGCCGCCGTCTTCGACGGCGCCATCCGCGGCCTGGTCGACGAGGTGGTGAGCGGACGCGCCGCACGGACGCCGCCGCGACGAGGTGCCGAGCCGGCCGCGATGCCGGCGCTGCCGACATGAGCGTGGCCGCGCGCACCTGCGCCTCGACGTGGACGCGCCGCGGCGCCTGGATCGCCTTCGCCGCGCTGCTCGTCCTCAGCCCGTTCCGCGCCGGCATCGACATCGTGGCGCGTCCCGTGGGCACGCTCTACGGCGCCTACACCGACGTCATCCTCGCCTGGAGCGACGTCGCGGGACTGCTCGTGCTGGTGCTGTGGCTCACCAGCCTGGTCCTGCGCCCCCGTCGTGTCTGGCTGGGTCCGCGTTTCATCGCCTGGCCGGTGGCGGCGCTCCTGCTCCTCGCCTGGGTCGGTGCGCCGTTCGCCGTCGATCCCGCGCTTGCGGTGAACACGAGCGTCCACCTCACCCTGCTGGCCGCGCTCGCGCTCTACGTCGCCAACGAGATCGGGCGTCCGCAGCGGCTCGCCGTCCCCGTCGCGGTGATGGTCGCCATCCAGGCGGTGGTCGGCATCGGCCAGGTGGTCACCCAGCGGTCGCTCGGCCTCGGTGCCCTCGGTGAGCAGACGCTCGACCCGCACCGGCAGGTCAGCGTCATCACGGCCGCGGACGGCACGCGCTTCCTGCGCGCCTACGGGCTCACCGACCATCCCAACATCCTCGGGGGACTGCTCGCCGCCGGTCTCCTGCTCCTCATCGGCCTCGGCTCGCGCCGGCGCGCCGCGCGCGTGCCGCTCCTGGCCACCGTCGCGGTGGGGCTGGCCGCGCTGCTGGTGACCTTCTCGCGCGGTGCCTGGCTGGGCATGCTGGTCGGCCTGGGCGTGCTCGCCGCCATGCTGCTGGCCACCCGCGATCGCGCACGCTTGCGTCAGCTCGCAATCGTCTGCGCCGCCGGCGCGGTCGTCGCCGCTCCCTTCGTGGTGCCCTACCGCACCGCGCTGGCCGCGCGCACCAACCCGGCGGCGAGCGCCACCGAGACGCGCTCCGTCGACGAGCGCGCCGCGCTGGCCCTGGCGACGGCGCAGATCGTCACCCGGCATCCGCTGCTCGGTGTCGGCGCCGGCGGCCTGCCCGAGGCGATGCGCCTCGCCGACCCCGGGTTCCGCTACACCGACCAGCCGTCGAGCATCGTCCTGCTCGACGCCGTCGCCGAGACGGGGATCGCCGGCGGCGCCGCCTATGCGGTGCTGCTGGTGGCTCCCTGGGTCGCCCTGCTGCGCCACCGGCGGCGGTGGACCGCTGAGCTGGCCGCCACCTCGGCCGCCCTCGCCGCGCTGACGGTGGTCGGCCTCTTCGACTACTACACCTGGACCTACGCCTCAGGCCGCATCTGGGCCTGGGCCGTCCTCGGGCTGTGGGCCGCCGCCCACCGCCAGGCGACGGGGGGGACGGCGCATGCTGTCTGACGTCCTCTTCGTCCCGGTTCTGGTCGCCTATGTCCTCATCCTGGTCGCGCTGGCGGCGTTCGGCGTCAACTTCTTCTGCCTGATCGCCGTCGCCCTGCGCACCCGGCGCGACGGGCGCGTCGCGACGCCGCACAGCTGGCCCGCGGTCACCGTCCAACTGCCCGTCTACAACGAGCTCTACGTCGCCCGCCGCCTCATCGACGCCGTCGCCGCCATGGAGTATCCCGCCGGCCTCCTGGAGATCCAGGTGCTCGACGACTCGACCGACGAGACCTCGCATCTCGTCGCCGAGGCCGTGTCGCGCTGGCAGCGCCAGGGCGTCGACATCCAGCACATCCACCGCCCCGATCGGCAGGGCTTCAAGGCAGGCGCGCTGCGCCACGGCATGTCGCGCGCGCGCGGCGAGCTGCTCGCCATCCTCGACGCGGACTTCCTGCCCCAGCCCGACTTCCTCACCGCCCTGGTCCCGCGCCTCGTCGCCGATCCCGGGCTCGCCTTCGTGCAGGCCCGCTGGGGACACGTCAACCGCGACTCGTCGCTGCTCACCCGCCTGCAGGCGCTGGCCATCGACGGGCACTTCGCCATCGAGCAGACCGCGCGCTGCGCCGGCGGCCTCTGGTTCAACTTCAACGGCACCGCCGGGATCTGGCGCAAGGCCGCCCTGCAGAGCGCCGGCGGCTGGCGAGACGACACCCTGACCGAGGACCTCGACGTCTCCTACCGCGCCTTCCTCGCCGGCTGGCGCGCGGCCTACGCGGACGACGTCGTGGTGCCGGCCGAGCTTCCCGTCAGCTACAGCGCGTACCGCCGCCAGCAGCACCGCTGGGCGCGCGGCAGCTTCGAATGCGCCGCCAAGCACCTGCCTGCGGTGTGGCGCTCGTCAGCGCCGCTCGGGCTCAAGGCGGAGGCCACGCTGCATCTCTCCGGCTACGGCATCCATCTGCTGATGCTCGCGCTCACCGCGCTCTATCCGCTGATCCTGGTGGTGTCGCAGGGACGCCACCAGCTGCTGCAGCTGCTCGGCGCCATGGGTGTGTTCAACCTCACCACGGTGGCGCCGACGCTCCTCTTCACGGTGGCGCAGCGGCGCCTGCACCGGCCCTGGCTGCGGCAACTCCCCACCATCCTGCTGCTCAGCGTGTTCGGCTCGGGCCTCATGGTCAACACGGCGCGCGCGGCCTGGCAGGCGATGCGCGGGACGCGCGGCGTCTTCGAGCGCACCCCGAAGTTCGCCGTGCGGGAGAGGAAGGAGCGCTGGCAGCGCAAGCGCTACCAGATCGCCGCCGACCGCATCATCGCCGTCGAGGCGGTGGTGATGGGGCTCAACCTGCTCACCGTCGCGGCCGCCGTGCGCGTGCAGGTCTGGGCCATCGCCGTCTACGCCGCCGTCTTCGCGGCGGGGCTGGGCTGCTCGGTTCTGGTCACCGTCGTCCAGGACCGCCGGGCCACCCTGCCGCGCCGCCGGCCACGCGCTCAGCCGGCCGGGTTGCCCGCCGCCGGAGCCACGATCGAGCGCCACTCCTCGCCGTTCACCGCCGACGCGTGACCCACGGGGACGGCACCCATCGCCGCCGGGGGAACGCGCTCGCGCGAGGCCGGCGGCGCGGTGAGCAGGGAGGCGAGCCGCTCCTGCAGCTCCTCCAGCCGGCCGCGTGAGGTGAGCAGCTCGCCGGGTGCGGCGGCCTCCAGCGCCGCGAGCAGCGCATCGACGGCGCGCACCACGCCCGCGCCCGCCGCGGAGGGTGCCGATGGGTGCACCTCGCGCCGCGCCGTCGCCGAGGTGTGGCGGCGCGAGCGCTGCGCCGCGTCGAGGGCCGCGTCACCGCTCAGCTCGTCGTCGTGGATGCGCTCCCACAGCCGGCTCTGCGCCTCCGGGTCGTCGCGCAGGAGCAGCAGCGCGCGCGCGTGCTTCTCGGAGAGGTCGCCGGCGCGAACGTCGTCCTGGATCGGCTCGGGGAGCTGGGTGACGCGCAGCAGGTTGAAGACGTGCTGCCGGGTGATGCCGAGCACCCGTCCCACCTCCTCCCAGGACTGCAAACCCAGGTTGACGCGCAGGTGGCGAAGCGCATGGGCGCGGTCGACGGCGTTGAGGTCCTCGCGCTGCACGTTCTCCACCAGCGACTCGACGTAGGCGTGCTCGTCGTCGCTGGCGGCGATGAGGGCGGGGATGACGCGCAGCCCCGCCTGGCGGGCGGCGATCCAGCGGCGCTCACCGGCGATGATCTCGTAGCGGCCGCCGCCCGCGGTGCGCACCCGGATCGGCTGCAGGACGCCGTGGGCCCGGATGCTGGCCGCCAGCTCGTTGAGGGCGTCGGGGTCGACGCTGCGCCGCGGACGGTCACCGCCGGGGCGGATGCGGTCGATGGGGATGTTGCGGAAGTGCCCGGTGCCCGGGCCCTGCTCGAAGAGCGCGGACGCGCCGCCCAGCTCGCTGGGCACCGACCCGCTGAAGGCGTCGGTGAGCGAGCGGCTGAGACGGCGACGAGAAGTGGACACGTTGAAGCTGGCACCGGGAAGGCTCGCCGGCATGCGGCGGCGATGAGAGGGGGCCGCCGTTCCCGAACCGGGAGCGCGGAAAGTGAGGCCCATTGTGGCCGCGCGCACGTCGCGATGTCAACATGTTGTGCCGGATCGGCGCGCGACTACCACATGTTGGGTCCGCGCGCCGCCCACGTGAGATGTGAACGCCGCTGCGAACGCATCGCCCCGGTCAGCTCGCGCGCGTGCCACGCACGTGAACAGCAGTTGTCGCCATCCTCGACCACAACACGAACGCCTTGCGGCGCAAGGGAGATCGGCGGCTACGCCTTGCCGTAGATGAAGCCGACCAGGCCCGCGGCGTTGTCGGACACGACGCGCCGGTCGACGCGGTTCCAGCCGGAGTAGTTCATCTCCGAGACGAGGAACGACCCGGCCGGGACACCGCTGCTGGGACCGACCGCTTCGACGTAGGCGACGTGCCCGTCGGGGCTGCTGCCGTAGCGTCCCCACACCGCGACGGCGCCCACCTGCGGGGTGTGGCCCTCGGCGTACCCGTAGCTCGCCGCGGCGCCCCACCACTGCCAGGCGTCGCCGAACCAGGGGATGCAGCGGCGCGTGGCCACGTAGTAGGTGCAGTAGCCGTAGGCGAAGTGGTTGCCGCAGGACGACGAGCTGCTCACCCGCGCGGGCTGGCTGTTGCCGGCGAGCTGCTGGTCGATGTCGGCGATCTGGGCGGCGATCGCCCGGGCGGGGCCGTCGAGGCTGCGGAAGGCGGCGTCGCGCTGGGCGACGAGGGCGAGGAGCTGCCCGTCCTGGCTGGCCAGCTGGGCCTCCAGAGCGAGGGCGTCGGCGGAGTCCTTCTGGAGCGCCTTCCGCTCGGCGGCCAGGGCCACCTGGCGGTCCTGCAGCCGGACCTCGAGCTGGCGCACCTCGTCGGTGACGTGGGCCGCCCCCTTGACCCGGTCCATCGCCTGGTTGAAGGTGTCAGCCGAGAGGATGGCGGTGAGGAAGCCGTCGCCGCTGCTGGTGATGTAGGTGGCCCGGACCAGTTGGGCGAGCTCGACGCGGGCCGTGCTGACCGTGTGCTCGTCGTCCTGGATCTGCTGGGAGAGCCGGAGCAGCTGGGCGTTGGCGTTGGTGAGGCCGGCGCGGGCGGCGCCGAGCTGGGTCTGGATGGTGCTGAGCGCCTGCTCCGCCGCCAGGAGCTGGGCGGAGGCCCCGGCGCGGGGTCCGGTCAGCTGCTGGAGCTGTGCGACGAGCTGAGCTCGCTTGGCTCGAAGCGCGTCGTCGGTGGAGGAGGCCTGCACCTGCAGCCCCACGGGGATCGCGCTCACCGCGATGGCGGCGAGGCTTCCCAGGATCAGGGAGAGCTTTCGACTACCCCGCAATACCGCACCTCTGCTGGTCGGGTATGCATGCGTGCGTACGCCGGTTGAGCGCTGTGTGAAACAAGCCCCCGTCGCGTACGGCGCCCCGGCGGGGGCTGGACCGAACGACAGCGCCAGAGGGTAACGGGCCATCCCCGCATATGTCAAACCACACGCGAATCCGTGCGTGGATTGGTTCTTGTCATCCATGGCCTCAACGTGACCGGCGCGATGCTGCGGCAAAATGTGATAGCAACGGTTGGACAAACAGTCACTGCGTGACTGTGGGTCGGGTCACTGCGGCATGCTTGCCAGCCGATGCGCGTCGCCCTCGTCGCCCCGCTGGTGGCGCCGCTGCGCGCCGCCCAGACGGGGGGGACGCAGACCGTCGTCGCCGAGCTCGCCCGCGGGCTGGCTGAGCGCGGTGTGGACGTCGACCTGATCGCGGCGCGGGGCTCGTCGGTGCCCGGGGTGCGGGTGCGCGCCGCCGGCGGGCCCTTCCCCGAGGAGCTTCTCCACCCCGGTCCAGGCGGCGACGGTCGCGCTCAGGCGGTGGCGTGGCCCTCCGCCCAGGCGGCGGCGTACCTCCACCTCGCCACCGGGCTGCGCTCGCAGGTGCCGCCGCCCGACGTCGTCCACGCGCACGCCATGGACTGGCCGTCGTTCTACGCCCTGGCGGCCACCGGCCTGCCCACCGTGCACACGCTGCACCTCCCGCCGCTCGACCCCGCCGCGGCACGGGCGGCGGCGGCCGCGGCCGAGGCCAGGCCGCGTCCGCGCTTCGTCGCCGTCAGCCGCGCCTGCGCCGAGCAGTGGCGCGGGCTGGTGCCGGTCGACGCCGTCGTCGCCAACGGGCTCGACCCGGCGTCGATCGCCTTCGCCGCCCGGCCGGAGCCCGACCTCGCCATCGTCGCCGGCCGCATCGCACCGGAGAAGGGCACCCACCTGGCGATCGCGGCCGCGCGGCGGGCGGGGATGCGCGTCCTGCTCGCCGGCTCCGTCTACGACCCCGCGTATTACCGGGAGCAGGTCGCGCCGCTGCTCGGCGACGGCGTCGAGGTGCGCGGCCCCCAGCCGCGGCGCCGGCTTGCCATGCTCTACGGACGGGCGGCCGTGGCCGTGGTCGCCTCGCAATGGGAGGAGCCCTTCGGCATGGTCGCCCTGGAGGCCAACCTGGCCGGGACCCCGGTGGCGGGGGTGGCGCGCGGCGGGCTGCCCGAGGTGGTGGGGGACGGCGGGGGAGTCCTCACCCCGCGGGCGACGGTGGCGGCCCTCGCCCGCGCCATCCGGGAGGCGTCCGCGCTCGACCGGGCCCGGGTGCGCCGGGCCGCGGCGCGCCGGTTTCCCCTGAGCCGCACCCTCGACCGCTACCAGCGGCTGTACGAGTCGCTGGCGGCGCGGCGATGAGCGACGTCGCCGTCGTCACCGGCGCGGGGAGCGGGATCGGCCGCGCCGTCGCCAACCGCCTCGCCGCCGGCGGCATGGAGGTGCTCGCCGCCGGGCGCACCCCCGCGACGCTGGCGGAGACCGCCGCGCTGCACCCGGGCATCACACCCCTGCTGGCCGACGTCAGCAATGTCGAGGACGTCGAGCGCCTCACCGCCGCCGCGGCGGAGCGCGGGCGCCTGCGCGCCTGGGTCAACTGCGCCGCCGTGGTCGAGCCGGCGCCCTTCGCCGACCTCGACCCCGAGCGCTGGGATCGCACCCTCGACGTCAACCTGCGGGGGACCTACCTCTGCTGCCGCGCGGCCTTCACCGCCATGCGCGCCGGCGGTGGGGGCGCCATCCTCAACGTGGCCTCGCTGTCGGGCGTGCCCAACGTCGAGAAGTTCCCCGGCAACACCGCCTACAACGTCTCCAAGGCGGGGGTGGTCGCCCTCAGCGAGGCGGTGGCGCTGGAGGGGCGCGAGCACGGGGTGCGCTGCATCTGCCTCAGCCCCGGAGCGGTCGACACGGCGATGCTCCGCCGCGCCGCTCCGCACCTCAACCCCGGGGTCACCCCGGACGACGTCGCCGCCATCGTGGCCTTCCTGCTCAGCGACGCCGCCGCCCCCCTCACCGGGGTCAACATCCCCATCTTCAGCAATGCGTAGCCCGCGCTGCGCGGGGCCAAGCGAGCCTGCGGCTCGCCCGGCAGGCTTCAGCCTGCCGAGAGGGGTGCGGGGAGATCTGCTCCCCGCATGGCGCGCGTCTGAGCGCGCCTGAGAGAAGAGCGCGCCGATAATCACCCCATGAGCGATCCGGCACCCCTGCGGCATCCCCGCGCCGCCGGCGGGCGGGAGATCCTCGCCGGCGACGTCGAGGAGATCGTCCGCGTCCTCGGCGAGGATCCCGGGCGTGAGGGCCTGCTGCGCACCCCGCAGCGCGTCGCCGACTCGCTCCTCTTCCTCACCAGCGGCTACGAGCAGACTCTCGACGACATCGTCGGTCGCGCCGTCTTCGCCGAGCCGTACGAGGAGATGGTGCTGGTCAAGGACATCGAGCTGTACAGCCTCTGCGAGCACCACATGCTGCCCTTCTTCGGCAAGGCGCACGTCGCCTACCTGCCGCGCGGCCGCGTCATCGGGCTCAGCAAGGTGGCGCGTGTCGTCGACATGTTCGCGCGCCGGCTGCAGGTGCAGGAGCGGCTCACCACGCAGATCGCCGAGGCCATCGACGAGGTGCTGCAGCCGTACGGCGTGGCGGTGGTCATCGACGCCGCGCACCTCTGCATGATGATGCGCGGCATCCAGAAGCAGAACAGCCAGACGCTGACCTCCTGCATGCTCGGCAGCTTCCGCGACGACGAGAAGTCGCGCGCCGAGTTCCTCGAACTCATCCGCCGCTGAGCCACGCCGTTGGACGCGCGGACGTGGTTGGGTGGCGCGCTGCTCGGCGCCGTGCCGATGCCGCGGCCGCTGCGCTACCGCATCCGTCTGCGGCACCAGGCCGCGGCGCGCGCCTCGGACGCCATCGCCGACCACATGCTGGCGGTGCTGCTCGCCGTCGCCTTCCTGCTCTTCGTCATCGGCATCCGCCCCGGCATGGACCCGGCGGTGCGGCTCTTCTGGATCGGCAGCGCGCTCGGCCTGCTCAGCGGCACGCCGTTCGTCCTCGAGCGGCGCAGCCTGCGCCGGCGACTGGCGAACGTCCCGCCCGTCGCCGACCCGGTCGACGAGGTGTGCCGCGCGCTGCCCGACGTGCCCGCGGCGCAGGCGCTGGCGCGCGGTGACTCCGCCGAGGCGCTGCGGCTGGTCAGGGATGCCGACCGCGACGACCCGTCCGCACTCCGCATCGGGGCGATGGCGTCGGCGCTGGCCGGTGACACGCGCGCTGCGCGGGCCCTGGCGCTGCGCGCAGCGCAGCTCGACGCGCGGGCCTGGGAGGTGCCGGCCCAGACCGGCCTCGCCCTGGCCCGGCGGGGGAGGTTCGGCGAAGGCATCCGCCTGCTGGAGCGGGCCGCCGAGGTGTCCGGGGGCAACCACCGCGCCGAGCTGATGCTCGCCCACGGGATGCTCCTCGCCGGACGGCTGCGCGAAGCGGCCGAGGGGCTGCACCGGGCCGGGGTGCTGCCCGCCTAGCGGACGCCGATCAGGGCGACGTCGAGCTGCAGCAGCAGCGTCCCCGCGCCGGTGAGGCCGACCCCGAAGACCAGGTGGGCCCAGCGGATCGGCTCCCGGTCCTGGCGGCGCCGCACCCGGCTCAGCAGGGTGACGGCGACGATGCCGAGCCCGCCCGCGAGGAGGATCACCGCGGGGACCCCGATCAGGCTGCTGAGCAGGTCGTGCATGGCGGCCCGCAGCGTACGGCATCCCCCCGGCGCGGGGCCGCCGGGCGTCGGGCGCAGGGCGCCCCGTACCATGGCGGCGGTCCCCATGCTCGCCCTCAGCACCGCCGACGACACCTCGCTCCGCGCCGTCCTCGCGCGCCTCGGCGCGCCGGCCTGGAGGGCGCGCCAGCTCCGCGCCGCCACCTGGCAGCCGCAGCCAGCCTCGTTCGACGACGTCCACCAACTGCCCGCGCCCCTGCGCGCCGCGCTGGCGGAGGAGGTCGCCTTCTCCACGGTCGCCGTGGCCGGGGCCACCGAGGCCGACGGTGGGCGCACCGTCAAGCTCCTCTGCCGCCTGGACGACGGCCAGACGGTGGAGACCGTCGCCATGGAGTCCCCGGCCACCGGCGCCGCCCGCCGCCGGGCCACGGTCTGCGTCAGCACCCAGGTGGGCTGCGCCGTCGGCTGTCCCTTCTGCGCCACCGGGCACATGGGCCTGCGCCGCAGCTGCACCGCCGCGGAGGTGGTCGACCAGGTGCGCGCGGCCTCGCGCGAGCTGCACGCGCGAGGCTTGGGCCCGGTGACGCACGTCGTCTACATGGGGATGGGCGAGCCGCTGGCGGCGTACGAGGCCACCGTCGAGTCGCTGCGCACGCTCACCGAGGGCATGGGCATCAGCCCGCGCCGCATCACCGTGTCGACGAGCGGCGTGGTGCCCAACATCGACCGGCTTGCCGGCGAGGCGCTGCCGGTGACCCTCGCCGTCTCGCTGCACGCGGCCAGCGACGAGCTGCGCGACCGCCTGGTGCCGCTGAACCGCGCGCATCCCCTGCACGCGCTGACCGCCGCCGCCGAGCGCTACGTGCAGCGCAGCGGGCGGCGGCTCACCGTCGAGTGGTGCCTCATCGGCGGCGTCAACGACTCCCCGGAGCAGGCCGATGCGCTGCGCGCGCTGGCGCGACGATTGCACGCACACGTCAACGTCATCCCCATGAACCACGTCGACGGCAGCCCCTGGGGGCCGCCCGACGCCGCCACCGCGCAGCGCTTCCTCGAGCGGCTGCGGGGCGTCCGCACCACCGTGCGCGACACCCGCGGCGGCGACGTCGACGCCGCCTGCGGCCAGCTCCGCGCCGGCCTGGAGCGCCGCCGCCTGCTCCGTCCCGACGGCACCCTCGCCCCCATGGGTGCGCGCGGTTGACTCGCGACGAGGAGCTGATGGCGGAGGCGATCGGCCTTGCCGCACAGGCGGATTACCACACGAGCCCCAATCCCATGGTGGGTGCGCTGGTGGTGCGCGACGGCAAGGTCGTCGCCCGCGGCTTCCACCGCCGGGCGGGGGAGGACCACGCCGAGGTCGTCGCCCTGCGCGAGGCGGGCGAGGCGGCGCGCGGGGCCGAGCTCTACGTCACCCAGGAGCCGTGCTCGCACTACGGGCGCACCCCGCCCTGCACCGACGCGATCGTCGCCGCGGGGGTGAGGCGCGTCGTCGCCGGCATGCAGGACCCCAACCCCAAGGTGGACGGTCGCGGCCTCCAGGCGCTGCGCAACGCCGGCATCACCGTCACCTCCGGAGTTCTGGCCGATCGTGTCCGCAAGCTGAACGAGTTCTTCGTCAAGCACGTCACCACCGGCCTGCCCTTCGTCACCGCCAAGTTCGCCATGTCGCTGGACGGGCGCATCGCCACCCACGGCGGCGAGTCGAAGTGGATCACCTCGGAGGAGGCGCGCGAGGAGGTGCACCGGCTGCGCCACGCCCACGACGCCATCCTGGTCGGCGCCAACACGGTGCTGCGCGACGACCCCAACCTGACCACCCGCCTGCCCGGGGGCGAGGGCAGGTCGCCGCTCCGCGTCGTCGTCGACAGCCGGCTGCGCGTGCCCCACGACGCGCGCATCTTCAGCCAGGAGGCGGGGAGCGTCCTGATCGCCACCAGCGACCGCTCCCGGGGCGACCGGCTTCGCGAGTTCGAGCAGCGCGGCGTGCCGGTGGTGGTGCTGCCCTCGGCGGAGGGGCGCGTCGGCCTGCTCGACCTGCTCCGGCACCTCGGCGCGGAGCAGCGCATCAGCCTGCTCATCGAGGGCGGCTCCTCGATGCACGGCTCCGCCTTCGACCAGCACCTGGTCGACCGCGTGGTCGCCTTCATCGCGCCGCGCATCATCGGCGGCGTCGAGGCCCCGGCCGCCGTCGGCGGGCACGGTGTGGACCACCTGGTCGACGCCCGCTCGCTGCGCGACGTGGAGGTCCGCCGCCTGGGCCCGGATATCATGGTCAGCGGGTACACGGGCTGATGTTCAGTGGAATCGTCGAAGAGCTGGGGGCGGTGGCCCGCAACGCGATCGAGGCGGACGGTCGGCTGCACGTCGCCGCGCGCGAGGTGCTGCGCGACGTCGCCGTCGGCGACAGCATCGCGGTGAACGGCTGCTGCCTCACCGTCGTCGAGGCGACGGAGGGGGGCTTCGTGGCGGACGTGATGCCCGAGACCGCGCGGCGCACCAACCTCGGCCGGCTGCAGCCGGGCGACGCCGTCAACCTGGAGGCCGCCCTGCGCATGGGCGACCGCATCGGCGGCCACCTGGTGAGCGGCCACGTCGACGCCGTCGGCACCGTGGCCGCCACCGAGCGGGAGGACAACGCGGTGGTGGTGCGCATCGACGCGCCGCAGGACCTGCTGCGCTACGTCGTCGAGAAGGGCTGCATCACCGTCGACGGCATCAGCCTCACCGTCGTCGAGGCCATGCCGTCGTGGTTCAGCGTCTCCCTGATCCCGCACACTCTGGCAGCAACCCGCGCCGGAGAGTGGCGCCCGGGCACGCAGGTCAACCTGGAGGCCGACCTCGTCGCCAAGTACGTCGAGAAGGGCCTCGCCCCGTACGCAGCGCCGCCGCCGCCGGCCGCGCGCCAGGAGGGAGTCCGGTGACGCTCTGCAAGGTGGAGGACGCCGTCGCCGACATCCGCGACGGCAGGTTCGTGATCATCGTCGACGACGAGGACCGCGAGAACGAGGGCGACCTGGCCATCGCCGCCGACCGCATCACCCCCGAGGCGGTCAACTTCATGGCCACCCACGCGCGCGGGCTGATCTGCGTCGCCACCGAGGGCTGGCGGCTCGACGAGCTGGGGCTCACCGCCATGGTCGACGAGAACACCTCGCAGTTCGGCACCGCCTTCACCGTGAGCGTCGACGCGGTGGGCCGCGGCGTCACCACCGGCATCAGCGCCTTCGACCGGGCCACCACCGTGAAGCTGCTCACCGACGAGCACGCGCGCCCCGCCGACTTCGCCAAGCCCGGCCACACCTTTCCCCTGCGCGCGCGGCGCGGCGGGGTGCTGGAGCGAGCCGGGCAGACCGAGGCGATCGTCGACCTCTGCAAGGCGGCCGGCCGCTATCCCGCCGGGGTGATCTGCGAGATCATGCGCGAGGACGGCAGCATGGCGCGGCGCGACGACCTCGACGTCTTCGCCGCCGAGCACGGGCTGAAGATCGTCGCCATCAACGACCTGATCGCCTACCGCCGCCGCACCGAGCGGCTCGTCCTGCACGGCGCCGTCACCGAGATCCCCACGCCGTGGGGCGTGTTCGCGGCGCACGGCTTCGAGGACGTCATCACCCACGCCACCCACGTGGCGCTGGCGCTGGGCAGCGTCGACGACGGCGAGCCGGTGCTGGTGCGCGTGCACAGCGAGTGCCTCACCGGCGACGTCTTCGGCTCGCAGCGCTGCGACTGCCAGGCGCAGCTGCACAAGGCCCTGCAGATCATCGGCGAGGAGGGGCGCGGCGTCCTCGTCTACCTGCGCCAGGAGGGCCGCGGCATCGGCCTGCTCGACAAGCTGCGCGCCTACGCCCTGCAGGACGAGGGCCTCGACACCGTGCAGGCCAACCAGCACCTCGGCCTGCCCGTCGACAAGCGCGACTACGGCATCGGCACCCAGATCCTCGCCGACCTCGGCGTCACCCGCGCCCGCATCCTCACCAACAACCCGCGGAAATGGCACGGATTGGCCGGCTACGGGATGGAGGTCGTGGAACAGCTTCCCCTCGTCATCCCGCCGACGCGGTATAACGAGCGGTACCTGCGCGCCAAGCGCGACAAGATGGGGCACCTCCTCGGTGCCCTCGACGACACCACACCACCATGAACACCCACTCCGGACGGCTCGACGCGACGGGGATGCGCCTCGGCATCGTGGTCGCGCGCTTCAACGACTTCGTCGCCCAGCGCCTCCTCGACGGCGCCGTCGACACCCTGGTCCGCCACGGCGCGGACGAGGACGACCTCACCGTCGTCTGGGTGCCGGGCTCCTTCGAGATCCCCATGGCCGCGCAGGAGCTGGCCACCGGTGGGCGGGTCGACGCCGTCGTCTGCCTCGGCGTGGTCGTCCGCGGCGAGACGCCCCACTTCGACTTCGTCGCCGGCGAGGCGGCCAAGGGGGTGGGGGCGGTGGGGCTGCAGACGCGGGTGCCGGTGAGCTTCGGGGTGGTCACCACCGAGACCATGGAGCAGGCCATCGACCGCGCCGGCGGCAAGCACGGCAACAAGGGGGCGGACGCGGCCCTGGCCGCCGTCGAGATGGTCTCCCTGCTGCGCGCGCTGCGCGCCGAGCAGGGCGGGGCGGTGCGGCGGGTCAGCGGGGGCTGATCGCGCTCCCCAGCGGGACCCAAGCGGCGCCACCCGGCAGCGGCCCTCCCGGCGCGGCGCGGAGGATCGCCGCCAGCAGCTCCAGCCCGTCGACGATGCGCGGGCCAGGCCGGTTGAAGTAGCTCGACCCGTCGACGGCGGCGACCCGGCCGCTCACGGCGCAGGGCAGGCGCTCGAAGCCGGGGCGGCCGGTGACCTCCCCGGCGCACTCGAGCGAACGCGCCAGGCCGTAGCCACAGGGCATCAGCACCATGACGTCGGGCGCCGCCCGGGCCACGTCCTCCCAGGCCACCTCCTGGGAGCGCTCGCCCTCGGCGCCGAGCACGTCGTCGCCGCCGGCCAGGCGGACCATCTCGGGCACCCAGTGGCCCCCTGCCATGAGGGGATCGGTCCACTCGACGCAGGCCACCGCCGGGCGGCCGCCGGCGACGGGATGGAGCGCGCTCACCGCGGTGATCCGCCGCTGCATCTCGGCCGTGAGGGACTCGGCGCCCCCCTCGTGGCCGGTGGCCCGGCCGAGCACGAGCGCCGTCTCCATGATGTCGTCGAGGGACTCCGGCTCCAGGGAGAGGATGGGGACCTCCCCGGGCAGCTCCCGCACCGCCCTCTCCACCTGCCTGTAGGAGACGGCGCAGACCTCGCACAGCTCCTGGGTGACGATGAGGTCGGGCTCCAGCTCGGCCAGCCGGGCGGCGTCGAGGGTGTAGATCCCCGAGCCCGCGTGGACGGCGCCGCGGATGTGGCGGTCGATCTCGCCGGAGCCGGCGCCCTCGTGGTCGAAGACCGACGCCGTCAGGCGGGGGAGGCCCGCCACCTCGGGCGGCCAGTCGCACTCGTGGGTGACCCCGACCACCTCGGGGCCCGCGCCGATGGAGAAGAGGAGCTCCGTCGCGCTGGGCAGCAGGGAGGCGATGCGCATCGGGACCATTCTGCCGCCGTGGGTGCCCCGCGGAACGCGCCTCAGCGGACCTTGCTGAGCGTCCTGATGCACCGGGTGCAGAGCTTCGCCCGCACCGGCCGCCCCGCCTTCATCACCGTCGCGACCTGCAGATTCGGCATGAACCGCCGGTTCGTCCGCACCTTCGAGTGACTCACGTTGTGGCCGGTCATCGGCCCCTTCCCGCAGCTCTCGCAGCGCTTTGCCATGGTGGTCCTGAGGTCTCCGTCGGTGGGTCGGCGCCTGGTGGGACGGGGAGCCCACGGCGCGACATGCGTACTAGAATGGCGCCTCCCGACCACGCGCACGAGCGCACGGCGGAGCAGGTCCGCGCCGGGGCGTGAGGATAACACACGGCCCGGCGGCGGCTTATGTGGAGACGATGCCCACCAAGGTCAAGGCGCCCGGCGCCCTCGCCCGCACCGCGTCTCTCGGCCGGATCGAGGTCTCGCCTCGGGTGGTGGCCTCCATCGCCGGCCATGCGGCCAACGAGTCGTACGGCATCGTCGGCATGGCGGCGCGCGGCCTGCGCGACGGCATCGCCGAGCGGCTCAACCGCGACAACCTGCACCGCGGCGTGTCGATCGAGATCCGCGAGGGCGGCATCCTCATCGAGCTCTACGTCATCGCGCAGTACGGCACGCGCATCAGCGAGGTGGCCCACAACCTGATGAGCGCGGTGAAGTACGCGGTGGAGAAGACGCTGGGGCTGCCGGTGCTGTCGGTCAACGTCAACGTCCAGGGCATCCACCTCGAGGGCGAGGGTGCCAAGCGCTGACCCGGGCGCGCCGCGCCTGACCCTCGCCGCCGACCGCCCGCCGCTCACCGAGGTGGGTGGACGGCACATCGCCTACGGGCTGCGCACCGCGCTCTCCTGGCTGCAGGCCAACCAGGAGGTCATCAACGACCTCAACGTCTTCCCGGTGCCCGACGGGGACACCGGCAGCAACATGTACCTGACGCTGCGGTCAGCAGTCGAGGACGCGCAGAAGACCGCCGACTCGCAGTCGGCCGGAGCGGTGATGCAGGCGGCGGCGCACGGCTCGCTGATGGGCGCGCGCGGCAACAGCGGAGTCATCCTCTCGCAGATCCTGCGCGGCTTCGCCCAGGGCGTGGCGGGCCGGGCGCGCGTCGACGCCGCCGGTGTCGCGGGCGCGCTGCAGGAGGCGTCGGCCGTCGCCTACAAGGCGGTGATGAAGCCGACCGAGGGGACCATCCTCACCGTGGTGCGCGAAGCCGCCGCCGCGGCGAGGGAGGCCGCCGACGGCGGCGGTGACATCCGCGCCGTGCTCGACGCCTCGGTGCGTGAGGCGCACGCCGCGGTCGAGCGCACGCCCGACCTGCTCGCCGTCCTGCGCGACGCGGGCGTCGTCGACGCCGGCGGCTTCGGCTTCGCCATCATCCTGGAGGGGTTCGCGCGAGCGCTGGCCGAGGCGGGTGGCGACGTCCCCGACGACTCCACGCCGCTGCAGGCGCCGCGCCGCGTCGGCGAGCCCGTGGTGCGCACGCCGGGAGTCAGCGGCGCGGAGGTCAGCGGTGCGCCGGTGGAGGGACGTCGCGGCGCCGCCGCGGTGGCCGCCAAGGACGAGGGATGGGGCTACTGCACCGAGTTCCTGGTGCACGGTCCCGGCCTCGACTTCGAGAAGGTGCGCGAGGAGCTGGCGACGCTCGGCGAGTCCTCGCTGGTGGTCGGCGACGCGGACCTGGTGCGGGTGCACATCCACACCCACGACCCCGCGGGGCTGATCGCTGCGGCCGCGCAGCGGGGGCGGCTCTCCAAGCTGAAGGTCGAAGACATGTCGGCACAGCATCACGAGGTGCTGGAGCGTGCCTCCGCCTCGGAGTCGGCCACCGGCGTGGCCGCCGGGAGCGCCCTGGCGACGCCGCGCACGATTGCAGCTCCGCGCAAGCCGCTCGGGGTCGTCTCAGTGGCGCCGGGCGCGGGCTTCCGCGAGATCCTCGAAGGGCTCGGCGTCGATCGCGTCGTGGAGGGCGGCCAGACCATGAACCCCTCCATCGAGGACCTGCTCAACGCGGTGCGGGAGAGCAACGCCGACGAGGTCATCCTCCTGCCCAACAACAAGAACGTCATCCTCACCGCCCAGCAGGTCGACCAGCTCGCCGACGGCACCGACGTCCACGTGGTGCCGACGCGCAACCTGCCCCAGGGCATCAGCGCCATGCTCTCGCTCGACCCCACGGCCGGCGCGGCGAGCAACTGCGAGCGCATGGAGGAGGCGATGCAGGCGGTGCACTCGCTGGAGGTGACCCGCGCCGTGCGCGACAGCACCGCGGACGGCAAGGAGATCAAGACGGGTGACGCCATCGCCATCCTCGACGGGCGCATCACCGCCGTCGGTGCCGAGGAGCTGGCGGTGATCGACGAGGTGCTGTCCGGGCTCGACTTCACGCCCGAGCTGGTCACCGTGTACGCCGGCGAGGGGATCACCGACTCCGACGGAGACGCCCTGGTGGCCGCGCTGCGCGAGAAGCACGGCGGCGTCGAGTTCGAGCTCCACCGCGGCGGCCAGGAGCACTACCCGTACATCCTCTCGCTGGAGTGACGCGGATGCTGCACCTGGTCACCGACAGCACCTCCGACCTGCTCGCCGAGGGCGCGCGCCGGCTCGACATCACGGTGGTGCCGCTGACCGTGCGCTTCGGTGAGGAGCAGTTCCGCGACGGCGTCGACATCGACTCGACGACCTTCTACCGCCGCCTCGCCACCGCCACCGCGCTGCCCACCACGTCGCAGCCGTCGCCCGAGCAGTTCGCCGAGGTCTACCGCTCGCTGCTGCGCTCCCCCGACGACGAGGTTGTCAGCATCCACCTCCCCGCGCACCTCTCGGGGACGATGCAGTCGGCCACCCTGGCCGCGCGCGAGGTCGACGAGAAGCGCGTCCGCGTCGTCGACTCGTGGACGGTGAGCGGCGGCCTGCAGCTCCTCCTCCACGCCGCTGCGCGCGAGCGCGACGAGGGCGCGGATGCGGCCACGGTCGTCCGCAACCTGGAGCGCCGTCGCGAGCGGGTCACCTGCTACGTGCTGCTCGACACCATCACCTACCTCCACAAGGGCGGCCGCATCGGGCGGGCCCAGGCGTTCATCGGCGGCGTCCTCAACGTCAAGCCGATCGTGTCCGTGGAGCGAGGCGAGGTCGGCCCCGCGGCGCGGGTGCGCAACCGGCAGCAGGGCGTGGCCAAGCTGCTGGAGCTGGTGCGCGGCAACGGACCGCTGGAGTCGATCACCACCATGCACGGCGATGCGGGCGAGGCGGCGACGGAGTTCCGCTCCCGGCTCACGGCCCTGCTCCCGGAGCTGGAGATCCCGCCGCTGGAGCAGCTCGGTCCTGTGGTCGGCACGTATGCCGGGCCGGGATCGGTCGGCGTGGCGGTGTTGCGCGCAGGCTAGGGGGCATGCCGCCTGGTTTGTCGCGCGGCTGAGGGCCGCGCACGAGGGGAGGGCAGATCCCTCCCTGGCGGATGGAGCGCCGCCACCCCACCCTCGGCGCATGCCGCGAGCTCAGACGCTCGCGTGATGCGCCGGGAAAGCCCGCCGAACAGCCGTACACTCTGCTGAATGCCGGCTCCCCCCGCTTCCCCTGCGCCGGTGGCCGTACCGCGGCCGGAGACCGCGGTCACCGAGCTGCTCGGCGTGGGCCCGCGGCAGGCGCAGCGCCTGCACCGCCTCGGCATCGCCACCGTGCGCGACCTGCTGTTCCACCTGCCCCGGCGCTATGAGGACACCCGCGAGGTGCACCCGCTGCGCGATCTCCGCCCGGGTCCCGAGACGCAGACGGTGCGCGCGCGGGTGCTGCACATCTCTCTGAGGCGCAGCCCGCGCCGCGGCATGATGCTGGTCGAGGCGGACCTCGAGGACGACGGAGCGCGTGCCAGCGCGATCTGGTTCAACCAGCCGTTCCTGGCCAAGCAGATCCAGCGAGGTGACGAGCTGCTGCTCAGTGGCAAGGTGGAGTTCAGCAACCGCGGCGGGCTCACCCTCCGCAACCCGGCGTACGAGCGAGTGCGCGGCGGCGACCAGCGCCACGTCGGCCGCCTCGTCCCCGTCTACCCCGAGACCGAGGGGCTGACCAGCCGCTTCCTGCGCGAGCGCATCGAGCCGCTGCTGCCCGTGGCCGCGGCGCTCGACGACCCGTTGCCGCCGCGCGTCCGCGCCGCCGAGGAGCTGCTGCCGCTCGCCGAGGCGCTGCGCCAGGTGCACTTCCCCGACGACCCGGCGCTGCTCGACAGGGCGCGCGAGCGCCTCGCCTTCGAGCAGCTCTTCCTGCTGCAGCTGGCGGTGCAGCGCGCCCGCCGCCGCCGCCTGGCGAGTGGGGGAGTGGTCATCCCCTACGACCGCGAGAAGGCGCGCGAGTTCGCCGAGTCGCTGCCCTTCCGCTTCACCGAGGACCAGCGCGTCGCCGCGCACCGCATCCTCCTCGACATGGCGGCGGAGGGCCCGATGAACCGCCTGCTCCAGGGCGACGTCGGCAGCGGCAAGACGGTGGTCGCGGCGATGGCGGCGCACGTCGCCCATGCCGCCGGGTACCAGACGGCGTTCATGGCGCCGACGGAGATCCTGGCGCGCCAGCATCACGCCACCCTGCGGACCCTGCTGGAGCCGCATGGCATCTCGGTGCGGCTGCTGGTCGGCAGCACGGCGCAGCGCGCCCGCCGGGAGGTGCTCGACGGCGTCGCCGCGGGACACGACGCCGTCCTGGTCGGCACCCATGCGCTCATCGAGGACGACGTGGTGCTGGCCCGGCTCGGCCTCATCGTCGTCGACGAGCAGCACCGCTTCGGCATCGTGCAGCGGCAGCGGCTGCGCGCCAAGTCGCCGGTGATGCCCAACTTCCTGGCGATGACGGCGACTCCGATCCCCCGCAGCCTCGCCCTCACCATGTACGGCGACGTCGACCTCAGCGAGATCCGCGAGCTGCCGCCCGGACGCACTCCGGTGGAGACGCAGGTGGTCGCGCCGCACGCGCGCGACCAGGCTTATGCCTTCGTCCGCGAGCAGGTGCAGCAGGGACGGCAGGCATTCGTGATCTGCCCGCTCATCGAGGAGTCCGACAAGCTCGAGGTGCGCAGCGCGGTGCAGGAGTTCGAGCGCCTCAGCACCGAGGTGTTCCCCGACCTCCGCGTCGAGCTGCTGCACGGCCGCATGCCGTCGAAGGAGAAGGACGAGCGCATGCAGCGCTTCGCCGGCGGGGAGGCCGACATCCTGGTCAGCACCAGCGTCGTCGAGGTCGGCGTCGACGTGCCCAACGCCACGGTGATGATGATCGAGGGCGCCGAGCGCTTCGGCCTCGCCCAGCTCCACCAGTTCCGCGGTCGGGTCGGGCGCGGCGCGCACGCCTCCCACTGCCTCCTGCTGCAGGGCTCGCCGGACGAGGAGGGCTCGGCCCGGCTGCGCGCCGTCGCCGAGACGCGCAGCGGCTTCGACCTCGCCGAGATCGACCTGCGCCTGCGCGGTCCTGGCGACGTGCTGAGCAGCGAGATGCGCCAGCACGGCCTGCCCACCATGTCGGTGGGCGACCTGCTCGACCAGGCGATGATCCGCCGGGTGGCCGCCGCCGCCGAGCGCTGGCTGGACGAGGACCCCGACCTGGCGGGGCACCCGCCGCTCACCGCCAGCATGGGCCGCTACGCCGACGTCTACGACCTCGACTAAATGCCAACCACGGCACAAACGCGCATCACGGCGGGGGAGTGGCGCGGCCGCGCCCTGGTCACCCCGCGCGGCGGGCGCGACCTGCGACCCACCACCAGCCTGGTCCGCCTCGCCCTCTTCAACATCCTCGGTGACCTGGTCGAGGGCGCCGACCTCCTCGACCTCTACGCCGGCGCGGGCACGGTCGGCTTCGAGGCGCTGAGCCGGGGCGCCCGGCGGGTCACCTTCGTGGAGCGGGACCGTGCCGCCGCCGAGTGCATCCGGGCCACGGCGGAGAAGCTCGGGTGCCAGGACCGGGTCAGCGCCCAGGTCGCCGAGGTGGTCGCCTGGCTGCGCGCCAACCCGCGGACGGTCGAGGCGGCCGACGTCGCCTTCCTCGACGCGCCGTACAAGGACGAGCAGGGCAGCGACACGGCTCTGCGGGTTCTCGGCGAGCGTCCACCCGCGCTCGTGGTGTGCGAACATCACCGCGCGCGCCGCCTCCCCGAGGCGATCGGCCGGCTCAGCCGAGTCCGTGAGTCGACGTACGGAGCGACCCGGCTCACCATCCTCCGGCGCGACGACGCAGCCCACATCCCAGAAGCAGGAGAGCAGCCCGACTGATGCGCGTGGCGGTCTACCCCGGCAGCTTCGACCCGGTGACCTTCGGCCACCTCGACATCCTCGAACGGGCGACGCTCATCTTCGACAAGGTGGTCATGGCGGTGCTGGAGAACCCCGGCAAGGCGCCGCTGTTCACCACCGAGGAGCGGGTCGAGCTGATCCGCGCCGCCGTCGCCGAGCATCCCCGCCTCGACCACATCGAGGTGGGCACCTTCAGCGGGCTGACCGTCGACTACGCGCGGCAGAGCGGCGCCACCGCCATCGTCCGCGGGCTGCGCGCCGTCAGCGACTTCGAGAACGAGTTCCAGATGGCGCTGATGAACCGCCGGCTGGCGCCGCAGGTGCACACCGTGTTCCTGATGACCGCCTTCTCCAACGTCTTCGTGTCGTCGTCCCTGATCAAGGAGGTGTGCCGCTACGGCGGTCGCGTCGACGACTTCGTGCCGCCGGTGTGCGCGGCGGCCATGCGGCGCAAGTTCGGCATCGAGCAGTCAGCGGGCGGGGGATGACCTCACCACAGCGGAGGCAGAGCGACAGGTGTCCATCATCGACGTCATCGACGAGCTCGAGACCCTGGTCGCCGGGGGGCGGCGGGTGCCCTTCACACCCAGCGTGGTGGTCAACGAGGAGGAGGCGCTGGAGCTGATCGACCGCGCCCGCCTGGAGCTGCCGGAGGAGATCCGCCAGGCGCGCTACACCGTCGAGCAGCAGCAGCGGCTGGTCGCCGAGGCCGAGGAGCAGGCCCAGCGCCTGCTGGCCCAGGCCGAGCAGGAGGCGCAGCGCACCGTCGAGCAGGCGCAGCAGCAGGCGGCGGCGCTGGTCGCCCAGCACGAGATCGTCCGGGCCGCCGAGCAGCGGGCCGGCTCGGTGCTCGGCGAGGCGGAGGGCGCGGCGATGCGCATCCGCGGCGAGGCCGACGCCTATGTGCGCCAGGTGATGGAGAACCTCGAGCAGGAGCTGGGCTCGGCGGCCGCCACCGTGCGCAACGGCGTGCAGCAGCTCGAGGAGCACCTGCAGCGCAGCAGCGCCACGGTGCGGGCCGGCATCGAGTCGCTGCCCGCCGCGGGCGGCGAGCCGGCGCAGGCGGGAGGCCGTCGCCGCCGCCGCTGACCCGCCAGGTCAGGACGTTGGGGCCGATCCCTGCGCGTGTCTCGGCAAAGCCGCGGGAGGACGCGCACAATGGCGGTCCCCGGCAGCCCCGCGCGGGGTCATCCTCACGGAGGCGGCTCTCATGCCCACGGTCGAATACGCTCCCGGCGTCCCCATGTGGGTGGATCTCGGCACCTCGGACCTGGACGCGGCGACGCGCTTCTACGGCAAGGTCTTCGGCTGGCAGTTCCAGTCAGCCGGTGCCGACGCGGGTGGCTATGGCTTCTACATGCTGAACGGCAAGATGGTCGCCGGCGCGGGCCCGCTCATGTCCGATCAGCAACCGGTGGCCTGGTCGACGTACATCGACTCGGCGGACGCCGACGCCACCGTCGCCAAGGCGCGCGAGGCCGGTGGCACGGTCATCGTCGAGCCCATGGACGTCATGGGCGCGGGCCGCATGGCCTTCGTCCTCGATCCCACCGGCGCGGCCATCGGCATCTGGCAGCCGCTGCAGCACACCGGCGCCGAGCTGGCCAACGAGCCCGGCGCCTTCTGCTGGAACGAGCTGGCCACCCGCGACATCGAGGCGGCCAAGCGGTTCTACAAGGCCGTCTTCGACTGGGACGGCACCACCAACGCCTTCGGCGACACCACCTACACCGAGTTCAAGGTCGGCGACCGCACCGTGTGCGGCATGCGCGAGATGGGGGCCAACGACCCGCCCCAGGTGCCGGCGCACTGGCTCGTGTACTTCGCCGTCGCCGACACCGACGCCGCGGTCTCGACCATCAGCGGCGCCGGCGGCGCGGTGCTGGTCCCGCCGATGGACATCGACCCCGGGCGGTTCTCTGTGGCCACCGACCCCCAGGGCGCGGCCTTCGGGGTGATCGCCCTCCGCACGGCGCCGGTGGGCGGCTGAGGTTCTCCCGGGGGCGCGCGTCCGAGCGCCGGATGGCCGTATACTCGGCCGCCGGTGCGCAGCCCAGCAGTGACGCGCGCCCCCGGAGGCCCCATGGCAGTACCCAAGGAACGCGTCCCCAAGGCGCGTCGCGACCGCCGTCGCTCCCACCTCGCCCTCTCCCGGCCGAGCCTCGTGCCCTGTCAGCAGTGCCGGCAGCTGAAGCGGCCGCACCACGTCTGCCGCAACTGCGGGACGTACGACGGGCGCGAGGTCGTCGTCACCGAGTAGCCGGCGCTTGCGCGTCGCGCTGACCTTCCCGGGCCAGGGCAGCCAGGCCGCCGGGATGGCCGACGGCCTGCTCGACACGCCGCTCGCCCGCACCCTCGTCGACGCCGCCGCCGGGCGCGGGCTCGACCTGCGCAACGCGCTCAGCGGCGACGACGACGCGCTGCGGCCCACCGAGGTCGCGCAGCCCGCGCTCCTGCTTGTCGAGCTGGTGCTCGCCGGCGCCCTGCAGACCGCCGGACTGGACGTCGCCGGCGTCGCAGGACACAGCGTCGGGGAGTACGCCGCGCTGGTGGCGGCGGGCGCGCTCGACCCCGCCGAGGCGATGGGCCTCGTCGTCGAGCGCGGGCGGGCGATGGCGGCGATGCGCGAGGGCGGCATGGCGGCGCTGCTCGGCGCCGAGGCCTCCCTCGCCGAGGAGATCTGCCGGGAGGTGGAGGCCTCGGGCGGGGGAGTGGTGGTCGTGGCCAACCTCAACGCTCCCGGGCAGGTGGTGCTGAGCGGCGCACGGGACGCGCTCGACCGCGCCGTGGCGCTGGCCCGCGAGCGGGGGGTGCGCCGGGCGCTGCCCCTCAACGTCAGCGGTGCCTTCCACTCGCCGCTGATGGCCCCGGCAGCCGAGCGCTTCGGCGCCCTGCTCGACCGCGCCGCCTTCCGCGACGCGACCGTGCCCGTCGTCTGCAACGTCGACGCCGAGGCGGTGCGCGACGCCGAGGGGCTCCGCGAGCGCCTGCGCCGCCAGCTCACCGCGCCGGTGCGCTGGGTGGACTGCGTCAACACCCTGCTGGAGCTGGACGCCGGCGCCCTGCTCGAGGTGGGGCCGGGGTCGGTGCTGACCGGGCTGGCCAGGCGCATCGCCCCCGAGGTGCGCGCCCTCTCGGTGGCCCGCCTCGACGACGCGGTGGCCGTCCATGCCTGAGCGGCCGCTGGAGGGGCGGGTCGCCCTCGTCACCGGAGCCTCGCGCGGCATCGGTCGCGCAGCGGCCATCGCGCTGGCCGGCCAGGGCGCCTCAGTTGCAGTCGGCTATGGCAGCAACATGGAGGCCGCGGAACGCGTCGCCGCGGAGCTGCGCACCCACGACGTCAGCGCAATCGCCCTCGGCGCCGAGCTCTCCGACGCCGAGCAGGCGGCCACCCTGGTGCCGCGCACCGTCGAGGCCCTCGGCGGTATCGACGTGGTGGTCAACAACGCCGGGGTGGCCCGCGACAACCTCGCCCTGCGCATGTCCGACGCTGACTGGCGGGCGGTCATCGACGTCGACCTCACCGCCGCATTCGTCATCTGCCGGGCCGCCCTGCGCCCGCTGCTGCGGCAGCGCTGGGGGCGCATCATCAACGTGTCGAGCATCAGCGGGGTCATGGGAAACCCCGGCCAGGTCAACTACTCCGCGGCCAAGGCGGGCCTGATCGGCATGACCAAGTCGCTGGCCCGCGAGGTGGGCAGCCGCGACATCACCGTCAACGCCGTCGCCCCCGGCTTCATCGAGACAGACATGACAGAAACTCTCGACACGCAGCTGCGCGTGCGCGTCGTCGAGCAGATCCCGGTGGGCCGCATGGGCACCGCCGACGAGGTCGCGGCCGCCATCGCCTTCCTCGCCTCACCGGCCGCCGCGTACGTCAACGGACACGTCCTGCACGTCGACGGAGGCATGGGGGCCTGAGCACTGCATCGGCGGAGTAGAATGCGAGCCCAACGTGTCTGAGACGCCGCCGGACGTGATCGACATCGGCACCGGCGTCGGCGACTCCGAACCGCAGCCTGGCGGGCGACCCTCCGGACGGCGGCGCCGCGCACCCGCGCGCCGCGTCCCGAGCGCCGCTCCCCCGGACGGCGGCGGTGAGGCAGCGGCTCCCCCGGTCGCGGCCGCCGGCGGAGCCACCCCCGTCGCCCAGGAGCCGGGCGCCGACGCGCCCGCGCGCAAGACCCACCGCGGGCGGCGCGGTGGCAGCCGCCGGCGCGGCGGCCGGCCCGCCGAGGGCGGCGACGCCGAGGTCTCCACCGAAACCGGCGAGCCCCTGGCGGCTTCTCCCACCCCGGAGGCACCCTTGCCTCCGGCGGTCCTCGACGGCGCCTCCGGCCCCCTCGCCTGGGCCCGTTCCGGGGAGGCACCGGACGAGCGTTCGACCCGTCAAACTGATACGGCCCACTCAACGGAGGCCGCACAAGGGAGCACTGATGGCAGACACGAACTTCGAGAAGTTCAAGTCGATCGTGGTGGAACAGCTCGGCGTCGAGCCGGAGCAGGTGACCCTGGAAGCGAGCTTCGTCGACGACCTGAACGCGGACTCCCTGGACCTCGTGGAGCTGATCATGGCCTTCGAGGAGGAGTACGGGATGGAGATCTCGGACGAGGACGCCGAGAAGATCGGGACGGTGGGCCAGGCCTGGGACTACGTCCAGGAGAAGCTGGGGACGGTGAGCTAGCGCCCCAGGGGGGGCGGGCGGTTCTCCCCCCGGCGGAGGAGGGCGAGGCGGGCGACCAGCTCGACGCGCTGCAGCAGCGGATCTCGGTCCGCTTCCGGCGCCTCGAGCTCCTTCGCGAGGCGATGACCCACGCCTCGTGGAACAACGAGCGCGGCCGCCCCAGCGGCCCCGGGCACGACAACGAGCGCCTCGAGTACCTCGGCGACGCCGTGCTCGAGCTGGTGGTGGGCGAGTACCTCTTCCGCCGCTTCCCCGAGTACGACGAGGGGCAGCTCACCCAGCTCCGCGCCGCGCTGGTCAACACCTCGACCCTGGCCCAGCTGGCCGACCGACTCCAGCTCGGCCAGGCCCTCTTCGTCGGCAAGGGCGCCGAGAAGACCGGCGCCCGCAAGCTCCCCTCGCTGCTGGCCAACGCCTTCGAGGCGATGATCGGGGCGATCTTCCTCGACCAGGGCTACCGCGTCGCCACCCGCGTGTTCCTGCAGAACATCGGCGACCTCGCCGAGTGGAGCGACGAGAACTTCAAGGGCAAGCTCCAGGAGGTCGCCCAGGAGCGCACCGGCACAACGCCGTCGTACCGCGTCAGCGCCACCGCCGGGCCGGGGCACAAGCGCGAGTACGTGGCCGAGGCGGTGGTCGGCGGCGAGAGCGTCGGCAGCGGCCGCGGCGGCACCAAGCAGGCCGCCGAGCAGGCTGCGGCGCGGGCGGCGCTGGAGGCGCTCACCAAGCGGCCCAAGGGGCGGGTGACCAGGGCGGCTCCGGCACGCGCGGCCCGGGCGGCGCGCGACGCCGAGCGGGCGACGGCGGGCGAGCCGGCGCGGGTGCGCCGTCGCGTCGCCGAGGTGGCCGCCGATCGCAGCGTCGCCGATCGCCGGCACGGCCGTCCCGAGCGCGACAGCGTGCCCCCGCTGCTCGCCGCCGGCGCCGAGTCGGGACCGCCGCCGCGCCGCCGCGGGCTGCTGGCGGCGATCCGCTCCGCGGCGGAGGCGCTGGTGGGTCGAGTCGTCCCTGTCGAGCCCGAGCCCGCCCCGCCCGCGCCGTCTCCTCCGAAGAAGAGACCGCCGGCGGTTTCACGAAGCAACAAGGGGGGCCCTCCGCAGACCGGCGGCGGGACGCCTGCGGCCCGTCGATCCACGCCTGGCCAGTCGCGCCGAGGGCCCCGCAATCTCGGAGAGCGCGAACCGGGTGGACGGCAGCGGACGGCCGCGCCCCCGACCCCTCCGCAAACCCCCGGGACGGGGTCCACCTCCACCCGGCGCGGCCGCCGCGGAGGCCGTGGCCGCCGGCGCCCCGGCTCGCCCCCCGGCGACGCCCCCTCCGCGTGACCCACGGGCGCGCCCGAGGCGCTACCCTGCACTCCGTGCCGTGCCGTCCCGAGCTCCGCCTCGGACACAACATGTTGTGGGCCGGAAGCAAATCCGCTCAACATGTTGACGTCTCCGCCGGACTCCCCGGAGAATCCCCGCGATGAGGCTTCGCCGTGTCGCGCTCTCCGGCTTCAAGACCTTCGCACGGCGCAGCGAGGTCCTCCTCGAGCCCGGCATCACCGCCGTGGTCGGTCCCAACGGGAGCGGCAAGAGCAACCTGGTCGACGCCATCCGCTGGGCGCTCGGCGAGACCAACGCCCGCGAGCTGCGCGGCGCCCGGATGGACGAGGTGATCTACGCCGGCGGCCAGGGCCGGGCGCCGATGGGCATGGCCGAGGTTGTGCTCACCCTCGACAACGAGGACGGCCGGCTCCCCGTCGACGACGCCGAGGTGGCCATTCAGCGCCGGGTCACCCGCAACGGCGACAGCGAGTACCGCCTCAACAGCGGCCGGGTCCGGCTGCGCGACCTGGAGCGGCTGCTCGGCGCCACCGGGCTGACCCAGTCCGGCTACGCCGTGGTCGCCCAGAACGACATCGACGGCATCATCCAGGCCACCCCGCAGCAGCGCCGCGTCCTCATCGAGGAGGCGGCCGGCGTCCGCGCCGTCCGGGCCGCTCGCGAGGACACCCTGGAGCGCGTCGCCCAGGTCGAATCCCGCCTCCTGCGCATGGAGGACCTGCTCGCCGACGCGGAGCCCCGCCTCGCCGAGCTGGCCGCCCAGGCCGAGGTGGCCCTGGAGCACCGGGGCCTGGCCGAGCGGCTCAGCGAGCTGCGCGGCTCGCTGGCCCGGGAGTCCTGGCGCGCCGCCCGCGCCCAGCTCCGCCAGGCCAAGTCACGGCTCACCGCCGCGCTGCATCGCGCGGAGGCGGCGGTGGAGGCGGAGGCCGGCTTCACCGACCGGCTGGAGGAGGAGCGGCTCAACCTCGGCGAGGCCCGCCAGGCGCAGCGCAGCGCCGCCCAGCGCCTGGAGACCGCCCGGGTCGACGCCGAGCGCCACGCCGGTGAGATCCGCCGCTGGGCGGACCGCGAGGTGGCCGGCGTCCTGCAGCGCTCCGGCGCCGTGCACGAGGTCGGCACGGCCGAGGCCGAGGCCGAGCGGGCGCTCTTCCAGATCGGCGAGCTGAGCCGCAGCGGCGACGAGCTGGAGGCGCGCCTCGGCTCCATGGAGACGCGGCTCGCCGAGCTGCGCCAGGCTCATGCCCAGGTCGCCGCCGAGGTCCGGGAGGCCGAGGACCGGCTGCAGGCGGGTGACCGCGAGCTGCAGGCCGCAGAGCGGGCCCACGCCGCCGCGGCGGCCGCGGTCCGCGACCACCGGGCGCGGGCTGAGCTGCTCGACGAGGCGGTGGGACGGCTGGTGGCCGAGGCGCGCGCCGCGCGCGAGCGGGTCGACGACCTGGCCGAGGCGGCCGACGCCGCGGCCCGCGCGGCCGAGCGCGTGGCGGCCGAGCTGGAGGCGGCGCAGCGCAGCGCGGACTCCGCCCGTGCGGCCGCCGCCGAGGCGCGGGAGCGGAGCATCGTGGCCGAGCAGTCCGCCGCCGAGGCGCGCAGCGCGGCCCGCGAGACGGAGGCGCGGGCGGCGGCGCTGCACGGGCAGGTGGAGGGCGCGCTCGGTGGCGGGGCCATCGCCGCCGCAGTGGAGCGCGGCGAGCTGCGCGGCACGCGCCTCCTGGAGTCCTTCCGGGTGCTCGACGCCGGCGACGAGGCGGCGGTGGAGGCGGCGCTGGAAGCCCAGCTCGCCGCCTGGGTCGTCGACGACCTCGACGCCGCGGCGGCCCTGCTCGGCGGTGACGGGCTGCGCGAGGAGGTGCTCGCCGCCTTCGCCGCCGCACCCTCCGGCGATGCCGGCCCGCCCTCCGGTGTGCGCCCGGCGATCTCCGCCGTGGACGCGGACGAGCGCGTCCGCGGTGCCCTGCACGCCTGCCTCTCCGGCGTCTGGCTGGCCCCCGACCTGGCCGTCGCGCGAGCCGCCGTCGCCGCCGTCGGCGGCCGGGCCGTGCTGCCCGACGGCACCGTGGTCAGCTCCGCCGGGCTTCGCGGAGGCGGACGGCCCGGGGCCACCATCGCCCTCGCCGCCCAGCAGCGCGAAGCGCTCGCCGCCGCCGCCGCCGCCCGGCGGCACGAGGAGGCGCAGGCGGAGCGCGCCCGCGAGGCCGCCGCCGTCCTCGCCGAGGCCCAGGCGGCTGCCGACGCGGCGCTCTCCGCCATGCAGTCGGCCCGCCAGGCCGCCGCCGAAGCCCAGGCCGCCTCCGCCGCCGCGGCCACCGCCCTGCACGCCGAGCGGCAGCGCGCCCAGGCGCTCGACACCGAGCGCGAGGCTCGGGAGTCCGCACGCAGCGCCGCCCGCGACGCCGCGGCCGCGGCCGCCGTGGAGGAGGAGCGCGCCCGGGTGGCCGCCGAGCAGACGCGCGCGGCCGTCGAGCGCGACCGCGAGCAGCAGGTCGCGCGCCGCGCCGCCGCGGAGTCGGCCG
>Ga0070739_10001904_pt1 | contig 29666 bp, 32 predicted proteins | sample Coa_R1_7_FD_66445 | JGI IMG/M metagenome (GOLD analysis project Ga0070739, IMG submission 66445) | Surface soil microbial communities from Centralia Pennsylvania, which are recovering from an underground coalmine fire - Coalmine... | ecosystem: Environmental > Terrestrial > Soil > Unclassified ...
CACGGCGAGTTTCGAGAAATCCGTTTCGGCAGGTTTGGACCCGCCGAAACGGGGCACACGAGGCGTGCCCTCAACAGGGTTGACCGTATTCGAGTCAACCCCACGACCCGGTCCGCCGCCCTGGTTCGTCTTCGACGAGCCGGGGCGGCTCCGTTCTGGGGCCGTTCTCGACTGAGCCGGGGCGGGGCCGTCCGGCACTAGGATCGGCCATGTCCATGCCCGGGACACTCCTGCAGACGCCGCTTCACGACCGGCATGTCGAGCTCGGAGCGCGCATGGTCCCGTTCGCCGGCTGGGAGATGCCCGTGCAGTACGAGGGTGTCATCCCGGAGCACCGCGCGGTGCGCACGGACGCCGGCGTCTTCGACGTCTCCCACATGGGCGAGCTCGAGGTCGAGGGGCCGCACGCCCGCGAGCTCCTGCAGGGCGCGCTCTCGAACGACCTCGACCGGCTCTCGCCCGGCGAGGCGCAGTACACGCTGCTCACGAACGGGGACGGGGGGATCGTCGACGACCTGATCGTCTACCGCGTGGGGGAGCACTCGTACCTCCTGGTCGTGAATGCGGCCAATCGCGAGACCGACTACCGGTGGCTGAAGGAGCGGGAGATTCGGGGATCGGACGTTCGCGACGTCTCGGACGACTGCGCGCTCCTCGCCGTGCAGGGTCCACGCGCGATCGAACGGCTGGGCTTGCCTGCGGCCGCGCCCTTCACGTTCGCCGAGACCTCGATCGACGGTGTCGAGGTAATGGTCAACCGCACCGGGTACACCGGAGAGGATGGTTGCGAGCTGCTCTGCATGAGCGAGGACGCGGTCAGGCTGTGGGACGCCGTCGTCGGGCGGGGCGCGGTGCCGTGCGGCCTCGGCGCGCGCGACACGCTGCGACTCGAGGTCTGCTATCCGCTGCACGGCAACGACATCGGCCCGGAGACCGACCCGATCTCCGCGGGTCTCGGCTGGACGTGCGCGCTCGACAAGGAGTTCGAGGGAGTCGACGTCCTCCGCCGCGTCAAGGCTGACGGTCCAGGGCGGCGGCTCGTGGCGTTCGTGATGGAAGAGAAAGCGATTCCGCGCCAGGGGATGACGATCGAAGGCGGCGGAGAGGTGACGTCCGGCTCCCACTCGCCGATGCTCGAGGTCGGGATCGGCATGGGATACGTTCCGGCCGCCGCGGCGAAGGCCGGCACGGAGCTGACGATCGACGTCCGCGGCCGCCCGCGCCGGGCGCGCGTCGTCAAGAAGCCGATCTACACGAGGGAGGACTGAGTGGCAGCCGCCGAGAGCTATCCCGACGACCTGAAGTACCACTCCGAGCACGACTGGGCGCGCGTCGAGGGAGACGAGGCCGCGCTCGGCATCACATGGTTCGCGGCCGACGCGCTCGGCGAACTCGTGCACTTCGAGCCGCCCGAGGTCGGATCGCAAGTGACGAAGGACCAGACGTACGGCGAGGTCGAGTCCGTGAAGGCCGTCTCCGACGTCATCGCGCCACTCTCCGGCGAAGTGCTCGCCGTCAACGAGCAGGTCGTGGAGGCGCCCGAGACGGTCAACGAGGACCCGTACGGAAAGGGCTGGCTCGTCCGTATCCGCCTCTCGGATCCCGGCGAGGCCGACGGTCTTCTCGACGCCGGCGCATACCGCCAGGTACTCGCGGATCAGTGACGCAGCACCCGTTCGTCGCCCTGACCGACTCGGACCGGGAGGAGATGCTCGAGGCGATCGGCGTCGGGACGGTCGACGAGCTTTTCAACGAGCTGCCCGAGGCGGTTCGCCTCGGACGAGAGCTCGACCTCGAGGCCGCGCTCTCGGAGCAGGAGGTGTTCGAGCACGTCGCCGGCCTCGCGCAGAGGAACGCCGACGCGAGCCGTGAGCTCTCGTTTCTCGGAGCCGGCATGTACGACCACTACGTCCCCGCGGTGGTCGACGCGATCCTCCAGCGCGGCGAGCTGCTGACGGCGTACACGCCGTATCAGCCGGAGATGAGCCAGGGCATCCTCCAGGCGATCTTCGAGTATCAGACCGCGATCTGCGAGCTGACCGGGATGGACGTCTCGAACGCTTCCGGCTACGACGGCACGAGCGTCGCGGCCGACGCCTGCTACGTCGCGAAGCACACAACCGGCCGCGGCAAGGTCGTCGTCACCGAGGCGACGAATCCTCAGGTCCGCCAGGTCGTCAAGACGTACGCGGCCGGATTCGGGCTCGAGGTCGTCGAGGTGCCACACCGCGACGGGACGACCGATCCCGACGAGCTGGAGCGTGCCGCGACCGACGCCGCTGCGGTGATCTTCCAGCAGCCGAACTTCTTCGGCTGCCTCGAGCCTGCGCCGGATCTCGTCGCTGCCGCCGCGGAAGCCGGCGCGCTCCCCGTCGCGCACGTCGACCTCCTCTCGCTCGGAGTCCTCGAGGCGCCGGGCCGCTACGGTGCCGCGCTTGCGCTCGGCGAAGGACAGGCTGCCGGGAACTTCACCTCCTTCGGCGGGCCGCACTACGGCTTCCTGGCGGCGCGGGAGGAATTCATTCGCCGCATGCCGGGCCGCATCGTCGGCGAGACGGTAGACGCCGCGGGCGAGCGCGGCTATGTCCTCACCCTGCAGACCCGCGAACAGCACATCCGGCGGGAGAAGGCCACCTCCAACATCACCACGAACCAGACCCTGCTCGCGCTCGGCGGGCTCGTCTATCTCACGTGGCTGGGGCCGCAGGGGCTGCGCGAGCTGGGGGAGACCTGCCTGTCGCTCGCCGCGTACGCGAAGCAGCGCCTGGAAGAGCGGGCGGGCGTGAAGGCGGTGTTCGCAGAACAGGCAACATTCAAGGAGTTTGCGGTCCACGTCGGACGGAATGCCCGCGAGGTGGTAGCGGCGGCCCGTGAGCGCGGCGTCCATCCGGGGTACGCGCTCGGGCGCGACTACCAGGGGATGGACGACGTCCTCCTCGTCGCGGTCACAGAGCGGCGCACGCCGGAGGAGATCGACCGCCTCGCCGACGTACTCGCCGAGGTGACGGGGTGAAGCTCATCTACGAGCGCTCACAGGCGGGCCGCCGTGCCTCGGCGCTTCCCCGCTACGAGCAGCTGCCGTCGCCGCCGGAGCTCCCGGAGGACCTGCGCCGGCACGAGCCCCCGCGCCTGCCCGAGGTGCCGGAGTTCGAGCTCGTCCGCCATTTCACGGAGCTCTCGACGCGCAACTTCGGCGTCGACACCGGCTTCTACCCCCTGGGCTCCTGCACGATGAAGTACAACCCGCGGATCAACGAGCGGCTCGCGGCGCTGCCGGGATTCGCGCGGCTCCACCCGTTACAGGAGGAGGACGGGGCGCAGGGCGCGCTCGAGCTGATGTGGCGCCTGCAGGAGATCCTCGCGGAGGTGACGGGCCTGGATGCGGTCTCGCTCCAACCGGCAGCCGGCTCGCAGGGCGAGCTGACCGGACTGCTGCTCGTGCGTGCCTACTTCGCCGCCCGCGGCGAGAGCGAGCAACGGCGAAAGGTCGTCATCCCCGACACGGCGCACGGCACGAATCCGGCTTCCGTGACGATGGCCGGCTACGAGCTGACGCCGGTTCGCACGGACGCGCGGGGGAACATCGACGTCGACGACCTGCGCGGGAAGGTGGACGAGCACACCGCCGCGCTGATGCTCACCAACCCGTCGACGCTCGGGCTCTTCGACGAGAACATCGAGGAGATCGGGCGCATCTTCCACGGCGCGGGCGCGCTCATGTATTACGACGGCGCGAACCTCAACGCCGTGTGCGGCATCTCACGGCCGGGCGACATGGGCTTCGACATCGTCCACATCAACCTGCACAAGACCTTCTCTCAGCCCCACGGCGGAGGCGGGCCGGGCGGGGGGCCGATCGCGGTGCGCCATCTGCTCGAGCCGTTCCTGCCGGTGCCGGCGGTGGTGCGCCGTGGAGAGGGCAGCTTCGGGCTCGACTACGACCGGCCGCAGACGATCGGCAAGGTGCGCGGCTACACGGGGCCGTTCGGCGTCTTCGTCCGGTCGTACGCCTATCTGCGGATGTGGGGCCCGCGGCTCCGGGAGATGTCCGAAGTGGCCGTCCTTAATGCGAACTACGTCCTCGCCCGGCTGAAGGAGGCCTACGACCTCCCGTTCGACCGCCTCTGCATGCACGAGTTCGTCCTCTCGGCGCGCACGCTGAAGCGCGAGCACGGCTGCACGGCGCTCGACGTCGCGAAGCGGGTGATGGACTACGGCTTCCACCCGCCGACCATCTACTTCCCGCTCATCGTCCCGGAGGCCCTCATGATCGAGCCGACCGAGACCGAGGCGAAGGAGACGCTCGATGCGTTCTGCGACGCGATGCTCGCCATCGCCCGCGAGGCGGCCGAGCAGCCGGAGCTCTTGAAGGAGGCTCCGCATCACCGTCCCGTGAGCAGGCTCGACGAAGTCCGGGCCGCGAAGCGCCCGGTCGTCAAGTACGGCTTCGGGGAGCAACAGGCGGCCGATGAGGGTGAGTCGCGCGTCGCCGCGGCCGCCGAGGCGCCGAAAGGCGCCTAGACCGATGCGTCGCCGCCGGAGGGTCGCGTTCGCGGCAACCCTCGCCGTTCTCGCGGCCGACCTGGTCGACTCGGCTGCCGGCGGGCCGGCCTATTTCCATCCGCGGCCCCTCTGGCTTCTCGCCGTCGGCGCTGCGGCCGCCACCGCGATCCTCGTCCTCGCACCGCGTGTCCCTTCGCTCAGCCTCTCGCTCGGGGCGGGGACGACCGCGGGCGGCGTGCTCGGCACGCTCGTCGCCGCGCTGATCTGGAGCCGGGGCGTCCCAGACCCGCTCGTCCGCGGCTCGGTCGCCTTCAACCTCGCGGACATGGCCATCGCGGCCGGCGACACGATTCTCGTTGCCTCTGCGCTGCTCGTCGCGTGGCGGCGCCGCCACGTGCTGCATCACCCGGTGTGAGCGGGATCCCCTAGGTCGCGGGTGTCGCAGCGCCGGCTCGAGAACGGCGCGAGCCGCGACCGACAACGCGCGGGGCCGCGGCGAGCTGGCCGCAGGCGGCTTCGATGTCCCGCCCGCGGGTGAGACGCACGGTGACGGGCACCCGGGCGCGTTCGAGCTCGTGCCGGAACGCGGCGATCCGGTCCCGCGAAGAGCCTTCATACAGCCCGCCTGCCGCCGTAGGCGGGGTGTTCGGCCGCGCGACGGCGGCTGTGCCGCCGTCGCTTGCAGCCCACGGGTTGTACGGGATCAAGTTGATCTTGAAGTGGTCGCGGCCGAGCAGCTGCGCGAGCGCGCGTCCCTGCTCGGGGGCGTCGTTGACGCCGGCGAGCATCACGTATTCGACGAAGACGCGGCGTCTAGTGGTCTCTGCGTGCCTGCGGCACTCGGCGATCACGTCCGCGATGGGATAGCGCTCGTTCACGGGCATGATCCGGGAGCGGAGCTCGTCGTCCGGTGCGTGCAGCGAGAGGGCCAGGCGGATCGGCTCTGCCACCTCCGCGACGAACTGGCGCAGGCCGGGCAGCCAGCCGACGGTCGAGATCGTCGTCCGCCGGTGCGTGATCCCCACCGCGGGCAGCCGCCGAGCCGCGGCGAGCACCTCGTCGAGGTTGAGCATCGGCTCGCCCATGCCCATGAAGACTGCGTGGTCGACCCGCACGAGCCGCCGAAAGTGGAGCGCCTGGTCGAGGATCTCCGAGGCCGTGAGGTTGCGCCCGAACGCCATCGCGCCCGTCGCGCAGAACGTGCACGTGAGGGGGCAGCCGGACTGCGACGAGAGGCAGAGCGAGCGCCGGCCGTCGCGGTAGCGCATGAGCACGGCCTCGACCGGGTGGCCGTCGGCCGTCCGAAACAGGGTCTTCACGGTGCCGTCGCGCGACTCGCGCTCGGCCTCCACGGTGAGGGTCGAGAAGGGGACGGCCGAGGCGAGCTCCTCGCGCAGCGCTCGCGGGAGGTTCGTCATCGCGTCGTAGCCGGCCGCTCCGCGGACGGTCCACTCCCAGACCTGCTTGGCCCGGAACGCGGGCTCCCCGCGGCCCCGCAGCGTCTCCTCGAGAAGCGCCAGGTCCACCTGGCTACGGTAGCGAGGCCTCCTCGAGACCCGCGGCCGACTCGCGGTACTGCGGTAGCGCCGACGCGAAGCGCTCGTCCCAGGAACCCTGTCGGCCCTCGAGATGGTCGCCCAGCGCCGCGAGGTAGGCGTGCCAGCCGGCGCTGTAACCGGCCGCATGCTCCTCGGCCAGCGCGCGGTGATCGAGCACGAGCCGGGTTCCGTCGCCGTCGGCGAAGAGCTCGAAGCGCACTACCGACTCGGTCTCTCCCGCGAAGCGCCACTCGAACTCGAGCAGCGAAGGCGGCTCCCAGCTGAGGACGCGGCCCGTGACGAGGCCGCCCTCGCCGAAATCGAGCCGGACGGCGCCGCCCGGCGTGTCCTCGATGTTGCCGGGCGCCAGCCAGCGCGCGCACCGCTCCGGGCTCGTGAGCGCGTCCCATACCTCGTCGACCGGCGCGGCGAAGCGCCGTTCGAAGCGAACGCCGCGGCGCTCGCCTTCCGCTCGCAGTACTCCGTGCTCCTTCATCGCCTCTCCTTCCGTTCGCGTCCGCGCCTGACCTCCGTGTCGAGGGCGTCGAGGCGGTTCTCCCAGAAGACGCGGTAGCGGCGGAGCCAGGCGTCCAGCTCCGCGAGCGGGGCGGGCTCGAGCGAGTAGACGCGCCGCTGGGCCTCCGCGCGGACGCGGACGAGGCCGAGCTCCCGGAGGACACGCAGGTGGCGGGAGACGGCGGGCCTCGAGGTCGAAAAGCGCGTGGCGATCTCGCCGGCGTCGAGCTCGCCGTTGGCCAGCAGCTCGATGATGGTCCTCCGTGTCGGATCGACAAGGGCCGCGACCGCTCTCATGATCCTTATGTAACACAGAAGTTACATAGATGCACAATTTGCCCGAAGCTAGGCTGCGACGGATGATCGACCTGCGCTCGGACACCGTCACGAAGCCGACGGCCGGGATGCTCGCCGCGATGGCGGCTGCCGAGGTCGGTGACGAGCAGATGCGCGCCGATCCGACGACGAACGAGCTGCAGCGGCGCATGGCAGAGCTGCTCGGGCACGAGGCGGCGCTCCTCCTGCCGACGGCCACGATGGCGAACCAGGCAGCGTTGCGGGCTCTGACCCGGCCCGGCTGCAAGGTCGTCGCCGAGGAGCGGACGCACGTGCTCATCTACGAGTGGGGAGGGCCTGCGATCCACTCCGGTCTCGTGATGCAGGGTCTCGTTGCCGAGGCGGGTCGGCTCACGCCGGAGCAGATCGAAGAGGTCGACGAGCTCGGGCCCGGAGGCGTGGTCGTGCTCGAGAACACCCATCGCAGCTCGGGTGGTCGCGTCTGGCCGCTCGACGAGTTCCGGGCGGCGGTCGAGGCGGCGCGGTCGCGCGGCGCGGCGGTCCACCTGGACGGCGCCCGTCTCTTCAACGCCTCCGTCGCCGCGGGCGTGGAGCCCTCGGCCTGGAGTGCGCTCGCCGACACCGTCACGATCTGTTTCTCCAAGGGGCTCGGCTGCCCGTTCGGCGCGATCCTCGCCGGCTCGGCCGAGACGATCGAGCGCGCCTGGGAGGGGAAGTTCCTCTTCGGCGGCGCGCTCCGGCAGTCGGGCATCGCGGCCGCCGCGATGCTCTATGCGCTCGACCACCACGTCGCCCGGCTCGCGGACGATCACGCCCGAGCGCGGCGGCTCGCGGAGGGAATCGGCATCGACGCCGCGACCGCCGAGACCAACTTCGTCGCGATCCCGGACGAGCCGAACCTGCGGGAGCGGCTGCGCGAGCACGGCGTCGGCGTGGGCGGGCTCCGCCCGGGCTGGCTGCGGGCGGTGACGCACCTCGACCTCGGCGACGAGGAGATCGAGCAGGCGATCGAGCGAATGCAGGCGGTGCTCTCTGTCCACGCCTGAGATCCCGGAGCGCCTGGCCGCGCGCCTCGAGCAGCTCGTCGGCCGAGAGCAGCGAGAGAAGCGCCTGCCTGGCATCGCAGCCGCCGTCCTTCGCGACGGTGAGCTCGTCTGGGAGACCGCCGTGGGCGTCGCCGACGTCGAGTCGGACACCGAAGCGGTCCCGGACACACAGTTCCGCCTCGGCTCGATCACGAAGACGTTCACGGCGGCGGCGATCATGCAGCTCCGCGACGCGGGCAACCTCGACCTCGAGGACCCGCTCGACCGTCACGTCGAGGGCGCCGCGCACCGGCCGACGATTCGCCGGCTCCTCTCTCACGCCTCGGGCCTGCAACGCGAGACGCAGGACGACTCGTGGCTCACGCTGCGCTTCGCACAGCCGGATGAGCTGCTCGAGACGCTGGGACAGGCCGAGCTCGTGCTCCCGTCCGGTGCCCGCTTCCACTACTCGAATCTGGCCTACGCCCTGCTGGGCATCGTCGTCGAGCGCATCTCCGGAATGCCGTACAAGGATTACGTCCGCGAGCGGCTCTTCGAGCCGGTCGGCCTGACGCGCGTGACCTTCGAGCCGGAGCCTCCGGCCGCGAATGGCTACCTCGCGCAGCCGTACGCCGACGGCGTCTGGGACACGGTCGGCGTGGAGACCGGCGCCTGGGCATCCGCCGGGCAGCTGTGGGGAACGGCGGGCGACGTGTGCCGCTGGGGCGCCTTTCTCGCCGATCCCGACGAGTCTGTGCTCGCGAGCTCGAGCGCCGAGGAGATGCGGACGGTGCAGGTCGTCACCGACCACGAGCGCTGGCTGGCGGGCTACGGGCTCGGCCTGGGGCTGCGGCGCGACGGCGAGCGGATCCTCGCCGGGCACGGCGGCTCGATGCCCGGCTTCATCGCGCAGCTCCTCTTCTCGGCGAAGGACAAGGTGGTCGCAGCGGCGCTGACGAACGAGAGCGAGGCGGACCTCACCGATCTCGGGCTGGCGCTCGTGGGGACGACGATCGAGGAGTGGCCGGTCGCGCCCGAGGCCTGGCGGACCGGCGAGCCGCCGCCCGACGACGTCGTCCCGCTGCTCGGGATCTGGTTCATGGAGGCGGCGCGGCTCGTCTTCCGCTGGCGCGAGGGGAAGCTCGAGGCGCGCTTCGACGGCACGCCGGACTGGCAGGCCTCGTCCGTCTTCGAGCGCGAGGCCGAGGATCGCTGGCGCACGGTCTCGGGGCCGGAGCATGGCGAGGCGTTGCGGATCCGGCGCGCAGAGGACGGCTCGGTGGGCGGGCTGGTCTGGGCCGGTTACCCGGTCACGCGCGAGCCAGGCCCGTGGCGGGCGCCCGAGGCCTGACTACTCGTACTGGAGCGCCTGGAGGACGTTGAGCTTCCCGGCGCGGCGGGCGGGGATGATCGCGGCGATCAGGCCCGCCACGATTGCGGCGAGGACGAACACGACCAGCGTCACCACCGGGATGGTGAACGCCGGGTACTTGATCGCCTTCCCGACCATGAGCGCGAGCACGAGCCCGACCGGGATGCCGAGCGTGGCGCCGATCAGCGCCGTGACGACGCTCTCGTGCCGGATCATCCGGCGCACCTGCCGCCGCGTCATCCCGATTGCACGGAGCATCCCGAGCTCGCGTGTCCGCTCGAACACCGTCAAGACGAGCGTGTTCACGATCCCGAACAGGCTGATGATGATCGAGAGCGAGAGCAGCACGTAGAGCAGGTCGAGGAGCGTATTGATCCCCTGCTCCTGGTTCTTCTTGAACTGGCTCGCGGTCGCGATCTTCGCGTCGGGGAAAGTCTTCAGCGCGTTCGCTAGCTTGGCCGTGTTCGCGGCCGTGACGCCGCCGGTCACGTCGACGAAGGCGTAGACGTTCTCGGGGTTCTGGTACTCGGCGTCAAATCGCTGGCTCGAGATTGTCACGTCGCCGTATGGTGAGCCGCCCTTGGGCGGCGCGAAGATCCCGCGCAGGACGAGGTGCAGCGTCTTGCCCGAGGGGACCTCGACGGCGATCGGGGAGCCGACGGAAAGGTCGTGCTTCTTCGCGTAGCTCTTCGCGACGAAGGCGCCGTTCTGGCCGAGCTGCCCCGGCGTCGCCTGCGAGCCGTTCTGCCACTTGACGACGATGACCTTGGCGATGTCGCCGGAGACGGCCGTCAAGTTGATCCGGTGGCCGAAGGCTTTGCCGTCGCCGGCGCGGACGCCCGACACCACGGTCACGCCCGGCACGTTCTTGAGGGCGTTCGCCGATGCGGTCGAGATCGGGGAGAAGTTGTCCGTAGCCGTGAGGGCGTAGTCGCCCTTGAAGACCGAGTTGACGGCGTTGTCGAAGGTCGTCTTCAACCCCGCCGCGAGCACCGAGACGAGGGTGACGAGCGCGAGCCCGATCATCAGCGCCGAGGCCGTCGACGCTGTCCGCTGCGGGTTCCGCATCGCGTTGCCACGGGCGAGCGATCCTGCCGCGCCGCCGATCTCCGTCGCCGGCCAGCCGAGCACGCGCGCAAGGGGCGGGACGAGCGTCTTCGCAAGCATCGCGACGCCGAGGAATACGGCCGCGGCGCCTACACCGAGCGCGAGCAGGCGCTGCGCCGTCGAGAGCCCGCCGACGAAGAGGCCGACGACCATGAGGGCGACCGCGCCGGCGATCGTCAGCACCGCAGCCTGGGCGCTGAAACGGGCGAAGCGCGAGACGGGCAGCACCGCTCCCTCCCGCACCGCGGAGATCGGCGGCACGCGGGTCGCGCGGATCGCCGGTCGCAGCGCGGCGAGCAGCGTCACGAGGATCCCGACGACGAGCGCGACGACGATCGTGCGTGTCGCGAAGACGGTCCCCGCCTGCGGCAGGTCGATACCGAAATGGACGAAGAGCGCGTTCAGCCCCTTGGCGAGGCCGAGCCCGAGGAAGAGTCCCGTGACCGACGCGAGGATGCCGATCACGAGCGCCTCGAGCATCACCGACATGAGCACCTGGCGGCGGTTCGCGCCGAGCGTCCGCAGCGTCGCGAGCTCGCGCGTCCGCTGTGCGATGGTGATCGAGAGGGTGTTCGCGATCACGAACGTGCCGACGAAGAGCGCCACACCGCCGAACGCGAGCAGGAAGTCGTTGATGATCGAGAGGAACCCGTTCGTGTCCTTCGTCGCCTGCTTGGCCTGCCCCTGCGCCGTCCGCACCTCGGCGGTCGGAGGCAGGATCGGCTTGATCTCGTTCACGAGCGTCGCCGGGCTCGTGCCGTGCGCCGCGGCGATGTCGATCGCGTCGAGCTTCCCCTGCTTGTGGAAGATGCGCTGCGCGGTCGGGAAGTCGAAGATCGCCATCGTCGCGCCGCCGAGCGACGAGACGCCGCCGATCTTCACGATCCCCGCGATTCGGTACTTCGTCACGGGGCCGCGCGCGATGACGCCGATCGTCTGCCCGACCGTGTAGTGCTGGTTGCTTGCTGTGTGCTCGTCGATGTCGACCTCGTGCGGGCCGACCGGCCATGCGCCGCGCACGAGCGTGAGGGGGTTGAAGGGGTCGTGATGCGGATGGACGCTGAACGCGAGGGCGGGCGCGCCGTGGCCGGAGATCACCTTGCCGTTGCGCCCGACGAGCTGGGCCAGGTCGCTGATCCCTCCCTCGGCTTCGGCCACGCCGGGCAGGTGGCGAACCTTCCCGAGCAGGGTCTGGTCGAACGAGGGCGGCAGGTTGTTGCTGTTGCTGTTGTTCCCGAAGGCGACCTTGCCGCTGATCACGGCATCGGTCTTGGCATAGACGGTCGTGAAGACCGTGCTGAAGGCGGACTTGATCGTGTCGGTGAGGACGTAAGTGCCGCTGATCATCGCGACGCCGAGCACGATTGCGATCGCCGTGAGGGCGGCCCGCAGCTTCCGGCCCGCGAGCCCCTTCAGCGCGACGAGCAGCATCAGCGCAGCGTGCTCATCACGGCCAGGACGTCGGCGGCGCTCCCTTCCCGGAGCTCCTTGACGATCAGGCCGTCGGACAGGAAGAGGATCCGGTCCGCCGTCGAGGCCGCGCGCGGCTCGTGCGTGACCATGACCGTCGTCTGGCCGTACGAGTCGACCGAGTCGCGGATCAGGTCGAGGATCTCGCCACCGGTCTTCGAGTCGAGGTTGCCCGTGGGCTCGTCCGCGAACAGGATCGTCGGCCGCGAGACGAGCGACCGCGCGATGGCCACGCGCTGCTGTTCCCCTCCGGAGAGCTCGGACGGCCGGTGGTCGCGCCGTTTGTCGAGGCCCATCCGCGTGAGCAGCTCGTCGAGCCAGGCGCGGTCGGGCTTCTCGCCGGCGATCGAAAGCGGCAGGAGGACGTTCTCCTCTGCGTCGAGCATCGGCAGGAGGTTGAAGAACTGGAACACGAAGCCGATGTGCTTGCGTCTGAGCCGCGTCAGGTGCGAGTCGTCGAGCCGTGTGATCTCGGTGCCGGCGATCGTCACCGTCCCCGCGGTGGGCTTGTCTAGGCCGGCGAGGATGTGCATGAGCGTCGACTTGCCGGAGCCCGAGGGGCCCATCACGGCGACGAGCTCGCCGGCGCGGACGTCGATGTCGACGCCACGCAGCGCCTCGACGGCGGTGGTGCCCTCGCCGTAGACCCGGGTCAGGTCTCGCGCCTCGACGGCGGCGTGCTCGGGCACGACGACATTGCCTTGCGGCTGCTCCCTCACGGCCATGTCACCACGCTAGTCGAACTCGGGGCCCGAGTGGTAGTCCGTTCACAGGATCTTCACCGGCCGCCGCCGAAGAGGAAGCCGAGCACGGCCGCCGCGTAGGCAACGACGAGGAGCGCGCCCTCCCGCCGGTTCGAATGACCGTCCCACACGACCGCCGCTACGACGGCCGCGGCGCCCGCCATCGCGAAGAGCTCCGTCCAGCGGAACGCGAGCGCGAGATGGTGCGAGAAGAGGAGGGAGAGCAACGTCACCGTCGGCACGACGAGCAGCGCGACCTGTGCGCTCGACGAGATCGCGATCTCGGTCGCGAGCCGCATCTTCCCTCCGCGCGCGATCAGGATCGCCCCGCCATGCTCGGCGGCGTTGCCGACGATCGCCACGATCACGACAGCGATGAAGAACTCGCTCAGGCCGACGGCCGCCGCGAACGCGTGCAGCGAGTGGACGAGGATCTCGCTCACCCAGGCCGTCGCGCCGGTCGCGGCCGCGAGGGCGGCGAGCGCGGCCCAGAGCGGCCAGGCGTCCTCACGCGGCCCCTCACGCTCGCGCTGCTGGTGGCGGCGCAGGTTGCGGCCCACGACCGCGAGATAGAGCAGCAGGAGCAGGATCGCGACCGGAATCGAGGCGACCACGACCGCGTGGCGCTCGGATCGGCCGGTGTACCCGACAGCGGTCGGGACGGCGAGCGCGAGGACCGCCGCGCCCACGAGCCCGATCTGGACGAGCAGCGAGCGCCGGTCGATCCGCGCCCCGTCCGGGCCCGCGACCTGCGTCACCCCGTACACGAGCAGGAGGTTCGAGATCACGCTCCCGGAGAGCGACCCACGCACGACCACGGGCAAGTTGGCTCCGACTGCGAAGAGCGCCACGATCAGCTCCGGCGCGTTGCCGAAGCTCGCGTTGAGGAAGCCGCCGATGCCCGGCCCGGTGTGCTCCGCCGCGTGCTCGGTGGCCTCGCCGATCAGCCAGGCAAGCGGGATGAGGGCGGCGGCGGCGAGCACGAAGACGGTGACGTCGCCGGCGCCCGTGAGCTTGTCGACCGCGACGGTCGCGGGAGCGAGGAGTAGCGACGCCCAGAGGAGCTTCCGGACCATCGGGCAAGCCTAAAGAGCCGCTCGAGGGGCATGAGACACCCGTGCGCAAGTCCGGTGCCGATTCGCCGCCTAGCTCGACTTTGGCTTCCTGTCAAGTCTTGCGCAGCCCTACGTCCGCTCCGACAATGCGTTCATGAAGTCCGAGCAAGCTACGGCGACGCTCCCCCTCCACCCGCAGGACGAGGCGGAGTGCAGGCGCTGTGCGGTGCATTGCGAGAAGGTCGTCTATCCCGCGGCTTGCCTCGAGCGGTCGTGCCCGTTCGTCTACGCGTACGAGGAGCACGGGCACACGTACATGGGTTGCCTGCAGAAGGTGTTCGAGGCGGAGATCGACGTCGAGATGCTCGCGGCCGCGGAGCGGACGCGCGAGGGCTTCGGCGCCGTGCGCGCGCTGCGAGGGCCGTTGCCCATGTGCGAGGCGGCGGTGCAATCGACGTTCTCGAGCCGCGAGAGCGAGCTCGGCTGCCTCAATCCGGAGTTCGGCGAGCTGCCGGGAGGCTCGCCGACCTTCCGCGTGTTCGCTCGGGTCGCGGACTTCTAGCTTCGCCCAGGCGCTGCAGCACCACGACGCCGAGGGCCGGGCCGGCGGCGGCGAGGAAGAACGCGAGCCGCCAGCTGTGGCCGGCCACGACGGCGATCACGGGCGGTGCGCCTGCGACGACAACTCCCAGCAGGGTCTGCTGGAAACCGAGCGCCGCGCCGGTGCGAGCCGAGCCGGCCATCTCCGCGGCCGAGGCGTACGCAAGCCCGTTCCACGCCATGCTGAACGTCCCGGCGACGAGAAAGAGCGGGATCAGCAGCGCCAGCGGCGCGTCGGTTGCGGCCGCGACGCCCGCGGTCGAGAGGGCGAGCACGACGCCGATCGTGCGCAGCGGCCGCAGCCGGTTGCCGAGCCGGTCGGAGATCCGTCCGGACCCGATGCGGGCGGCGACGGCGAGCACGTAGATCGCGGCGAGCACGGCTCCCGCCGCGTACTTCGAGACGTGCCGGTGCTCGTGGAGGAACAGGACGACGAAGCTGATGATCGCGATCTGCGCGACGAGAAAGAGGCCCGTTCCGGTACCGAGCAGCCACATGCGCGGGTCGTGCAGCGGGCGCGAGACGGCGCCGAGCTCCGGCTCCTTGCCCGTGCCCCCACGGACGAAGACGGCCGCGACAACGGCTCCCGTGGCGCACGCGGCGGCGAGGAAGAGGAACGCGAGTCGAGTGCCGCCGGCGGAGGCGAGGACGGGGAGGACGCCCGCGCCGACGGCACCGCCGATGGGGATCGCCGTCTGCCGGATCCCGAGGGCGAGTCCGAGCTCGGTGGAGGGGAACCAGGCCATGATCGCGCGGCCGCTCGCGGCGTTCACGCTCGCCCCGAGCGCGCCGGCCGCCACGAGAACGCCGGTCACGCTGCCGAAGCTGTGCGTCGCCGATGCGCCCGCGATCGCTCCGGCCGCAGCGGTGAGCCCGGTCGCGATCACCCAGCGTTCGTGCACGCGGTCGGCGATCAGGCCCCACGGCAGCAGGGTGAAGAGCATCCCGATCCCGACCGCCGCGAGCACGACGCCGGTCTGGCCGAGCGTCAGTCGGTAGTGCGACTTCAGAGCCGGGCCGAGCGCAGGGAGGCCGACCGACGAGGCGGAGAAGCTCGCCTGGGCGAGCGTCCCGGCCGCGAGCACGACCCACCGATACCGCGTGCCAGCCACGTCCCGAACGTACATGTCCCGGTGCCAGGCACCAGTACACGTCTATTGCGGACATGGCTCCTCGTCAGCCGCCGTCGGAAGCGGGGTTCGGCAGCACGACCGTCCGGTTGAGACATGGCTCGGTGCCTGGCACCGGGGCATGGCCCGAGGGGTCACGCGAGCCAGCGGGCGCGGAGCTCTTTCGTCTTACGGATCTCGTTCGCGTCCGGCCCGCGGTTCTCGGGTCCCGCGGTCTCCAGCACCGCCGGCAGACCCTGCAACCTTGGGTTGGACAGGAATACGCCTAGCTGCTCGCCGAGCTCCCCCTCGAGGATGTTCGCGTGCCGGTCGCGGTTCGACGCGAACGGCGCTGCGGCGTCGTTCAGGTGCAGCGCCCGCAGCCGCTCGAGGCCGATGGTGGAGGCGACCTCGTCGAGGCACGCGTCCAGCGCGGCCGGATCGGTCACGTCGACTCCGGACACCCACAGGTGGCAGGAGTCGAGGCACACCCCGAGGCGCGGGTGCCACCCGAGGCGCTCGTGCAGGGTGGCGAGCTCCTCGATCGAGCGGCCGATCGTCCCGCCCGCGCCCGCCGAGTTCTCGATCAGGAGCCAGGTCTCCTCGGAGCAGAGCCCGAGCACCACCTCCATTGCGGGCAGCACACGTTCGAGGCCGGCCTCGAAGCCGCTGCCGAGATGCGAGCCGACGTGGAAGACGACGGCGTCCGCGCCGATCGCGCAGGCGACCTGCATCGTATTTCCCATCGCCAGCACCGACTTCTCGTACACCGTGTCGTCGGGCGCCGCGAGATTGCACAGGTAGAGGGCGTGGCAGAGGACACCGCCGATGCCGGCCTCCGCCCGCTTCTCACGAAAGCGCTCGAAGCTTGCAGGGTCGTGGTTCGTCGGCCGCCACGTGCGCGGGCTCTGGGTGAAGACCTGCACCGACTCGGCGCCCATCTCGACGGCGCGGTCGATGGCCTTGTCGATCCCGCCGGAGGAGGAGATGTGCGCGCCGATCTGCATCAGCGCAGCCAGGCCTCCAGCCGCGCCGCCTCGTCGGCGACGTCCGCCTTCTGGGTGCGCGTCAGCGGCACGAGCAGCTCCACCCGGGCGGCGCCACTCCACGTTCCCGCGACGACGCCGTCGACGAGCACCGTGGCCGCGACGTCGCCGTTCTTTCCGATCACGCCCTTACGGAGCTCGTCCGAGACGACGCGGCGCCGGTCGGCGAACGCGAGCAGCACGTTGTCCCACTTCGGCAGGAAGCGGACGGGCGCGGGCGTGGCCCCAGAAGGAAGCGGCGCGCGCGGCACGTCGTAAAGCGTCTTGCCGTCCTCGTTGCGGTACGTCGGGAGCCCCTCGAGGGCAGGTTCGAAGTCGCGCACGCGGAGACCTGACCAGTCCGCGACGTCGGCCCTCGTCGCCGGCCCGAATGCGCGGAGGTAGCGGTGCACGAGCTCTGTGCGCGCGGCCGCGACGTCGACGGCCGGCGGCTCTCCGTATGCCTCGTAGGTCGCGGTGGGTCGCGTCGTCCAGGTCGCGGTCTCGCGCGCGTGCAGCAGATGCGCATGGCGGCGCACGGCGTGCACCATCCGCCGGCAGTCGATCTCCTGGAGATCCGGGTGGGCGGCCCGGAGGTGGTCAAGGATCTCCTCGTAAGCGATTCGGCCGTCGCGCAGCAGCGCGCGCACGCTGTCGAGCGATGCGACCGCGCGCTCGAGGTGCAGCGCGCTGAACCACGTATTCATGTCCTTGAACGCCGCGTAGAAGACGGGGTAATCGCGCGCCGTGACGAGATGGAGCGTCCCCCGCATCACCGTAGGCTTGAGCACTTCGCGGCGCCGCACCGCCCGCTCGAGCGTCTCGCGCCGGAAGCCGTCGAGGCGCGTCCAGAGGCCGATGTACGGCGACGGCGGCCACTGCGCCTGCAGGCCGGCGAGCCGCTCGATCGCGCGAAGGACCGGCAGCCGCCGGCGCTCGAGGAGCAGCTGGCGCGCGAGCGTAGCTCGATTCAGCTCCTGCAGCGTCAGCACCCGCCCCCGCACCCGGCCTACGCTATCGAGATGCCCGTTCGCGTCAGGATGGCGCCGAGCCCAACCGGGCTCCTGCACATCGGAAACGTCCGCACCGCGCTCTTCAACTGGCTCTACGCGCGACACGAGGGCGGTGAGTTCCGGCTACGCATCGAGAACACCGACACCTCGCGCGAGGTCGCCGAGGCCGTCGACCACATCCAGGAGTCGCTGCGCTGGCTCGGGCTCGACTGGGACGGTCCGCACACCTTTCAGCTCGATCGGATGGACGACTGCCGCCGCGTTGCCGACGAGCTCGTCGCGCAGGGCAAGGCCTACCAGGACGATGGCGCGATCCGCTTCCGCATGCCCGACGAGGGAGTCACGGTGTGGAACGACATCGTGCGCGGGCCGGTCGAGTTCCGGAACGAGAACCTTGCGGACCTCGTCCTCGTCCGCTCCGACGGCCGCCCGACCTACAACTTCGCGTCCCCGATGGAGGACGTGTGGGACGGGATCACCCACGTGATCCGCGGCGAGGACCACATCTCCAACACGCCGACGCAGATCAACATCATCCGCGCGATCGGAGCCGAGCTCCCCATCTACGCGCACGTTCCCAACGTGGCCGGCGCGGACGGGAAGAAGCTGTCGAAGCGCCACGGCGCCGTGACGGTCGCCGAATTCCGGAAGGACGGCTACCTCCCGGAGGCGCTCATGAACTTCCTCGCGCTGCTCGGCTGGGCGCCCGACGGGGAGACGACGATCATGAACCGCGGTGAGCTCGTCACGCGGTTCGACCTGACGCGCGTGAGCGCGAGCCCCGCCCAGTTCGACTACGCGAAGCTCGACTGGATGAACGGCGTCTACCTCCGCGAGCTCCCCGGCGAGGAGTTCGCGCACCGGCTCCTCATCTGGCTCGGTGAGAACGGCTACGACTGGGACGCCGAGCTCGTCACCCAGGCCGCCCGGCTGGTGCAGGAGAAGATCGCGAGGCTGGCCGAGTTTCCGGGCTTCGCGGGCTTCCTCTTCGGCGACGTCGAGCCCGAGCCGGCCGATCTCGACGGCGGCGCGCAGATCCTCGCGGCGGCCGACGAGGCGCTAGCGTCGCTCGAGCCGTTCGAGGCTGCATCGATCGAGGCGGCATTGCGCGACGCGGCCGACCGGCTCGGGCTGAAGCCGCGTCAGGCGTTCCAGCCGATTCGCGTGGCCGTTACCGGGTCGAAGGTCTCCCCGGGCCTGTTCGAGAGCATCGAGGTGCTCGGCCGCGAGACGACGCTCAACCGTCTTCGCGCGGCAGCCGCCGTTGCAGCTTGATCGCGTCGGGCGGCAACTCCTTCGGCGGCGCGAGCGGGTCGAGCGCACGCTGGAACTCGAGCCACGACCGGCGCCTGAAGCGCTGGCTCGGGAGAGGGAGGCCGGCTGGATCGGCGTCTCGGACGCCGCGCCCGCCGCGCCCGGGCTGCGGGGAGTCCTCTGCCACGTCTCTGGGGTAACGAGCCCTCGCGGGCGGCGGTTACGGACCGGCCGCACGGGGTTACACTCGAGCCAATGGCCGATTCCGGGGGGCAGGCGCCGACCCGGGTCCTCGTGGTCGACGACGAGCCTTCGATCCGGCTCCTTTGCCGGGTCAACCTCGAGCTCGACGGCCACGAAGTACTCGAGGCGGAGTCGTTCGCGACAGTGCGGGCGACGCTGGCGGAGGAGCACGTCGATATCGTCGTGCTCGACGTCCACCTGCGCGGCGAGCGAAGCGATGCGCTCGTGGCCGAGTGCCATGCCCGCCGTCCGCCCATCCCGGTCGTGCTCGTGACGGGCTCCGTGGAGATCACGCATCCCGCGCTGGCGGGGGCCGAAGCGGTTCTGCCGAAGCCATTCGAGATCGACGCCTTACTCTCCACGGTGCGCGACCTCGCCGGGGTCCACGCCCACCGATGAGCGCAGTCGACATCCGCAGCCCGCACGGCTACGAGGACGCCTATCAGGCGTACTTCGCCGAGGCTGCGGAGGAAGTTCGGGCGGTTCGCGTCGGCGAGAAGGAGACGTCGGAGCAGGCCGCGATCGTCGCGCGCCACTCCGACCTCTTCACGCAGGAGCAGCTCGATGCGCTCCGCGAGGCCGAGGTAGACGTCGTCGAGCCGGACGAGCGGGAGCGGCTCTACCGGCTGCGCAGGGCGTGCGAGAACGGGGTCGTCGACGCGGAGCTCGCCGAGCGGCAGGACGAACTCGAGAACGCGCTCCTCTCGGCACGGCTGACGTTCGACGGCGAGGACGTGCCGCTGCGGGCGGCGGAGGCGAAGCTCGCCGTTCTCTCCGACTACGCGAAGCGGGAGGAGCTGGGGGAGCTCGTGCGCACGCTCGACGCGGGCTTCAACGACCGCCGCCGGGACTTGCTCGCCGCCCGCGACGAGCTCGACGGCTCGCTCTCGGGCGAGCCTGACCCGATCGCCCGCAACGAGGCCGACAAGCAGATCTCCCTCCGCGAGCTCGAGCGCGTCCTGCGGAGCGCCGCGGACGCCGCCGCAGAGGAGTACGAGCGGCTGCGCGGGCACTGGTTCGAGCGGCTGCTCGGGCCCGCGCGGACCGAGCTCCCCACGAGCGCGCACGTCCGCTGGCTGAGGCGCCTCTCGCCGCTCGAGTCGACGTACCCGAAGGAACGTGCGGTCGAGGTGTGCGTGGAGACCGTCCGCGCCCTCGGCTTCGACCTCGAGGCGATTCCGAACATCCGCCTCGACCTCGAGGACCGGCCGCAGAAGAACCCACGCGCCTGCGTCATCGCGGCCGATCCCCCCGAGGTCGTCCACCTGATCACGCGTGCGCAGGGAGGCCTCTCCGACTACCAGGCCTTCCTCCACGAGGCGGGGCACGCGCTCCACTACGCGGGCTGCGACCCGCGGCTTCCCTGGACGTTCCGCGCGCTCTCGCGCGACCACGCACTGACGGAGATCTACTCGTACATCTTCGAGGCCGTGACGCGCGAGCCCGGCTGGCACGCGCTCCATTTCCGGCTGACGGACGCGGAGGCGCAGGAGAACGCCGAGGCGACGCGCTTCCTCGAGGTCTTCCTCTACCGCCGCTATGCCGCAAAGCTCCGCTACGAGCTCGGCTTCTGGGCCGCGTTCCCGGAGGAGCACGGGCAGTCGTCACGCGACTACGAGCCTCTGCTGACCGAGGCGACCGGCCTGCGCTACGACGCGCGCGGCTACCTCTCGGACATGGACGCCGGCTTCTACTCGGCCGACTACCTACGGGCGTGGATCCGCTCGGCGCAGCTGAGCACGTACCTGCGCCGCGAGGTCGGCGACGACTGGTGGCGGAGCGCGGAGACTGGCGAGATCCTGCGCGGGCTCTTCGCGGAAGGCACGCGGCCCTCGACCGAGGACGTGGCCCGCCGGCTCGGCTTCGACCCGCTCGACACCGAGCCGCTCGTCGCCGAGCTCGTCAGCCCTTGATCACGCCCGCCACGAGCGGCAGGAGCTCCTGCTTCGCCCGGGGACGCTGCATGTCGGCGCGGACAAGCTCGTCGAGCTCCAACGCGACGAGCAGCACGATCGCGGCGATGTAGAAGTACGTCGCGAGGAAGATGAACACCTCGAGGCTGCCCACCGGGGTGCGGAAGTTGGCGACCGACCGCACGTAGGCCGCGAAGATCAGCGTCTCACCGATCCACCCGACCACGACGAGCAGCGAGCCGAAGCTCGCCCAGCGCGTGCGTCGGTGCTCCGCCGGCGCCCAGCGCACGATCAACTCGAACGCGAACGCGACGAGTGCGACCGCCGCCGGCCACCTGAGGATCAGGATCGGAATGCTCCAGCTACCCGAGACGTGCCCTGCCCAGACGATGGCGATGGCGCCGAGCACCGCGGCGAGGAAGAGGATCGCGAGACCGAACGAGAGGGGGAAGCGGATCCACCAGGGCCGCGGCTCGGTCGTCTCGTAGATCTGGTCGAGCGCGCCGATCGACGCGCGGATGATCCCCGAGACCTCCCACACGGCCAGAGCGGACGCGAGCGCCAGGAGCCCTGCGGTCGAGGACGAGAACACGCGCTGAGCCGTCTGGTCGATCCCGGCGAAGACGTCGGGGAGCACCTTCGGCTCGATCGCAGGCCCGATCGTGTCGGTCCAGAGCTGCTGCTGATGCGCCGCGCCGAGGATGCCCAGCCCGAACAGCGTGCATGCGACGCCGGCGATGAAGGTGCGCAGCGCCATCGCGCTCGCGTACGTCAGGAGGTTGTGACGGGCGAAGAGCTCCACCCAGAGCTGGACGATCTTCTTGAAGCTGCGCCAGCGCGCCTCCACGGCGCGTCCAGCGTTCCCGACGCTGACAACTCGGAAACTGCCTGCTACTTACGGAAGACCGGCGCTGCCGAGGCGCTGCTGGGCGAACTGCGTCGCGTCGAAGACGGCGCTGTCCGCCGGAGCCGCGATCGAGACGTCGGCCCCGTAGTCGTAGAGGTCCATCGACACGTCCCCATGCACCTGCTCGCCTCGCGCCGCGACGCCGTAGGAGGCGCGGATCCGGCGCAGGAGCCCGTCCTTGCCGATCCAGACGTCGTCGGAGACCGTCTTCAGCTTCGGGGCGACGCTGCCGAGCAGCGGGCTTGCCGCGCCGCTCTTGTGCAGCGCTTCGGCCAGGTCGATCGTCATGTGGTAGTGCGTCGTCGCGACGCCGTCCACGCTCTCCGATCCGACCTTGCGGATCTTCGTGCCTTCGCCGTTGAGCAGCGAGAGGAGGTCGCTCGGCTGGAACTGGCTGCCGGAGAGCAGCTTCCCGAGGTCCAGCCCGGCCGTCTTGCCGAGCTTCGAGAGGTCGAGCTTGATCCACTGCTTGCCTGTGGGTAGCTGCGACGAGAGGAAGCCGAGCTGCAGGTACATGACGTAGTCGCCGTCCTGCTCGAGCGCGATCTCCTTCAACGAGGCGTGCATGAGCTTCGTCCGGACGGCCGAGGGGATCCCCATCTGCCCGAGCATCGAGCCGAGCTTGAAGGTCAGCTCCGAGCTCGTGCCGTCGATCGCGCCGCTGCCGCGCAGCCGGAACGTCTGACCCTGGCCCTGCGGGCCGCTGAACGCGACGGTGAGCCGGATCCGCGCCGCTCCTGCGTGCTCGGTCTTGGTCGCGGCCGCCGCGACGGGGTCGAACGAGAGCGCGCTGCTCGTGCCGCCGCCTCCGCAGCCGGCGGTGGCGGCTGCCGCCGCAGCGATCGCGAACGCGGCTGCGACGGCTGCGCGACGACCCCGGAGCATCTCCCCAGTGTATGTCCCGCGACGGGCCCAGAAGGGGTATTTCCAGGCCCCCGAGAAAGCGGGGGCGGCCGCTATGGCCGTGGCAGCCGCCCCCTTGCGAGGAGCGAGGCGGCCACTACGGAGGACTGATAGCCGCCCCTGTCGGAGAGCACGGCCCGGGTCTAGGCCGGCTCTGTCTGTGCTTCCTCTACTACTCGCCGAAGCCGCGTTTGGATCTCGCGGCGCAGAGCCTTCGTAAAAGCTCTGCTAAGTCGGTACACGATCTACCGATCCGGTCGGTCAGGGGTCGTCTAAGTCTTCGAGGGGCGGGCCCCGGAGAAGGGGGCCGCGACCGAGGCCCGCCCCGGTCGAGGTTACGCTCGCGCGAGCGATTCCGAAAGGGTCGAGAACCGACGGCGCTCGCAAAGACGTACCGGAAAGAGGCGCATACGGGATTCGAACCCGTGCCGCCGCCGTGAGAGGGCGGTGTCCTAGGCCACTAGACGAATGCGCCCGGCGGAGGCTTAGTGTAGCGGCGTCCGGGGGAGACCCCCGGCGTGCTGAAGAGGCTGTTCGGCAAGCGCAGAGGCGAGCCGACCGCGGCGCGTCAGGAGGGTGACGTCCACGCGCTCGATCGTCCCGGCGATCCGCGCGGCGGCGTCCAGAGCGAGGAGTACCGCCATGCGCGGCCCGACGACGTGGTCGAGGAGGAGGGCGTGGCGATGGGAGGGCCGGGCGGCTCGCCTGACGCCGACGCCGACACCGACGTCGAGGAGCGGCGCGAGCGCGACCGACCTGACGAGTCGCGCTAGCCGGCCGGCTCGGCGGCCGGGGCCGCTTCCGTCGTCCTGCGGCGCCGTCGGAAGAAGAACGCGCCGGTAGCACCCGCCAGCGCGAGAGCCGCGCCCGCGGGGCCGCCCACCAGCAACGGCAGGTTGCTCGCCGACGCCGAGACGTGCGCGGTCGCCGGCCGGACCTGAGTGGGGGGCACGGGGGAAGCTCCCGAGGCCATGAGGCCCGGCGGATGGGGGAACGGCCGGCGCAGGAACGTGGTGGGGGGCGCCGTCCTCTTCGGCGGCGTCAGGTGGCGCGCGACGAGCAGCTCGCGCCAGACGACCGCCGCCTCCTGCCTGGGAGTGCCGACGGGCGCCCTCAGCCGCGCGGGCTGGGGGATCTCGTCCTTCGGCACCTGGACGACCTGCCAGAGGTGCAGGTACCGCGTCGGGTCCACGGCGCCGTCGTAGCCGAGCTTGACGTAGAGGCGCGGGTGGATCTCGAAGTGAAGATGCGGCGTCGTCGTGAATGCGTCGCCCGTCCTGCCGAGGAAGCCGATCACCTGGCCGGCCCGGACGTGCCGGTGCTTGAGGATCGAGCGCGCATAGCCCGCGAGGTGCGCGTAGTAGAACGAGTTGCCTTTCCCGTCGGTGAGCCAGAGCCGCCAGCCGCCGAGCCTGTTCCAGCCCACGAGGCTGAGCGTGCCCGTCGCAACCGCGACGATCGGCGTTCCCAGCGGGGCGAAAAGGTCGTCGCCGTGGTGCCAGCCGTCGTAGATGTCGCTGCGGCCCGCGCCGTACGTGTCGATGTAGGAGGCGCCGCCGTCGACGGGGAAGACGTAATGCGACGACTTGAAGCCGAGGCTGGGCGTCGCCGTCAGCGGCCGCGCCATCTTGGCCTTGTGCTTCCGCTGCTGTCCCTTCGTGCGCCAGTTGGGCTTGGCCGAGGCGCCGCTGTGCTTCGGGGCGGCCCCCTTCTTGGCGTTCGGCGTCGCAGGCGCCTGGGGCGATGCGCTGAAGGCGAAGGCGATCGTCGTCCCGGCCGGCAGGCCGCGGTGTGCGTGGAGGAGCCGGACGGCGAGCGCTGCCGTCAGCCGGCCGACCGTCGTACGCAGCGTCATCTCTCCCCACCCGCCGACCTTGAGCCCGTGACCGGCCGAGACAGGCGAGCCGTAGATCTCGAGGCCCCGCACGGTTCCCCTTCCATGCGTCGCCGAGATGCTCTGCGCGGTGATCGCGCCGCCGAACAGCGAGACCGATTCGAGCGTGACCCTGGCGCTCCCGCACCCCGAGCCGCTCGCGGTCGACGAGAGGAAGCGGAAGATGGGCGATACGGTCGGATAGCTCGAGGGGCCGCGGTTGGAGGCCGGCGTGCCCAGCACGAGCACTCGGCGTCCGGGCTCGGCGATGGCCGCCGCGCCCGCCCCGACGCAGCCTGCCGGCAGGTAGGCGCCGATCAGCCTCGAGTAGGCCGGCGCCGGCGTGGTCGTCGTGCCGGTGGTGGGCTGGGTCGTGCTCGTCGGCGTGGTGTCCGTGCCGGCCGTGTCCGTTGTGGTCGTGGCCGACGTCGTCGTCGTTCCGGCCGCGTACGCGGACGCCGCGCCGAGCGCTGCCACGACAACGCCCATCACGAGGAGCAAGACCCCGCGCCGCATCCGCTCACGCCGCATCAGCCCAGTGTGCCGAACCCTCCCGCGGCTCGGGGAAATTCGCGGGAGGGCTCGCCTGGGTCAGCGGACGGTGAGCTTGAGGTAGTTGTCGTCGGGCGCCTGGCCGACCATCATGATCACGTAGTTCCCGCGGCCGATCACGAGCGACTTGCCGACCGCGATCAGCTTCAAGCCGTTGCGGGAGGCGAGCTTCAGTGCGCCCTCGTCGAGGTCGACGAGCCGGATCGGCCCGGTGACGGTGGCCGTCTTCGTGAACTTCCCGTGGCGCATGAACCAGTGGCAGCCGGGATCGTGCATGACGATCTTCAGCGTCTTGGGTGTCGCATGGCTGGACGTGGTCGCGAGCGCTCGGCCCGTGCCGAGCGCTCCGGCGCAGACGGCGGCCGCGACGGCGAGTGAGACCAGCGAGATCTTCATCGTTGCTCCTTTGGAGAGTGCGGTGGGTGGCATGCGCGCATCCTCGGCTCCCAACGGGCCGCCCGAATCCGGGCTGACCGCGCATGGCGCCGGTAGTTCTCCGCAAATCTCAGGCCGCAGAAATCCCCTAGAGCAGGAAGGTCTCCACGCGGACGCCGCGAATCGTCGTCGGGCAGGGGTCTACGAACCAGGAGGTTAGGACGATGAGCAGCTCGTGGCGGATTTTCGGAACTGCGGTTGGATTCGGCTTCGGCGTGGTGTGGATGACGGTCGGGATCGGCTCAGCGATCCTCGTCCTCCTGTGCGGGGCCTTCGGCTACGGGGTGGCGTTCATTGCCGAGCACGAGCGCGCGAACCTGGGCAGGCTCCGGCCGGCGAGCCAGAAGCCGGCCGACGACGAGCCGCTGGCGTTCGAGGAGTTCGAGCTTCCCCGGTATGTGCACGAGGAGGACGAGCTCTCCGACGAGGCGATGGCACCGGTCGCGGCCGAAGCCGACTACGGCTGGCCGACGGGCTAGCCGCTACGAGTCGCTCGGCCCGGGCCACGCACCGGTGAGCCAGGCAAACCCGCGGGCTCCGGCCCGGTCGATCAGCGCCTTCACGGCCCCGAAGACCGCGCCCTGAGCAGCCGAGGCAGTGACAACCTCGCCCAAACTGCGCCTCTCATCGGTCGCCTTGGGCGCCTTGTCCTCGTGCGCGGCCACTTGCCAGACACGTTTGAAGATCGCGCCGGCGACGATGCCGCCCAGCACGCTGACGAGCAGGCTGATGGGCTTGTAGAGGATGCGCGCCATACGGCCGCTGTCTCCCCGGAGCGCCGAAAAAGAACACTCGGCGCGAGCGCGCGGGCAGCCTCATCGAAGCGGGCGCCCGTTGGGCGCACTGCTGCCCAAGCAGGCCATGCAGATCGCCCAGGGGCCGGCCTTGCTGACGCCGGTCCGCGCCCACGTCCCCTGGCTGAGCCCGCACCTGTAACACGAGAGGCCGTGCTCAGCCACGAACCCCGTTAGACGCGTGAGGTCGCGCTGATTCGCTTTCTCCCGCTCGATTCGCGCCATACGGGAGGTCGTATCACTGCCCGTCGAGTGCCCACATCAGGGAATACGCGGACGCTGCGCGATCAAGGTCGGGATGGGGCGGCTTTGTGCCGGCCCCACCCGTCGACCTCGGCTCTACCAGAGCGCCTGCGGCAACGCTCCAGGAGGGTCCGAACATAGTCGCGTCCAGGTCAGCGAGCAATTCCCCACCGTGGGTGACTCGCGCTCACCCACGATGGCGGTCGCAGGTCCACTCGCCTCCCTTGCGCGGCGCACGTGCCAGATCAATGATTTGCCCATGGGCTTCAAGTGGCGCTGCGTGATCGGGACCGGACTGGCAGTAGCCGGTGCGGCCGCCTCGGCGCTCGTTTTTTACCTGGCAACGGCATCGGCGCAGTCGGCGCCCGCCACGGCCACATTCACTGGAAGCCCCGCCGTGGTCCTCCCTGCCTTGGTCACGCCCAACCCCGGGCAGCCGGTCGCAGGCAAGCTGTTCGCGGGACTGATCTTCCGCAAGAACGTGAGCGGCGGCACCATCAGCTGGGTCGAGTGCGACGCGAAGATCGGAGGCAAGCGCCTCCATGCACGGCAACAATCGTTCTACGCCGGACCTCACCAAAGAGACAAGGTCATCTGTCGCTGGCGCATCCCGGCCAACGCCGCCGGCAAGGAGCTCCACCTGTGGAGCTACAAAGCCTACGGTGGCGACGTGTCGTTCGTAGTCAACGTCTGGTCGTACGGCGGCTACGAGGCCCCCGACGGCGCGTACTGGATTGTGAAGCGGTAGGGGCCACGGTGTACTTCAAGCGCCGTCATGGCATCACCCTCGGCCTAGTCATACTCGCCGGCGGCGTGTTCCTCGCCTCTGCGCTGGCCGATCCCCCACCTGGAGGTGGGAACGCGCCTATTCCTAGCACCCGAGCGCGGGCTGCGATCACCTTCGTGTCAGAGCCTAGCCACGAGCGACCCGTGGCCGGCCATCTTTTCGCCGGGCTCGTGGTCGTAGACACCAGCAACACGCCTGACCGGTTCAAGGTGGCCTGTGGGCGGGGGACGATACGCGGTATGCGCTTGGCTCTCGTTCGGAGGTCGTTCTACAACGGCTGGAAGCGGAACGTCGTGACCTGTAGCTGGCGCGTTCCGAAGAGCGCGCGCGGCTTGCTGCGGGTGTCGGGGTCGTGGGCGAGCACGAACTGGACCGCGGGTCGGATTCACCCGATGGCCTGGCGCGTTAGGCGGTAGGCCGGCGATGCATCTCAGGTGCCGCTACGGAATCGGGGTCTGGGCCGTACTGACGTTCGCCGCTGCGTCGTTGGTCTGGTTCCTCGCCCTCGCCCCAGGCGCCTCCGCTGACGGGAATGCACCGTCGGTACCACCGTCCGTGGGCGTCGTCTTCGAGCGAAGCCACCACCGTCCAGTCGCCGGCAAGCTCTTCACCGGTGTGGTCGTCGTGGACATGTCCGCCACCTCGGACAATCTCAGCGTGAGCTGCGGGCCTGGAGTCATCGGCCACAAGCACTGGTACGGCTCGCAGCACTCGTTCTTGGCCGGGGCCGATCGCAACGTCGTGTGCGAGTGGCGAATCCCGAAGGCCGCCGCCGGCAAGGTTTTCCGCGCCGTCGCGGTGTCCGCGGTCACGACCGGCGAGATCGCCGGCCCCGGGACGTTCTCCTGGCGCGTAAGGAGGTAGGGCAAGGCAATCGGTGAGGCTGCGGGGCAGGGACGAACGCATCGGTGTCGGCTCGCCGCCCAGGTGAGTAGCGTGTCGACGTGCCCACGAGATCGCGGCTGAGGACCGTCCTGGCGTTGATTGCGGCTGTGATCGGGCTCGCCGCGTGCGGCGGGTCTGGGAAGCCGGGGGCGCAGGGATCGGTGCACACGCTCACCTACAGGGAAGCGAGCTCGGCGATGGAGCCGACGATTCGCTGTGCACGCGGCTCCAACGCGGTCGGCTGCACCGGAGCGGCCGACGACCGCGTGGTCGCGGAGGGTCCTGCACCGGTGGGCCGGCTCGAGATCATCGCCTTCAAGGCCCCGCCGGAAGCCGCATCGAAGTGTGGGAACGGCGGCATATTCATCCAGCGGGTCATCGGCCTGCCGGGCGAGACGGTCCGCGAGGACGACCACGGATCCATCTGGGTCCGCAGGCCGCGCTCGAGCAAGTTCGTGAAGCTCAAGGAGACGTACGTCTCGGCCCGGGACCGGCTTTCCGACACGGCCCACTTCAGGCTGACCTGGCACGTCCCGCGGAGGGACTACTTCACGATGGGCGACAACCGTGCCCGGTCATGCGACTCTCGCGCCTGGGGCTCCATTTCGCGGAGCGCCGTGATCGGGACGGTCGTGGAGATCCTGCGTCACGGCTGAGGACGCCGCCGGCGATCGACTGCGCAAACGTCGAGCCGGCGCACGTCTGTAGCAACCACACGACCCTTCCACCCCTCGTCGCCGGCGTGCTGGTTAGAGGAAGGCGGCGCGGGTAGGGGCCACCGATGCCGTGGCTCGCGAAAGCACTACTGCTCGCGCTGAAGACGAAGCGCGGCCGCGAACTGCTATTCGCTGGCGCCCTGGGGGCGCTCGAGATCGCCCGCAGCAAACGGGTACGCGAGCTCTACGCCCAGGCAAAGGAACTGACCGCCGACCCCCGTCCACGCCAGAAGGCCGCCGGGCTCGTGCGAAACGCGGTGGACAGAGTCAAGAAGTAAGCCGCCCCTCCACACGAGAAGCTCCGTGAGTGCAGAGATCCGCGGTTCAGATCCGCCGACGTGCAACGTCGGAAGACGCCTGTCACGATGAACTCATGCGGCTGGATGAAGAGAAGCTCGAGGCGCTGCAGAGTTGGGGTGAAAAACTCGGGGAATCGGAGCGTGAGGAGTCCTCGGCCGTCGGCCGCGCAATTCTGATGCTCGTGGAGGAGATCGATCGGCTGCACATCGAGCTTTGGCACGCGCGCATCGAGTCCGGGAGCGGACATCCCGTTTCGGCCGACCGGACCACCGAGGGCGTCCACGGGTCCGTTCAGTCGCGCCTTCACGGGCGACTGCGAGAGGCGCTTCGCGGTCACCCCGCTACCGAGGCAGCGGAACACGGATCGGACGCGGAACGCGAGAAGCCGACGTCAAAATCGTGGATCGCACGGTCCCGCCGTCAGAAGTAGAGTCGATCAGGGTGTGGAGCCGACTGTTGAAAAGTGGAAAACCTCAGTCGTTCTTCCT
>Ga0070739_10001905_pt1 | contig 29658 bp, 27 predicted proteins | sample Coa_R1_7_FD_66445 | JGI IMG/M metagenome (GOLD analysis project Ga0070739, IMG submission 66445) | Surface soil microbial communities from Centralia Pennsylvania, which are recovering from an underground coalmine fire - Coalmine... | ecosystem: Environmental > Terrestrial > Soil > Unclassified ...
TTGTATTAGACCCCATCAGGCACTAGGCTACAGGACACCATTGCAATTTCTCAAAGACAATGGCATTATTCGTACTCGTGACCCCTCTGTTTTGTCTCATTTCCCCTGAACCAGTACATTTTCTTGACAGGGATTCAACCATTGTGAGATAATAGCGGTAGAAAAGGTCTATGCATAAATTAATATTTCGGTGGCATGTGTGCCGATAGCGATTCATTTACTTATAAAGGAGGACTGATTAAATAATACCCCTGCTCTTTTCGCCGCAATTGAGCAACATATCAAATGTAGACAAGTTATATATAAACCCTCCCCATAACTGGGGATAGACGGGCGGATGAAATCTGGAAAACTCGATTTGAATCCCTGACCGATTCATTAGAGCTATGTCCAGGTGTTTTTCTACAATGGGAAAAGCCACATACGTTTTGGCCTGCAGGTGTTTACAAATATTGATGATTAGCTCAGTACCGCCTCCAGCGATTCCCAGTTCAGACTGAAGGTGGAGTTCGGTTTTAAGCGCGAGTGCGCTCCAAAAGAACCTTATGATATTCAGATTGAGTCCGATTAGCAGACGATTGTTTTCTCTGTAAATGGACTCCAGTATGGGGAAGTATTCCCGCAGGTACGGAGCATCGGTATAGCTCTGACGGATGCTTTGCAGGTGCTTTCTCTGCCAATCTGTTTCATTGCATATCTCGACATTCCGAATTATCTGGAGTCCGCGCCCCTTTTTCCAGACGGGTACAGTCAGCCACATCTCCCCCTGTTCATTTTTCAGGCGATTTCGATTAACCCAGCCACGACCCTGAGGGAACTGCACGTCATCGAGTAAAACCATGCAGTCTGCCCTCATAGCCTTAAAGAAGAATCCGGGCCAGGGTAGAAAGATAGGCTGATGTGTTGTAACTATCATGGTTGTTATTAATTCTAATTTGTCTCATAACCATTGAATAGAGGGGCACCTTGAGTATGATCGAAAGGAGCGCACGGATTTCTGTATAACGCCTCATACGGGATGGGTTATATAGATAACCAATCTTCTATTTTTCAATTTTGCATTTACACTATTAGTATGCCAATGGTTTTAAATATATAAACGGGAAGTCGTCACGTGCCGGTACACATTGATGTTTGGTCGGATTTTGTTTGCCCATTCTGTTTTCTCGTCATTTCCACTCTTGAGAAGCTTCGGGAGGATTATGATGTAGGCATCCGCTGGCGTTCATTCCTGCTCCGTCCTCCGGGCAGGCCGCCTTTATCTACAGAGGGGCGGGGGATGATTGAGGCGGAGTATAGACACGTTCAGCAACTAGCACGCACACAGTATGGCCTTGAACTCCGTCCCGGCCCCATTGGCATTCATACCCTCACCGCTCATATTGCGGTCAAGTATGCCGAATCCCATACAAAAGGGGATTTGTTTCATTCTGCTGTGATGAATGCCTACTGGCAGGAAGCGCGTCCGATAGACGATAAGGAAGTACTCAAGAGTATCGCCACTCAGGTTGGCCTCAATGGCGAAGGCCTTGCGACCGCTTGGAAGGATTCTACCTTTGCCGCTGCCGTTAAGGCTGATATTCATCTGGCCGCGGCGTACGGGATACACAGCGTCCCTACACTCATTTTTAATGAGAAGTATCCGGTGATTGGCGCGCAGCCATATCAGGTGCTTAAACGAGTCATGGACAATATACAAAAAGAAGGGAGTAGCAATAATACAAAAGATTCGGGAGGTAAGAGCAAATGAAAGTAAACGCCGAAAATGTTGTAGTTGAAAACAACGAAGCCGCAAAGCAGTTTGAATCACAGGTGGACGGGCATGTGGCCTTCCTCCAATATCATTATTCCAAGGGCAGCATCGTATTTACCCATACCGAAGTGCCATCGGCACTCGAAGGGCGAGGACTTGGAGGTAAGCTGGCGCGCACTGCGCTTGATTATGCTAAAATCCACCAACTCACTGTAATCCCGCTCTGCCCGTTTGTGGCAAGCTATATACGCAAACACCCTGAGTATCAATCGCTTGTCCATGCTGATTACCGCGATCGGGTGCTGTCGGATTAACTTGGTGTATAGGGTGGGGTTCATCCCGTCATTTTGGTATGAAATTCAAAAAAGAGGTTAAGCGGAATGCAGTTTTTACGCACTGGGCTAAACGTGCCCAGGGAGAATAGAATCGAACATTATCACAAGGAGTTAAACCACGAATTACAGTTTTATACCATTTGTATGATTAGTCCGTCATTAAAATAAATGGGGTCTGTCGCTAATTTTTGTTGAATCAGGGAGATAGCTTAATTATACTCCTAACAATGGTTATCGCTTTTTCAAGAAATAACGATTGATATTGGGAGGAATAATGAAACGTAAAGCTTCAGCAGTATGGAAAGGTGGTCTCAGAGACGGGAAGGGTACTATTTCGACCGATAGCGGTGTCTTGTCAAACACCCAGTACTCCTTCAGCACGCGATTCGAGCAGGGAATTGGCACTAACCCCGAAGAATTGATCGCTGCTGCACATGCGGGCTGTTTCTCGATGGCTCTCTCCGGTCAGTTGGGGAATGCCGGTATGACAGCGGAGAGTATCAACACAACTGCTACTGTCACTCTGGATAAAACCGATGCCGGATTCACCATCACGGCCATCCATCTGGATGTTAGAGCAAGAATACCTGGGGCGGATCAGCAGGCATTTGAGAAGGCAGCGAACAATGCCAAGGCTGGTTGTCCGGTCTCAAGATTGTTGAATGCGCAGATTACAATGGATGCTAAACTCGAATCATAAAGGCATGTGCGAAGGTCAACATCCTATCTAAATGCCTATTGAAGCGGATCGCCAAGCGGCTTGTCTTTGGTATTCAGTGACTCTAGGCAGCGGACGAGTTATAAAAATGAGCAAAACATGAAAGCACACACCGCTGCAATCTCGTGCCTGCAGGCGATATGGTAAGGGCTTTGTCCTCTCCACAAGTACAAGCTTTTAATCAATTTCCCTTGTGATGTAACCGAACATTTCTATAATAATAGGGATGCGTATTTCAATCTGGCTATTTATATTTTGTCTCCTTATAGCCTCTTGCGGAAGGACCCCTATCAAACAGGCCCGACAGGCGATGCGGCTGACCAAGCCGCCTAAAACACTTATGGATGATCTTCCACTGGATCAGTTGGCAAGCGGTATAGAAGAAAACATAGAACAGTTAAATAAATTGAACATTCAGTCATTGACCTTCGGACCCAGAACCATATCAAAAGATGATTATGTTCTGGCTCTAAATTATCTTGTAAATCAAATCAAGTCAGGCACCTCAAGAACTCGCCTTATCGAAACCGTAGTCAACAACTTTGATTTCTACGAGGTCTACGGAAAGGATAGGTGGGGTGAGGTTTTAATAACCTCCTATTTTCATCCGATTATACCGGGGTCAAGAACAAAAACGCCCGTGTATTCTCAGCCCCTCTATTCCGTTCCGCCCGATTTAGTGAACATTCGGCTGGATGAGTTTGTTAAAGCTATTGAAAGGCTCTCTCCCATTAAGGATCAGGTGCTTGGTCAGATATACCAAATTGGTGTCCTGCAGGGGCGTTTAGTTCCATCCGAATGGGGGGGCGCCTCAGACATATTGCCTTATTACACGCGAGAAGAAATTGACGGTCAGCAGATGTTAAGAGGGAAAAATTTGGAATTGGCATGGGTAGATCCGGTTGACGCGTTTTTTCTCCATATTCAGGGATCGGGAACGGTGATATTTAAAAATGGTGAAGGGATTCGGTTAGGCTACGCTGCTAAAAATGGACGCCCTTTTGTCCCAATTAGCAAGTATTTGTCGGATGTAATCCCGGAGGAAAAAATGAGTATGCAGGCTATAGAAGGTTATTTGCGCCGATTGCCTGAAGATAAAATGAGAAGGATTCTATATAAAAACCCGAGTTATGTTTTCTTTCAAGAATTGAAGGGAAAACCTGTTACCACTCTGGGCGCGGAAGCGGTGGATGGGCGGACAATCGCTACGGATCAGGGTTTTTTCCCCAAGGGTGCTCTGGCATACATGGAATTTCCAAAGCCAGTATTTACGGATAAAACCTCAATTGAACCTGCGGGATGGGAGATGACTTCTCGATTTGTTTTGGACCAAGATACAGGAGGAGCTATACGCGGCCCATATCGTGTGGATCTCTATTGGGGAAGCGGGAAAGAGGCCGCCAGGTACGCAGGGTTTATGAAGGAAAGGGGTCGTTTGTATTATCTGGTTCCTAAGGCTGAGTTTTTGCAAGGGCTTTTAAAAGGTCGGGGTTTATGAGGCTCTTAGCAGACGGATAATTTATAACTTCCATCTTTATTTATAATAGTTTTTCGACACGGGGAGAGACATCTGTGATAAATTCAGATGTTATAGGGTGGATAGCCTTTTCTATCACGGTAGTCTACACATGCATCGGGCTGCCCATTCAGGTACGCAAGAACTACGTGAAGAAATCCACGGCGGGACTCTCTTTTTTTATGATGGTCGTATTGTTCTTCACCTTTTCGATCTGGATAACGTATGGGCTAGTAAAGTCTCCGAAAGATTGGTACATTATTGGCTCCAATATTCCAGGCATGGGCTGCGTCTCTATCATTTTATGTCAGTTCTGGATTTACCGTTCTAAGTAGATTTAGTTTGGAGGAGCGATAGATGAAAACACTGGACGACATCCGTCGGGATAAATCGCTGCAATCCCAAATCCACTGGGACATGAAGCCTCGGGAGAGAATCCGGCGAACGGGAATGGAGACACAGGAAGAGGCGGAACAAATTACGAAACAACTTCAAGAGAGGGTTGGCTACTATTTCTACATAGATGTCCGAAACCTTCAACCCGCTCTTTATCTATATGAAAATTACCCCGATGGCTCCGGCAGATTCGTTGTAGAAGTAACAGAGATTCCTGAACAAATGCTCCGCGAGGCAGTCCATGAGGCCGGTGGGAATATGAGGACCGACGGTCGCTACCCTATAGACGACTCGATAAAAGCATGGCTGAAGAATCAGATGGCTTAGTGGTGATATTCTAATTAATAATAAATAAGGAGAGCCGAATGTCTAAAGAACTAGATTCCTCACGTATTTTAGAGGTAGGATTGGGGTTCTGGCAATCCAGAACCCTACTTAGTGCTGTGGAGCTAGGAATTTTTACCCTCCTCGGAAATAGATCCATGATGGGCGAGGATATTGGAAAGGAGATCGGACTAAACCCGCGGGGTATCTGGGACTTCCTTGACGGGCTTGTCGCCCTTGGTTTTTTAGAACGGGATGGCGACGGCGTCAATGGAAGGTATTCTAATAACAAATTAACGTCGGTTTATCTCGATAAAAACAGCCCGGATTACATTGGCGGCATACTGGAGATGGCGAGTACTCGCCTATACCGCTACTGGGGTGATCTCACCGAAGCCCTGAGAACGGGGAAACCGCAGAATGAAAGTAGGCATAACGAAGAACCCATTTTTGATGTTCTGTACAGGGACCCTGTTAAGCTCGAGGGGTTTATGAGGGCTATGGCAGGACTATCCGCCAGAAACTTTGAATCATTTGCAGAGAGGTTTGATTTCTCAAGGTATAAAACCCTCTGTGACATAGGTGGGGCAACGGGTCAGCTCTCAATACTCGTTGCACGGGCTAATCCGCACATACGGTGTATTTCATTCGACCTCCCGGTAGTAGAGCCCATTGCTAAAAAATATATACATGATTCCGGCGTTGCCGACCGTGTAAAAACTGCATCAGGGGATTTCTTCAAGGACCCGCTGCCCAATGCCGATATTATAACGATGGGTATGATACTCCATGATTGGAACCTGGAGAAGAAAATGCAACTTATAAGGGCGGCATACGAGGCGCTTCCAGAAGGCGGGGCGTTTGTAGCTATTGAGAATATCATAGATGATGCCAGGCGTAAAAACGTATTTGGCCTTATGATGTCTCTTAACATGCTGATTGAGTTTGGCGATGCGTTTGATTTCACAGGTGCGGATTTTTCAAGGTGGTGTGTAGAGGCAGGATTTAAAGAAACCCAGGTTTTGCCACTGGGTGGACCTGCAAGTGCCGCAATCGCATATAAATAGGCATAATCTCCATTATTAATACACTCGAAAGGGGCAATCCATGTGGCGCACACGGTTAACGGAGCAATATGGGATTGAGTTTCCATTCTTTATTGGAATGCTTACTCATTATGGAACAAATTCTATCCTGAATTTTTAATGCTGAGCCAAAATTACAATATATTAAAATGATTAGAATAGTTCTATAAAAGGGCTGTAACATTTTACACCTTCTTTTTTCAGAAATTAGAACTATATGTTCTCAACAAACTCCGCAATGTTTTCGAGGTTTATCCCTTTTACGGCAATCTCCGGGGCAATCACAATCTCTTCTGAACCCCAGGTTAGAGTAGATTTTTTTTCCTTTGATATTCCCGTGATATTCTGGAGGAGTTTTACGAAGTTGTCGCTAATTCTCACGGTGTTTGGTTTGAGAGGCTCTTCTAATTTTCCATTTCTGATTATGTATGAATCCCCGATCACGGTGCCTGTAAAATTCGCCTTTGCGAGACCATAAACGGGGTAGAGATACCAGAGCCTTCCTATGTATATTCCGTTTTTTATACGGGAGATTAATTTTTCTGAAGTCACTTCCCTGGTTCCCTCAATCACGACATTTGTAGCAAATATAGAGGTACTTCGGCGAAAGCTCCTCTCTCCGCCGCTGAGTCGAAACCCGTTTCTCGGCGTGAATTTTCTCACATTGGTTTCATGCTTTTTTGCATAGTAATGGTTTGAGAGAAATCCGACCAATCTCCCCCTTTCAATTAAGTCCGTTCTTCCTGTGGGAAGCCCTTCGCAGGTGATTTTCTTGGTTCCAATCTCTCCCACTATTGTACCGTCGTCATATATGGAAACTGTATCAGAAGCGACCTTTTCGCCCAGCCTTCCCACAAAGGGCGAATTCCCTGAGTCTATTGAATTAAGAGATAGAGCAGAAACTATCATTTCGGAAAAGAGCATTGCAACGGCCTGCCTTCCAAAAACCACGTTGTATTTCCCCGATCCTATTCTCTTTCCTCCGATGGTATTCATGGCGCTTCTTGCGGCTCTCTCTCCAGACTCTTCGGGTCTGAAGTTATCAAGATGCGTTGCGGTGGTCCAACCTGTGCCCTTTGCATTTTTATCTTCAATCATCGCAGTAATCGAAGACATAAGGGCAGTTGACTCATCAAAGTCGTCAATTCCCTGTGTGTTTCCCACTGCCATTTTCTCTCTCAGAATCGTTACGTCGCCTCCCACAATCAGGCTTCTTGCGTAGCCAGATTCTTTAAAAGTGAACAAGGCTCCATTTAGTGCGCGCCAGCCGAGTGAGACCATCTCTTCATCCTCTAAATCCATTACCCTTTTATCGTGATATGAAGAGAGCTTAGGTGATTCACCTGAAGGAGAGGGAATAGACCTGAAATCGGGGTCGCTTACCGCACTTCGCCTTGCTCTCTCCAATGCCCTTTTTACTCCTTCCAGGCTCAAATCTCCAGTGCCGCTTCCAAATCCTATTTTTATCCCTTCAGATGTGTCAAATACCGCTAAAATTCCAACTCCATATCCCTCAATATTTTTTGGCTCATGAACGCCGTTGCATGGAATATCAGACGTGTAATTAATCCTCACGGTTACGTGGTCATTCCATGAGGCAAAGATTTCTGCGTCTTTTATATCCCTTTGGGATTTAACGTATTCGAGTCCATCTCTTACGCATCTCCTTAAATCTTCTATTTCAACCATTAGGTTATCTCCAAAAGTAGGGGCAATTAGCTTCGCTTAAATGCCCTGCCAGGGTGCCCATGCGTATAAGCCTCACCGAGACTTGCCCACGTTACCCAGTGGGTTCTGGTTCAGAGGGAGGGAAGTTGGGGAACCGCTTACACTGGGAATACCGATGGGTCCCCACCCGCATTTTCATGAATTGCCCCTACAAGTAAATTTAATTTGCCCGTATCAATTCCTGTAAATTCGTGGTTAAATAATCACTTCCCCCCCGCAAGCCTTGCCCTGCTTCGCATGGTTGGGCCCCCATTTCCTACTCGAAGTGCCTGCATCGGAACCCCCTTTCCGCAGTTGGGCATGGGAATTACGCGAAAGTCATTCCCCACGGCGTCAACCTTCATCAAATAATCCCTTGAGTCGGATGTTATCCCGCCACTTCTATAGAGCTTTACAATCTCGCCGTTTTTAATCTTGTAAACGCGCCTTGCGGAGATGGTGAAATTCTCGCGCGATTCGCCTATTGAGGGTGTGCGGTGGCTCACGAAGTAGTAGCCGTCATCTACCTCTCTAATTATGTCTTCGGGTTTCCTGTCGCCCGGTGCAAACACGGTATTTGTCATCCTGACGAGTGGGATGAAATAGGCGTCCGTTGCACGCATGGCGCCGTTTGGCTCTTCACCCAAAATCGCTGCTGTCTCGCGGCTGTTTAAAAATCCCCGAAATATCCCCCTGTTAATGTGGACTACCCTTTTTGCCATTACCCCTTCGGAATCGTATTTGTATTGCCCGTATCCCGCAAGCGATGTATCAGAATAGGCAGTTACCAGGTCCGATGCGACCCTTTTCCCGACTTGATTCTCGCTGAGGTTTCTCAGTAGCCAGCTCCTTCCCGCATAGGCGGTCTCCATCTTGAGCGCCCTATCGGCTTCAACCGGATGGCCTATAATCTCGTGGGCAAGGAGCGCGTTGTAGTGCGGGTCTGTAACGACTACAACCTCATTGTCTGTGGAGGGAAGTATATCGGCATTGGAAAGCTCTATGGTTTCCTTTCCGAGGTCTAATGCAAAATCACGAAAGGTCTTGTTAAATACATTCTCTCCGTGTATCGCTTCCCATCCGCACCTTCCACCCAGATGGTCATGGTGAGACTCATCACCTACAATGATGTAAACGAATCCCTCTGTTAGGGGATAGGTTTGGTCAATTAAGGCTCCTTCAGAGGACGCAAATAGTTGCCTTACCAGGGTCGTGTAGAGATGGATCATATTGTATCCGCGGGATTCGTAGAGGTTTTCAACCAACTCGGATACGCCGACTGCCTCTTTGATTATACTTTCAAGGGGGACCCCTCTTGGGTCTTCCTTGAAATCGAGTGCAAGGGTGTCTTTATAGATTTCAACCCGCGCGAGATTTGTGGTGTGTATTGATTCACCGAGAGGACCCAAAATCCTTTTCGCCTCGGCCTTCTGTGACGCGTTTGCCAATGCACGTCTCCAGGCGTGTTCAATGGCTTTTTTTATGAAACCCTCTATATTACCGGACGGGCCGATGTGTGAAGATGAATAGCCAGGGGCTTTTAAACCGTCTCCGGCTATTACCCTTACTCCAAGGGACATCTGAGATTCTTCCGCACTTTCCTTTGGATTGCCCTTTTGTGCTGTGGCGAATTTCGATTCACTGGCTTCTGCTCTTACATCTATGTAGTCGCAGTTTTTAAGGCTCCTTTGGGAATCTAAAACGAGGTTATAAACCAGTTCTTTTATTTTCTCGATCGAGTCGGCTGTGATTCTATCTGTCACTATTTTGTCCTCCGATTTACGGTTAACCATATATTACGGGGTGTATGGTTCTCAAGGTTAGGTTTTAATAATAACATGGGAAAATAGGGTTAAATAAATCCGAATGACGAGCACTGCCCTTTCTTGACGATGGCTCATCCTTCGTGTGATAATTAAAGGATTTACGCAGTGAAATAATTTCATATCAGGCAGGTGGTCATGGTTTACATTTTGAAGGCACATTCAGCGAGGTTGCTTGTTTTATCTGTTCTGCTCATTGCCGCGTGTAGCGGTGTGGAGAAACCCTCTTCCGCGGGTTCTAATTCTCCTCCGCCCTCCGAATCAGTAGGGAGTGATGATATTCTGTCGCTCTGTGTTCAACATAAGAACATCGCATTCCATATACACATGACCTTGGAAATATACATCTTGGGTAAAAAGCAGGTTATTCCTGCCAATGCCGGGATTCCTAAAGGGTGTATGCATGTCATACATACACATGACGAAACCGGCGAATTGCACATAGAATCACCCTATTATCACCAGTTTCATTTGGAAGATTTTTTTATAATATGGGGTAAAACCTTCAACAGGAATTGTATTTTTCAATATTGTGTTGATGAGAACCATACCCTGTCATTCTTTGTCAATGGGATTGAGAATGATGAGTATGAAAACCTGCCATTGAGAGACGGTGATGTAATTCGGATTGTTTATAGCGAGAAGAAATAGTCTCGGCGGCTTTGCTGATCCATAAGAGCCAAGATGTGAGAGCAACGACGGGAGAGTTGCCACTGTAAGAGAAAAGGGCAGATCCCTGTGTCTGCCCCTATAAAAGACATTCGTCTGGTTGAATTCCTAATCCCTACTTGGTTGCCAGGATAAGCGGTGAAGGGGAGGGGACTTCCATTGTGGTAACCTTCTTAAACCCCGCTTTCTTGAGCCAATCGCGGTACTCGCGCATTGTAAACACGTCTCCATTTTCCGTATGCACGAGCATATTGAGGCCAAAGAGGAGCGGTATTATGGGGCCTGTCCGGCTGTTATTTGGCACCAGCTCAGCAATCAGGAGCAGTCCGCCGTCTTTCAATGCCCTATATGATTTCTTGATGAGCTTCTCGCCCCATACCCTGCCTTCGGAATGGATAATCTGGCCAAGTGTCACAAGGTCGTATCGCCTGTGACCAAAATCCACATCACGCATGTTACCCTCGATATAATCGTATCTATCGGCCACTCCAAACCGCTCTGTAAACTGCCGTGTAATCCTGGTGACCTCAGGGAAATCAACGACCGTTACATGCGCCTCGGGTATGGCTTCTGCAAACGCAATAGACCATGCGCCTGAACCAGCAGCAACGTCGAGTATACTCTTGATGCGCTTACGTGTTTTTTCAGGCAGGGCAGAGACGGCGGCGCGTGCCGCGCCAAAGCTCAGGGGAAAAATTCCGGCGACGAGTTTAGGGAAGAACTCGCGTCCATTCTCTTCCTTATCAACGGCATCAATCGAACGGCCGCTCCTTACAACATCCGTAAGGTGCGCCCACATCTCCCAGCCGAGCTTTGTTGTGTAAGCCATTCCGCCTATGTATGGCCCTTTGTCACGGATGAGAAAGGTTTTAGATATTGGCTCCAAACCGTACCTGTCGCCCCTTTTATTTAAATATCCGAGGCCAACCAGGGCATCGAGCAGGCGTCTGGTGCCGTGCTCCGATGACGATGCGGAACGGGCAATCTCCTTTGAAGTGCGTTTGCCCTCCGCGATGTGTGTAAAGAGGTCAAGCTCAACAGCGGCTACGAGTGTCTGCGCCCTCCAACCTGCCCACAGGTCTTCTATTATCCTTTGCGGCGTCACATTCGTTTGAGTTGCTGATTGCTTTGTCATTGGTTAATCACCCCATTTGAGAATTTAATAAACTCACTGCACAGCTGCATTGCAAACTCCATCTTGCCTGCGTTTATAGCGCGTCTACGTATAAACGTTACTTATTATTTTGTCAAGGAGAAATCCCTCTCCAGTTCATAACGTACCCCCCTCCTGCTACCTCTTTTTTAATTCTTCGCAAAACTTCTTTCCGCTCTCGGTAATCTCCCATACGGTCGCCGGATATGTGTAACTCAGATGCCCCGAACGCATCAGGTCCATTCCCGCCCACTCGGCCCTGTCTTTCCACTTGGGATAGTTGGCAATCAGGTTTTTCATCTTCTCTTCAACCCTGGGCAAAATGTCCTCGACCTTCGCTTTGCCGCCGAGTTCAATAACCGATTCGAGAATTGGAATGTAAAAATTCTTTAATGGAATTGGGGGCTGCATTTTATTCCCTCCTCTAAATCTCGTTAAAGACCAAGCTATGCACCTCTTCTGATTCCATAGAGAGTTTGATTTCCAATCTATTATCTAAACCTCTTATCCAGGAAACCATCTTTCTATAAACCTCAACCCTTTGGAATTTTAGATACCTGTATTTACTGTCACTTGAAGGGACAATTTCGCTGAGGAGAATTGGGCTTCCGGGGGATCTCTCCCTTATGGCATCAACGAGGAGCTTATGGAGCTTAACCGTTCCAAGTGATACATAATCAATCTTTCTCCAATCGAGAACGAAGAGGAGTTCTTCTACCATCTCTCTATAATCCCTTTCCCATCCATCGTATATTATCACCGGGTCTAATCTTACACCAATTGTGTAGCCGGCCTCCTGACACACCTTTGCCGCCAGAAGCCTTTCTCTAAAAGAAGGGGCTTTGTGCTCTATGGATTTTGCTATTCTCTCAGGGCTGAATGTCCATGATGGGATTATATTTCTGGGTGGATTCTTTATGGATATGAGATTTCCTATGTTTGCGCTCTTCGTTCTGAATTCAATAAATCCGTTTTCATATTTAGAGAAGAGGTGGGCGATGTCGCGAGAAAATTCCGTGAGATCGTCAAATGCCAGCGCGTCGCAGACCTCACCCGCGTGAAAATACGGATGCAGATGTGTTTTTAGGACATACTCAATCCTCATTAAAATCTCGTCCCGGTTTACAAAAATCACAGGCACCTTGGTTTGAAAGTAGTATTGGAGGTAACAGTATTCACAATCATACATACAGTCTATTTCGTGAAAGAGATAATACTCTCCCCTTTCCATCCTTCCGATGGTTTTTAAAACCTCTCCATTTTTCTCTCCCAAAGCGAGCGAGTTCTTATCCTCTTTTGCCCTTTGTGCAAATGGTTTTTCCTCTCCGATTTTCCTGTAGTCGTCTATGAACTCGACGGGAATGGGAGCGAGCTTGGATAGGATTTTCTCAGTGAGAGGGTGGTCTCTTACGTTTTTTTCTATATAGAGCCTATCGGGTTTTTGCATCGTTTCCTTAACAATAATTTAGACACGATTTAACACAGATGGACGTGATTTATAAGGAGAATACAGAAAAAACTCAATCCCCTCTATCCTGTATCCTTTCTTTTCATTCGTGCACATTTGCGTGTATTCGCGACTGAATAGTTCTCCTACTTCCCAAATAGCTTTCCGAGTTTCATGGCGACCCCCATATCTCCGGAGAATTTCAGCTTTCCCGTCATAAGTGCTGCCTCCGCTCTCATTTGCTTTGTGGCAATTTTCACGAAATTCTCATCCGAGATTATGATTGTGCACTGTGCCTCCCCATCATCATTCTCCCTTACGCCGAGTGTATCTTTTCTCAGGTCAACTATCCAAGTGCCGCCATCGGGACCGTTGAGTATGAATTTGTAGACCGCGTTTACCTGGGAGGATTCATCGGGTTTGGCGCTGATTTTTCCCTCTATCTTAGCGAATATCTCTTTTGGAGTAGCCATTTTCTCAGTTTATCTCCTTTTATGAAAATCATATTTTACCATTCACGCATTCGGGATTCTATTGGTAAATAGCGAGAAGCTCATGCATTTGACGATTTCCCTTTATGAATTTAGAATTTCTATAATCAGCCATATAACCTTGATTACTATTTCGATCAATCCGGAAGAGGGGATAAGTTTGAAATCTGTCACTGCATAATGACAAAGACCATAGACCGTTCTGTGGCCTGATATAAATCTATTTTTAAGGGTCAACAAAGACATGGCTATTACGTATCCGAGGAAATATCAGGTGATTGTAATCGGCGCGGGACATGCCGGGTGCGAGGCCGTCCTTGCCGCATCAAGGATGGGGTGTAAGGCCCTTATGCTTACCGCAAATGTTGATACAATAGGGCTTATGTCATGCAATCCCTCTATCGGCGGTGTAGGGAAGGGACACCTCGTAAAGGAGATAGACGCCCTGGGCGGCGAGATGGGAAAGGCGGCGGATGCCACGGCGATTCAATTCAGGCGCCTCAATACGAGAAAAGGCCCTGCGGTTCAGGCGACGAGAATTCAGGCAGACCGTCAGGCCTATAAAGCCTACATGAGAAAGGCCCTGGAGGCGGAAAAAAATATAGATATAAAACAGAGAGCCGTGGAGGGGTTCCTTGCCGAGGGCGGAAGGGTAGTGGGTGTGAAAACCAGCCTCGGAGAGCATTTCCTTGCAGATGCCGTTGTAGTCACGCCGGGTACGTTTCCAAACGGGCTTATTCACATAGGGCTTACAAAAATATCGGCGGGACGCGCGGGCGAGGCACCCGCTCTTGGAATCTCTGATTCATTCCAGAGCCTTGGGTTTAAAATCGGGAGGCTAAAGACCGGAACACCGCCCAGGCTCGATGGGAGGACGATTAATTGGGAAATACTTGAGCCTCAGCCTGGGGATATTGACCCAAAGCCGTTTTCATTTTCGAATGACAGGGTCGAAAGGGAGCAGATGCCCTGCTATATAACATACACAAACAGGAAAACACATGAGGTAATCAAAAACAACCTCCACAAATCCCCGCTTTATTCCGGGATTATCAAGGGCATCGGGCCAAGGTACTGCCCGTCAATCGAGGATAAGGTTGTGAAGTTTGCAGATAAGGAGAGACACCAGATATTCCTTGAGCCTGAAGGGGTGGGCACGTATGAGATTTATCCAAACGGGATTTCAACGAGCCTTCCGCTTGATGTCCAGTATGAGATTGTAAGGACGATTGAGGGGCTTGAGGAGGTCGAGATTATAAGGCCTGGATACGCGGTTGAATATGACTTTTCAGACCCCACTCAGCTTAAACCCACACTTGAGACAAAACTCGTTGAGAATCTGTTTTTTGCAGGACAGATAAATGGCACCACCGGTTATGAAGAGGCAGCCTCTCAGGGGATTATAGCTGGAATAAACGCGGCGCTCCGCGTGAAGGGAGAGGGGCCTTTTGTATTAGACCGCTCAGAGGCATATATTGGAATCCTGATTGATGACCTTGTGACAAAAGGAGTGGATGAGCCATACAGGATGTTTACGTCTCGCGCAGAGCATCGCCTCATTCTCAGGGAGGATAACGCGGATTTAAGGTTGAGGGAAAAGGGATACAGGATTGGGCTTGTAGGGGACCGGGATTTTCAGAGATTCGTGGATAAGAAGAGAAGAATTCAGGAGGAGCTTGAGAGGCTTGAGAATACAAGGGTCTTTCCCGATCCCAAGACGAATGAGATGTTCGTGCAACTCGGCTCATCGCCGCTTAAAAAGCCGCACACACTCAAAGAAATTCTGAGGCGCCCTGAGATTACATACAGAGAGCTAAATCTTATTGCCCCGTCCTCCCCAATAAATGAGGATATTTCCTCTCAGATTGAGATGGAGGTTAAGTATGAGGGCTACATACAGAGACAGATGGAACAGGTGGATAGGTTTAAGAGGCTTGAGAACGTGAGAATTCCGGAGAATTTTAACTACAATGGAATTCCCGGCTTGTCGAAGGAAATAGTTCAGAAGCTCTCACGCATTCGCCCGGGTTCTCTTGGGCAGGCAAGCCGAATATCGGGGATTACCCCCGCCGCTCTTTCCGTTCTTATGATTTATCTAAAGCGAAGGGAGATTGATGGGGAGGGTCATTCCTCTCCTTCTTTGTTCTCTTCCTGATTTTCCCCATCCTCTTCGTTGGTTAGGTTTTTCTCTAATAAGTCGGCAATATCCTCATAATCCCCGCCGATATAAGTCGTGTCGGGATCTTCAAGCATATCAACCAGGTCTTTTATCTTTTTTCGTCCCTTCCTTGGCATTCTCATTCCCTCCCTATCACTCGCGTACACTTAGATTAAATAATAGCCTCGGCTTTCGCGCTGCGCACGCAACGGAGTTTAGTCTATATTTATCCCTAATTCTTGCTTATACGAAAAAGTATAAGTATAAGTTTTTGAAAAGCAAGGGTGTTAGATTGAGATAATTGGAGGAGTTGTTTGTAGAAGTGAGATTAAAATTTTCATTGACAAGAGCATAAATGGAAGTATAAATATTACAAAGTATAGCCCTTCCGGAGGCTATTTTTGTAATCAACCCAAGCCCAAAAGATATGAACCTGGGATATGCCAACCCTCAGTTTTGAACGATGGAGGACAAAATGAAGGATAAATATACCAAGAGGTATTTCAGCGGTATTTTCGATCACCTTGCTGATGGGATACTAATCATTGATTCTGCACAAGGTAAAATCCTTGATGCCAATCCCAGGGTATGCAGCATGCTTGGGTATTCCCGTGAGGAGCTGTTATCAATGCCCCTATCTGATATTTACCCGAACGATGTGGCTAAATTAGTAACCTTTATGCAATCGGTTTTAGAAAGTGGACAGGGATGGACTGATGAGCTGGTGTGCCGGACAAAAGCGGAGCAGTTTATACCTTGTGAGATTTTAGCCTCAGTTACTGATGTTGGTGACATATCCTGCATAGTTGCTTCTGTTCGTGACATCACAGAGAGAAAGCGGGGGGAAATGGCCCTTCGAGAGAGCTTAGCCCAATTATCCAGGAAGAGTCGTTATCAGACCATTATTAACACCGTGACTCAGAGTGTTCACCAGTCAATCAATACTCAAGATGTTCTGGAAAACGCCGTTGAGTCATTGAGTAAGAATATAGATGGAGTGGATATTGCCTCAATTTATATAGTTGAAGGAGAGGAAGCGCTCCTAAAGGCACATAGAGGCTTACCCGATCGGTTTATTGAGAGGGTAGGAAGAATCCCACATCCGACAGGTGCTATATGGAAGACAATCATGGATGGAAAGCCGATATATTGTGCAGATGTAGACGGAGATGCGGTTATCGGACCTGATGAAAGGGAATTGGGAATAAAGAGCTATCTATATATGCCCATTTGGTTTGAGGACGGAGTTAAGGGTGTTCTATCCATAAATTCCTTTAAGAGAAATGCATTTGATGAAGAGGATATGGAGCTGATGGGAATGGTGGCGCATCAGATAGAGATAGCGTTTGGTAATGCACAACAAGCGGAGATGCTGCGTAAGAGGGAAGAGAGGTTTCGCAATCTGGTTGAAGGAACAGGCGATTGGGTGTGGGAGATGGATGAAAATTGCGGCTTCACTTATGTCAGTCCGAGGGTAAGCAGTATCATTGGATATGAGCCTGAAAAGGTTCTCGGTAGGGCCCTTTTTGAGTTTGTATCTCCGGAAGAGGCAAAGAAACTCGCTGAAAATTGTCCTATTCCTGAGGGAAAGCCGTATAGGCGTTTTGAAAGGACATGGATTCGCAAAGATGGCCGTCCGGTTATCCTGGAAACAAATAGCTCATATATATTGGATAATCAAGGCGCTTTTCAGGGGTATCGTGGTATAGCCCGCGACATTACAGAGCGGAGGCGTATGGAAGAGGAGAGATTAAAGACGAGCAAATGGGAATCGCTGAGCGTTCTGGCAGGTGGCATAGCTCATGATTTTAATAATCTACTATCTGGGATCCTAACTACAGTCTCTGTAACAAAAACGGAGCCAAATATAGGGCCTGAGATATACGATAATCTCACAGAAGTGGAGAAGATGTGTCTTCAGGCAAGGGGATTAACCCAACAGCTTCTCACATTCTCACGGGGTGGCACTCCAGTCAAGAAACCAACCCATCTTGAGCCGATTATAAGAGATGCAGCCGCATTCGCACTGAGGGGTTCAAATGTGAGGTGTGAGATTATGATAGAGGATAATCTGTGGGATGCAGGGATAGATGCGGGGCAGATAGCCCAGGCAATAACCAATATTTTGACAAATGCGGATCAGGCCATGCCTCAGGGTGGGACGATAAAAATAAAGGCGCAGAATTTAAGTAATGCGGAAGAACCCTATGGGTTGCCTCTGGAAAATGGAAGATATGTGAAAATAACAATAGAAGATGAGGGAGTAGGAATACCAAAGGGTCATCTTGCAAGGATATTCGATCCGTACTTTACCACAAAGCAGAGGGCGAGCGGGTTGGGGCTTTCCATTGCATATTCAATAATAAAGAACCATGGCGGGTACATTGGAGTGGAATCAGATCTGGGAAGAGGAACTAAGTTCTATATATACATTCCCGCATTGGTCGAGACGCCATTAGTAAGTAAAGGTACAGAAGAAAAATCCATATAGAGGGTCGCGTGAGATAATGGAAGAAGATGATCAGATATAAGGTTGTATCGCCTTTTTTAATGCTAACACTTGCTGCTTTTATAGTCCTCTTGGGCTGTGGCGGGGATGGGGGAGGCGGCGGTGGTCAGACAAGCACCATACGTGGAACAGTATCTGGTGTTACGGCAATGGTTCCGATAAAGGAAAAGCCATCCATGTTAGCTCAGCTTGGAGGATTCTTTAGCCTCTCAAGGGCAGCAAGTGCTCAGGGCTCCGGGGTTGCCGGAATTAAGGTGATAGCCCAAGAAAATGGAAAAGACGTTGACGATGATGTCACCGATTCAAATGGTAATTTCACATTGAATGTCCCTCCGGGTAATGTGACTTTGGTTTTTAATAACTTCAACACATCCACAACGGTCATCGCTCCGGAAGGTGGCACTCTTATTATAGTCGTGGCTCTTCAGCCAAATCAGGTTGTAGTTCAGGATATGGAGATACAGGGCACCATACGTTGTGAAACTGGGGATGTTTCGTTTGCACAAACAAGCCTCACGATTAATGGAGAAGGAGGGGATTGCATAAGCATTCAAGGGAACTGTAGTATCACAGTTCCTGGTGATATAACCCTCACTAACTGCCAAAGGTGTATTAACGCTGGGGGCGGGGCTAATCTCACGCTCGGAATTATTAGCTGTGATGCTAATGGAGACGGTATTGACACGGCGGGCAACGCGGGTATTAGCATATCCGGCAATGGCATTGTCACTATTTCAGCTAGGGGAAATGGCATTAGTGCCACGGGCACATCGGAGATTAGCATGGGTGTAAATGGCGGGATTAGCGTTACAGGCATGCAGGATGGCATTAAGGCTCAGGGGAACTCACAAGTCACCTTGAATCCTGTTGGTCAATGCACAGTCGGTGGAAGGAATAATCCCGTTCAGATAGATGGCAATGCAACGGTAAATACCGGCAGCTGTATTCTTGCTCCACTCCCCTAGAAATATCAGGAATCGAGTGTCTCAGTTGTCATTTTATATCAACAAACACCCGAATTTTTGGGCCAGATTTCCACAAATTTTTTGATACAACTTTAGCAAGATTTTCTAAGCTGCTGATATTATTTAATTTTTTGCAAAAATTGCTTGAAAAATTCCCTCTTGACAGGCACAATATATTGTGGTTCAATCAGAATACAACACAATATAGGGGCACAAGTCTTAAGTTAAAATTATTGTAACTAATTGAAAGTATTCACAACAAACTACAAAAAGGAGGAGAGAGATGGCTTCTGAAAAATTTGGGATTACTGGTAACGGGAAGGCGTTATTGAATGAATCGGATATTGGGGATTACAGCTCAGCTAATATTGAGTCGAGTGCTCAAACACAAATCCCAAATCATGAATCACAAACCGGGAAGGAGACCGATGTGGTTGAATACAAAGAGGGGATTGTGGACATACCCAAAGAAACGATTGATGCCTTTGGCGGAGACGAACTCCGCGCAAGGGTATTTTACGAAAAATACGCCCTTCGCAATGAATCGGGCAGGATAGTTGAAAATACCCCTGATGATATGTGGCGCAGGGTCGCAAGAGAGATCGCATCTCCGGAAAAAACACAGAAGCTGAGGAAGGAATGGGAGGAGAAATTCTACTGGCTTCTCTCCAACTTCAGGTTTATCCCCGGGGGGAGAATCCTTTTTGGCGCTGGACAGAAAAGAAGAGCGACATTGCTCAACTGCTATTTCATGCCAATAAGGGAAGATTCAATTGAGGCGATATTTGAATGGTGCAAAGAGGCGGCGAGGACGTATTCGTTTGGCGGGGGCGTGGGAACGGATATTTCAATCCTGAGACCCAAAGGCTCCCCCGTGAATAACTCCGCGATCTATTCAACGGGAGCCGTTTCTTTTATGGAGCTGATGTCTACAACGACAGGGACAATCGGCCAGGCGGGGCGTCGCGGGGCTTTGATGATAACCATAGGCGTTGACCACCCCGACGTACTGGATTTCATTGATATAAAGAACGACCCCGCAAGGACAAAGGTTAAATTCGCAAATATCTCAGTGAGGGTTACGGATGAGTTTATGAAGGCGGTGGAAGAGGATAGGGAGTTTGAACTCAGGTTTGAAAACGAGAAGGTAAAAATGCGCAAGAAAATCCGGGCGAGGGACCTCTGGGAAAAGCTCATAAAGTCGGCATGGGCTTCCGCCGAGCCGGGGATAATCTTCTGGGACGCGGTGAAGAAGGGGTCTCCCACTGAATACAACGGGATGGAGATACACGGGTTTAACCCGTGCAGCGAGCAGGCACTGGAGGACTACGGAAACTGCTGCCTTGGAAACGTGAACCTATCCCTCTTTGTAAAGGACGAGTTTACGGACAGAGCCTCGATTGATTGGGAGAATCTCGAGCGCGCACTCAGGTTCTCCGTTCGTTTTCTCGATAATGTCCTTGATTACAACGCCGATAAACACCCGCTCAAGGCTCAAACCGAGGCGTCACAGCGCTCGCGCCGTATCGGCGTTGGGTTTACGGGCTTTGGCGATATGCTCCTCAAGCTCAATCTCAAATACGACACAATGGATGCCGTTCAGTTTACGGATAAGATGTTTGAATACATAAAGAACATCGTTTATGAGGCAAGCTCAGACTTCGCCTCTGAAAAGGGGAGTTTTCCCGCCTTTGACCTGGACATTCATCTATCGAGGCCATTTATAAAGATGCTCGATGGGCGCGTAATTGAAAAGATAAGGAGGCAGGGGCTTAGAAACGCGTGTATTCTCACGGTTCCGCCTGTGGGGAGCGGCTCAATCCTCGCGGGAACTACGAGCGGAATCGAGCCTATCTTTGCGCTTTCGTATTACAGGCGTTCTAAATCCCTTTCTCAAGAGGAGTTCAAGGTATACCACCCGCTTGTCGGCGAGTATATGAAGCGGTTCAGTCTCCGTGACGAAACCGATCTTCCTCCAATCTTTGTAACATCGCACGAGATAAAGCCTGAGATGAGGGTGCATATGCAGGCCGCGATTCAAAAACACATTGACTCCTGCATATCGAGCACCGTGAACCTTCCGACCGATATTACACTCGATGAGGTTGAGAGGGTTTATTTCCTCTCGTGGAAGCTTGGGTGCAAGAGCATAACGGTCTATAGAGAAGGCTCAAGGGAAGGGATCCTCGTTACAGAGGAGGCATGGAAAAAAGGCGGCGATAAGAAGGAGGTTTTGACGGAGGATGAAGGGACGCAAAAACCCACCCCCCCCATCTCGTCCCTTCGTCTCTCCTCCGGTGTGTCTGGTCGAGCCGTCAGTAGTGAGACTGGTCGGACTGCCGTGCCTGAGATTAAGCCACTTAAACGTCCCCCGTATCTTGAGGGATTTACGGAGGTGATAAAGACCGGATACGGAAATCTATACGTCACTGTAAACATATATGAGGGAAGGCCTTTTGAGGTATTTGTCCAGATTGGGAAATCGGGATACACGACAATGGCAGACGCCGAGGCGATAGGGCGCCTTGCATCCCTTGCGCTGAGGAGCGGAATAAGCGTAAAGGACGTAGTGGAGCAGCTTGAAGGAATAGGGGGGGCGTCTCCAGTGTTTTCTGAAGGAAAACTCGTTATGTCCATCCCCGACGCAATCGCGGCTGTTCTTAGAAAACACTTTATTGCGGGTAATGAAAAAGTGAAAACGAAACCAAAAGAGATTGATATAAACATGGAGCGCTGCCCCGACTGCGGCAGCCGTTCTCTTGCGTTTGAACAGGGCTGCATCGTCTGCAAAACCTGCGGGTTTTCGAAGTGTGATTAGTGGTTGAGGAGGATAAGTAGGGGGATTGAGGTTGGTATTTTCCTAACGTTAGCAAACAAGCCCAATTCTCCGAAAACGGGGGATTGGGCTTTCTATTTGTATGATCTTACTACTGTTATTCCAGATTGATGCTTGAGTAGGAGGAATTTATCTAATGGATGGACTCTTTCATTTAATCGAAGCTTTTAAATGGCCTCTGGTTGTAGTTATTGTGGTTCTAGTCTTTATGTTTAAGTTCCATCAACCAATTACAAATTTTATAAATCGTATTCGAGGAATATCTCCTACTACAGGTGTTCAGACTTCGGATGTATCTCCACAGCAATCAGTGGAACGGGGAAATTTATCAGCGGATGAGTTGATGGATAAGCTGAAGCTGAGTTTGGGAGCGAATGAACTAATGCGTAGTTTGGACAGCCCGGTGTTGCGAGAAGTCGAAGAAAACATCAAAAATGAATTAAGGACACGTCAACTTGTAGACTCTATTGAAGCCATCCCGGTTCTTATTCGGTATCTTGCAGTAGCTCGCTTGGCCTATTTCTTTGAATATATTTATGGGATGATTTGGGGTAGTCAGTTGTCTATCCTTAATTATCTTAATACCCGTCCCAATGGTGAGACTTCTGATATCCTAAAATTTCACTTCTATGATCCTACAGCCAAGCTGTATCCTGATGTATTCAAGATCTATCCGTTTGAAACGTATCTTAGCTTCCTCAAAGATAGCAAATTTATTGTCGAAGAAGGGAGTCATCTGAAGATTACACACTTAGGTCGAGAATTTCTTGTATATCTTGTAAACTCGGGAAAAACTATGGCTAAGTTTTATTAATAAGCGAACCGCATGAGCAATCTGGTTGTTATATTGATTTGCCGGATGATAGAATTTAGAGTTTTGAAGAAGGAAGTAGAAAGGAAGTACGGTAGTGAAACAATTAGGTTTGTTTGAGAAAAATAAGATTCTAACAGATGCTAAAAACAATGTAGCGAGTTATATAAACCGTGAGCACCTTGAAGATAAGTTCGCTTCTCAATTGCGTGAAGAACTACGATTGGGGAGTTTAGTTTCATACGTAGGCAATAAGAGCATACCTATCCTTCGGCTTTACAGGTATAAAGAGGCTTTTGCTTTTCAGTTTGTTGAAGAGTTTATCTCACGCTTCGGATTGGACGAAAAGGATTACATATTCGACCCATTTTGCGGTATGGGGACAACGTTGTTTGCGTCTTCCAAAAGGGGTATTCCCTCTATTGGTGTAGATAAACTCCCCATCGGTGTATTTGTCGCTCAAACATTGCCTCTATTCTATTCGCTGAAATCGGGGCAAATTAAAAAGACTTTTGAGAAAATAAGAACCAGGGTTCACAAAGCGTCTCCTGCCTCGGTCGCTATGGACGTTGCCATTATGAAGATAGCATTCCCGCCTGATACCCTGATTGCATTGCGGAAATGGAAGACGGTCATAGATGGTCTGGAATCGCCCCTCAGAGATGTCTTCCTGCTCTTGTTCTTTTCAATCCTGGAACCATGCAGCTATACGTCAAAAGACGGTCAATTCTTGAGATTGGTTCGAGAAAAGAAGGTTGCCAATCCTGAAGAGATGATTGAGACAATGGTTAATAAGGCTGAGAGAGACATACAGTTGATTAGAGAGTTCAAATGGAATCAATTGGTTCAACTTCCTGCTGTTTATCTTGGGGATACCCGCAATCTTGGTGATATACCGTTTGAGCGACAGCCAACGGCTATCATTACATCTCCGCCTTATGCCAATCGCTATGACTACACGCGCACATACTCTTTAGAACTCTGCTTTCATTTTGTCCGAAACTTTGATGAATTAAAGGCTCTGCGGTTCGGCATTCTCCGCTCACACATAGAATCAAAGGTCAATTCTGATGAGCAGCCGCCACATCCGGTTGTAAAGGAAGTAGTGGGCATCCTTAGAGAAAGGGACAAGAAGCTCAATAATCCCCGAATCCCGGATATGCTGACGGGGTATTTTGTAGATATGCAGAAGGTAATTAGAGAATGGGCACGTGTGCTGGCATCGGGGGCAAGGGTCGCTATGGTAGTTGATAATGTAAGGTTTGAGGGAGAACTATTGCCCGTTGACCTTGTGCTCTCGGATATGGCAGAGGAGGCGGAATTCAGGGTTGAAGAGATTATTGTTGCCCGATACAAGGGGAACAGCTCTCAGCAGATGGGCAAATTCGGGCGTGTGCCCGTTCGGGAAAGCATTGTTGTGTGGAGAAAATTGTGAGTAAGTCTCCAAGAAATCCAGGCGGGGATTATAAAATATGGTCTCTAGATCAGCTTACAAAAAGCGAGTTCTTTCATCAAAAACTCCATGAATGGGGACTTCTTGCTGTAACAGATGAGATAGAGAAGACTAAAGGAGAAACCCTGGATTGGGATTTAGACCTGTTGGGAATATCAAAACAGGCGTGGGATAAGGTTATCCATCGGGGTATCAAGCCGGTAATCGTCTTTGCTCATTCCGTCGTCTTAAAAAACGTATCTGGTTCTGTTGGGTATTACCGGATGCTCTCAATGGTGTCTCAGAAATCCATGAATCGGCTGAGGATTCCAATTACCCGATATGAGTCTGGCAAGGATAATCCCAATGACAAACGCGCTTTATTAATTGCTAAGCACCTAAATCAAATCATAAGCCGACTTATTGAACTTGATGAGACGATAGATGCTCGCGAGTTTGATCTGTGGTGTGGAATGGCAGCAGGCTCTCAAGCTCAGGGTTCTTGGCAGAATGCAAAGGGGGCCAAGTTTGAGGTTACTGTTAAAGGGATCATACAGAAGAGAATCCGGGAGAGGGGGCTTTTGCTGGATGAGAAAGAGGATGAATTAAGAATGCACTTAGAGGACGGGCGGGTTGTTATATTTGCTGACGAGCCGGATATGGCGATTTACAGAGGCAACAAAATTCAGGCAGCGGTTGAAATCAAGGGCGGTATAGATACAGCTGGCGTTTTGGAGAGGGTTGGCGCTGCTATTAAGAGTCTCCGCCGAACCAAGAAGGAAAATCCGAAGTCTACTACAATCCTCATTCTTCAGGGGGTGTCAATGACACCAACCGCAAAACATGACCTGGAAATCAACCGGAATGCCGTCAACTACTGGTTTACCATTGAGGATATTCTGGAAAATGAGGTTAAGCGTGAAGAAATTTTTAGGCTTCTTGATATATAAAGTGGGAGTCTCCCGTAATGGGAAGGCTCCCACTGCCAAAGAAGGGTGAATTACATCTTTAGATGATGGTATCTGACAATGGATTCATCCCATGATGATACCAATTATACGAACTAATAGCCCAATAACACACGCATTGTCATTGCGAGCGTTAGCGAAGCAATCCCTCTATTTAGATTGCTTCGTCGCTTCACTCCTCGCAATGACATCTCATGGGATTCATTGAGAAGTACGGTTTGGATTGAGCAGCCGCCTGTCTCTTATTCGAGAAAGCTCTTTAGAACCTCTTCCGTATCCGCCTCTGCGAGCTTTTGGAGCGCGCTCCTTTCAATCTGTCTTATGCGCTCACGTGTAAGATTGAATCTCTTTCCAATCTCATCGAGTGTGTATGTGGTATCCTGATCTATTCCGAATCTCAACTTGATTATCTCTTCTTCCCTGGGTGTCAGCTTTGAAAGAGCCTCTTTTATCCTCTTTGTGAGTGCCTCCTTTGCCATGACGGAGTCCGATGCCGGTGAATCTTCGTCGGGCACAAAATCAAGGAACGTTGCCCCCTCTCCATTTGGTATGGGGGAATCGAGATGAACCACATCATTTTTTACATTTAGAATCCGTTTTACGACCTCAATAGGAGTTCCTGATTTTTTGGCAATCTCCTCAGGCGATGGTTTCCTTTCCAACTCCTTGCGAAGGGTCGCGCTTATCCTGAACACCTTGCTTGATTGCTCAAGCAAGTATACAGGAACCCTGATCGTCCTCGTCTGGTCTAGGAGCGCTCTTGACATTGCCTGGTGTATCCACCATGAGGCGTAGGTTGAAAACTTATACCCCTTCGTATGGTCAAACTTCTCCACTGCCCTCATCAAGCCAGCGTTTCCTTCCTGGACGAGGTCTGCGAGCGGAAGATCACGGCCCATATACCTCTTTGCCATGCTCACAACCAGCCTAAGGTTCGCCTTTACAAACCTCCCCTTGAGATCCTTTGCCTTCTCCTGATAAGCCTTCATGAGCGCACTCAGCCTCTTCATTCGCTTTGACGGCGCTTTTCCCCTGATTTTGCCGATTTTATCGAGAATCGCCTTTATCTCCTTTGCCCTCGCCTCGCACTTCTTTATCTCTGCCGAGAGCCTTATTTCGTCTTCCGGTTTGAGAAGGGACTCATGGGACATGTCCTTAAAGTAAGCGGAAAGCAATCTGAGCTGTTCTTCCGGCGCCCAGTACTCTTCCTCTTCAACCTCTGGAGACCCTAATCCTTCTTCGAGCTGAGTCTCCATCCCTACCGGAATAAATTCCTCAAGCCCCCCCTCTTGGGCAAAGCCTCCAAATTCACCCGGCTCTATATCCATTTCTTCAAAGTGTATATCTTTTGCTTCCATTCCCTCACCTTTTTACTTTTCCCATCAATATTTAGATTAAAATTGGGCAATATTGGATTCTCTTATAATGAAAATATATTCAGGAGAGACTCCCATATTCGGCCCGCCGATTCCTCTACCCCTAATAGTACTAAACTAATCACTCAGGTGTTGGTTTCAAGGCTAAAAACCTTAAAAAAAACCGAAGCGGTTATAATTAATTCTAGGATAAACTGGTAAGATTAGCTCCTCCGATTAATGCAATCAATAGTTATGTATAATATACCGTATTTATAGGAAAAATCAATGAAATTGACAGGTGGATTGTAAGGAGATTATTTTATGAAATTAAGACTAAGGGTTATTTATTTAGGGCTTATATCTCTCTTAATCTCAATTACCGGGTGCGTGTATCTGCATCTCTTGGAGGTTAGGAGGCAATTATCTAATTTTGAGGATAACTTTGAGATTAAGGACCAAAACGAGCTTACCCTTGTATTCCTAAAGCCCGTTCTTCTCACCGAGGATATTATATGGCTTACCGAGCTTGGCCCCACATCTGAAGAAGGGACGGAGCAGGGCAAGTTGTGGAAATACACCTTTGAAAAGCAGTATTCAGGCCCTAAGGATGAAAAAGGGGACTTTGATATACCCATCATAATGCTTTTTCAGAAGGACGATAAGCTCCGCGAGATCAGATTTCCAGAGCGGTTTCTTAAATTTGTGTCAAAGCCATTGCTTATCAGGATGTTCAAATCAATGGGATATTCTCAAATCAGCAAACTCAGGCGCAGCGCAACCTCGAAATTTCAAGGCACCCCAATGGAGATTCCAAGAAAGCAGTTTATTCTCGATGTCCTGGGCAAGCCTTCTGATATAGAAAATTCAGATCATACATCAAGGTTCGTATACAGATACAATCTCAAGAAAGGGAAACCGTCTGATAAGGATTTCAAGATACTGGTTAATTTCACATTTCAACAAGGAGACGATAAGCTCCGCAAAGCCGAGGGCAGTCTCGGTGACATGAGGCTTTTTATGGATTTTTCGGTTGATGGATCAGACAGGGGTAAAAGTGGCAATAATAGATAGAATACTATTCACACTGCCCTTGCCCCGCTTTCATAGAGACTGGAATGATACGCAATGACATTAAACCAAATTTTATATCTTTGAATGGTAAGTAAAACTTTTTTTTGTTAATTAACTCAACCAAGGTCTCATTGTCTTCCCCTTCTCAAAAAGTAGATTTATAAATGAGAAGAGGTGTCAGATGCCTGAACTGAGGGGTGGAAAAAAAGAAGAGGGATTTACTATTATTGAACTTATTATAGCTGCAGCATTCGTTGGCATTCTCCTTACTCTCGCAATTGCAAATGTTACTAGGGCTAGAATTTCGGCAAATGAGGCGAGTGCGAAAAAAGCAATGCAAGCCCTGCGGGATGCGGAGGTTCTGTATTTTGAAGGGGACTTGGATAATAATGGAGTAAAAGACTATACTGCTCAGATAGGTAATCTTAGCATACCAGGAACTCTACGGTGTCCTTCAGTCCATGGTAGCGGCTGTACCGATAAGGATGCGCTTGTAGACGGTAGCTTTGAGGATGCCGTGGCCAGCGGCGGTGGAAAAGCCGATTGCAAAAGTCCAAAAAGCGGATACTGTATCCAATTTGCTCAGGACATTGATGGCAGCGACCCTGTGGTTCTCCAAGAAAGCTTTGGTTGGGAAGCCTCCATGACCCATGTGAATAAGACGGGGAGAGAGGATTTTTCGGTTTATGAAGATGGTATTATTAGGTGTGCCCTCAGCCGGCAGTCCACAGGTAAACCAGGGATGTTTAGATCTGATCGTACATCCCCTGCTTGCGATGATTTATGAGAAAGGTACAAATGCCATGAAGAAGTGTCGTTTGATATATTTGAGACGTAATTACGTCTCGGATTTATAGGTTCTGTGATTCTAAATGGACTCCATTACCCTACTTTCTCCAGCCAAGATCAATTTGACCCTTAAGGTCCTTGGAAAAAGACCAGACGGGTACCATGAAATCAGGTCAATTGTGCAACCCGTAAATTTGTTTGATGAGGTAAAGATTGAGATAGAAGGCGGGGAAGGAATCGAAATTGAGCCCACAGGACTCCAAATTCCAAGGGGAAGGGAAAACCTTGCCTGGAAAGCGGCCGAGGTTTTTCTCAAAGAAAGCGGGCTGAATTTCAATGTGAGGATTTCTATAAAGAAGAGGATTCCACTTGGCGCGGGGCTTGGCGGCGGAAGCGGTAACGCTGCAGCGGTTCTTGTGGGTATGAACAGGATTGCAAAGAGATTTAGCGAGAATGAGCTTATCCAAATTGCGCCTAAAATCGGCGCAGATGTTGCCCTCTTTATCAATTGCAGGAGTGCTGTGATTGAAGGAATCGGGGAGAAAGTAACCCTCATAAGGGACTTTCCCCTTTTTTACTATGTTCTTTTGAACCCTGGTTTTGAGACATCAACAAGGAGAATCTATGGATTCTGGGATGAGATGCCGGAAGAGGGCTTAATCAGAACCAGCATAGAAGATACCGTTTCTCTTTTTAGAGAAGGACAATTTCCCCTCAGGAATGATTTAGAGAAACCGGCTATGCGTCTTTACCCGGAGATAAAAGCGCTAAAGGAGAGACTGATCGGAATGGAAGTGGAAGCGGTGTCAATGACCGGAAGCGGTTCTACAGTTTTTGGGGTTTTTAGAGGTGAGGGGGAGGCAAAAAAGGTCTATGATTACCTGAAAGATAGCAGTATGTTCAAGGTCTTTTTTGCACAGGGGATCTCCGGATGGCATAGGTTGTGAGTTTGATGTGGGTTTAGTTACAGGTCTTAAACCAACACCGAATACCCAATGGCTGAATTTGCCTCGCGGGGAAAAGCTTGGTAGGATTTTGACGAAATTTATAGAGGTGAATGCAAGGTTTCCCCCAAAATAGGGCTAATTATGTGTATTATATAGTGTGCACCATGAGTTAGGGTTGTCCCTATATAATTGGGGCGTCGTCTAATGGCAGGACTCGGGCCTTTGGAGCCCGCTATGGTGGTTCGAGTCCACCCGCCCCAGCCAATTATCTGGGGAGATTGATGAGCAATTTAAAAAGGGAAAAATCCTGTGAAAGAAATAAAAAAGATAATATGGGGTACCGATGGTTCAAAGGAGTCTGAAGAAGCTCTGAACTATGCGGTATTCCTCGCCAAAA
>Ga0070739_10001908_pt1 | contig 29609 bp, 23 predicted proteins | sample Coa_R1_7_FD_66445 | JGI IMG/M metagenome (GOLD analysis project Ga0070739, IMG submission 66445) | Surface soil microbial communities from Centralia Pennsylvania, which are recovering from an underground coalmine fire - Coalmine... | ecosystem: Environmental > Terrestrial > Soil > Unclassified ...
TGGGCCCCGACCGTGGCCGCCGACTGGGCGCCGTACCGCTATGGCCGCTGGGTCTGGGAGCCGTGGTATGGATGGACCTGGGTCAGTTACGACCCGTGGGGCTGGGCGCCGTATCACTACGGCCGCTGGTTCTGGGGAGCGCATGGATGGTGCTGGTATCCGGGTGGGCTGCATGGATCGTACTTCTGGAGCCCTGCGCTGGTGGCGTTCTTCGGCTTTGGACACGGCGGGTTCGGTTTCGGGTTCGGTAACGTTGGTTGGGTGCCGCTGGCGCCGTACGAGCGGTTCCATCCATGGTGGGGGCGCGGGTATCGCGGCGAGCTGGTAGTCAACAATTTCAACGTCTACAACTCGTATCGCAACGCGCGGCTCGCAAACGGTGTGACTGCGGTGCACGGCTCCGATTTCGGCCGGCGCGGCTTCACTGGGAACTACGTCCGGGTCGGGGCGGCGGACCTGACCCGCGCCTCGATGGTACACGGGCAGCTGCCAATCACCCCAACACGCGAGAGCTATCGCATGTCGGATCGACCGGTGCAGATGGCGCGCATGCCACTGGCAAGCAGGACCGTGCAGTTCGCCCAGCACGGATCCTTCAGATCGCAGCCGCGCGGGTTCGGGGCAGGAGCTGCGGGCGCGCCACAGCGGCAGCCGGCGATCTCCGGCTGGGGCCGGTTTGGAGCGCCTGTCCGCACTGGCGCGCCGCAGACGGGTGGATGGCAGCGGTTCAATCCGCAGACCAACGGCGCCGCCCGCACGTGGAGTTCGCCGGGCCTGCAGCACGGTTATTCGGCGCCCACAGGCAACGCGTGGCGAGGCGGGAGCCAGCCACTGCGGATCGCGCCGCAGATCGTGACCCCGCGGCCCTCGCAGACGTATTCCGCGCCGCGCAGCTACGGGCCGCCCGCGGGATACAGCGCGCCACGGAGTTACGGTCCGCCGGCCGGCTATTCGGCGCCTCGCTCGTACGGCGCGCCGCGAACGTATTCGGCTCCGAGTTACAGCGCGCCCAGGAGCTATTCGGCCCCACGGAGCTACAGCGCTCCATCACGCAGTTACAGCGCACCGCGGTCGAGCGGCGGCGGAGGCGGCGGTGGTGGTCACAGCGGTGGAGGCGGCGGAGGCCACGGCGGCGGAGGTCACCATCGATAAGCTTTTCTGGCGAGGCTGAACGACTTTCTTCTTCCCTCAGGCCCGTGCAGGGCAATCCTGCCGGGCCTTTTTTCTGGCGTGAACAGAAGTAGACATAATACTCATTATCGGCAAAAGCATAATGCCAGCACCAAACAGCACCGCCCACATCACCCCATTCGATTCGTCCTCAAGCGCACCCCGAAGGATTCGGAATGCGGAATACGCCGCCATACCAGTCGCCAGGAAAAAGCCGCCCGGTCGCGAACGCCGGTCCAGCACGATGAACGCGACGCACAGCGCCTGAAGGAATAGAAAATCAAGCAGCCCGAGGTCATACCGCGCGCCGCCGGGATACCGCACCGCGAGCCAGGTGTTCGATAACCGGCGCGGATGTTCGTGCGCCAGCGCGCACCCCAGCCGTCCCAGAGCGGCGGCGAATGGGACCGCGAATGCCGCGGTGTCCAGCAGCCGCAACGATTCAGCACCCGTGTACCGATTGCAGCCGCAACACAAAATGCCGGCGCACAATCCCGCGGCGGCAACCAGCAGCGAGCTCATTCCTCCCAGATACAGATAACCAGCGGCGGCCGCCAGAGCTCCAGCCGCGCACATCCACACATACAGGGGCACAATCTCGGAACGAGCAATGCCCTGCCTCTGCGCGCGCCGTAGCACCATCCCGCGCAGACCAGAACGGCGGCCGCCGCAGGTGATGCTGAAACCGTGGATCTCCACACCCTCGACTCGGATCACCGGCGGCGAAGTCCACGGGATCATCTTCTGCTACTCGCTTGCGATCGCGTTGGGAACACCCTGAACCGGGTATGTATGCCCAGTACCGTCCGATGCCGAAAGCACCGAGACGGTGTTGTCGCATTGATTGCCAACATAGATCAGCGAGTCCTCTGTTGACGGAGTGCCCGTTCCAAAGAAGCCACTGCCGCTGCTCTGTGTGAGCGCTATGGGCGTGGGACACGCTCCCACGTTATAGTGCGACGTGACCTTGAAGGTTTTCAGATCGATCACATCTACGAAACCGGGGTCCATGCCCTCGCTCCCGGTATAGATGGTCACGTACGCCTTCGCGGCGTCCGGACTCACGGCGACGCTGTTGGGACTTCCGTTGTCGATCTGAATGGCGGCGAGCTGTTTCGGAGCGCTCGCCGACGATGAGTCGGCGAAAACATAAACGATATCGTTGGCGAAGTTCGGAACCACGACATAGCCCGAGCCCACCCCGATATCGCTGGCGCCTTCGGGAATGGAGACGCTCCCGTGATCGGCAATGGCGCTGGAGCCGATCTCGAGTTTGACGACATCGTTCCCACTGATGACGTACGTGTAAGGCGTCTGGTACGAAACCGCGATCCCGTCGGGCTTCCGTCCCGGCGTAGGCAGCGTATTCACGTTCTGCGAGCCCTTCGCCAGAGTGATCACACTGATCGCCGAGTCATCCGGGTGCGTTGCGTACACTGTCGAACCGTTTCGCGCAAGGTTGGACACCCGGTGGCTTCCCGTCGAGATGTTCTGCGGCTGCGGCAGGCTGGACAGCTTCGAGGTGTCCACCCAGTTCACCCCCGCCCCGTTGGGAGCCACATAGACCAGCGTGGGTGGCGGCGGATACCCGCCGAAGAAGCCGCCAAGGAAGTAAGTACTGAGGCCCGGCGCCCCCAGCGCCACCATCGATCGGGTATCCACGGCGAGTCCGGTCGGATTCGGGTCCGCATTCGTGATTTCGTCGAGAAATCCTCCCCCGGCAATCCATGTCTGTGAGGTGCGGCCGAGGCCGCCGATGACGCCCTCGAAGCAACCGGTAGTAAAGAAACAGCTCGCCAGAACGCAACCGACGATCAGCATCTCGGTTCGGCGCGACACGCGAAGTCTCGTTTTGTTCATTTGGTTCGTCCTCCCCACGTGCTGGTCCCTCACTTGAAACTCACAAACTGCAGACTGAGACTCAGGGAATCCGCGAATCCGGAGTCGAGGCCGGTGGCGGTAAAGGTAGCCTGTGGCGCGGCGGGCAGCAGTCCCACGGCGACCATGCCCTGGCTCGTTGCAGGCACGCGGGTAAGAATCGAAGGCGGAACTGTGAAGGAGCCGTCCGCGCCGTTTGCCGCGCACACGAACAACTCGGTGCTGTTATCCACCGGGATCGCATTTCCGCCGGCGATGATGGCGAGCTGCTTCGAAGCATCGCCGCCGCTGACGTTCCACTTCACGGTCAGACCGGAAGAACGCGTGACGGTGTTCGAAGTGATCGACCACGCAACGACCGGAGCGTCGGCGAGCGTAACCGAAAAAGGACCAACGTCCGCGCCGCCCGCTCCGCTCACCTTATAGCTGCCGCCGGTGAGAAATGGTGACGAACCGCTGACGCCGAGCAGGGCCGTGTACAGACCACCGGCGCTCTTCACCGTATCGGAACCGGCCCCACTGGTGACGGTCAGCGTGCCGGCGTCCAGAGTGCCGCCGCTCGGTGTCATGGCCGGGAGCGGCGCGCCGGTAAAGAAGTTGCCATTTCCAAGGTATTCCGTACACGTGCCGGCCGGCGGAAGCGAGTAGAACGGACTAAAGGCGAACTGCGCATCGGTATCCCTGCGGAAGCCGGCGGCGAACAGATCGGCGCTCAGTCCGGTGGAAGGCGGTCCGCTGGCGTGGACCAGAAACACGGCGCCGGTCTTCCCTTTGAGCCCCTGTCCGAATGGGTTTGCTGCGTCCGTGCATGGCCCTCCATCAGCGGAGATCGCGATGTTTACGACATTGCTGGGAGCGCCGTCCGCCGGCACGACCTGAACCGGAACGGAGCAGCTCAGCGGAGCGTCCGCCGGCACAGCGAAGGCGATCTGATCCAGCCCCGAGCAGCAGGGGCTCCGTCCGCTGTACGATTTCTTGGCCTGTTTACCTCCGACCAGGATGGTCATGTTTTCGGGCAGGTTGCCCGCCTGCGGCGCGACGTTATCGGCGTTGAGCCCCGCGCCGAGCCCGGTGCCGTATACGATGACCGTCTGTCCCGGCTTGGCCGGCTGCGTGCGCGAGTTGATGGGCAGCGAGGACGGCAGGAAGTTCTGCAGGGCCGCCGGTCCGAGGCCCCCGCCGTTCAGCGCGAACAGGCCGAGGTCGGTCTTCACCACCTGCGCGTCGATCGCGTTCGAGTCGGCGCCCTGGTAAGTGAGGGTGATCGTTACCGCCCCTATCGGCGTGTTCGACGGCATGATGGCGTTGACCTGCGCGTCGGACACGTACACAGGCAGTGCGTTCACGGTCGTGCCGCCGCCGGTGACTTTAATCGACACGCCGGCCAGCGCGGTCCCCAGCGGAAACGCGGTGGCCTGCTTGCCCGGCGTGGGTCCGAGTCCGCTGCCGAAGAGGACAAACAACGACCCCTGCGCAATCGGGCCGCCGGGGAAGTCCGGCGGCGTGTAATCCGCCGCGTTCACCGCCCGCCCCTCTGTCAGAAGCGGCTGCGCGGAAGCGCCGAGTGACAGCGCCAAAGCCAGGCAGAGACCTGCCGGTGCAGTGCTGATTCGCATGAATGCCCACATCTCCCTTGCCAATGGAGTAGTGGCGGCGGCGCGTTTCGTGACAACACGGATTCGGAAATCTATGAAGGAGGAAGTGCGCGCGCTGTTTCACGCGCGTCTGCGATGACCACTCAGCGGAACCGCACCGACCGAATCACGTCCTCGAACGTTTCCTGTGTGGCGTCAAACTCGCTCTGCGGCGCGATGAAGATGACATAAAACAGCCCCTCCGGCCTCGCCACCGTCACCAGAGCATCCACTTCCCTGCCCCCGGCCGGCAGTGGCGATTGCGACGACAGGGTGGTGAGAATCGCCGCATTTCCATCCACTTCGATGTCCCGCTCCTGTTCGCGATGCATGCCCGCGTTCTGGCTCTCGAACTGTCCAACGAGTGCCGCCGTATCGCGATTCAGGTCCACTCCACCGCCGTTTGGCGGGTAATACCCGGCCATCAGCCCATAGCCGACGGCGATCTGGCGCTTGGCGCCTTTGACCAGACCTGATTCCGGCGCCACGGTCACCGAGTTCCCTTCCTCGTAAACCCGCCAGTTGGCAGGAAAATCGAACGAAAATGACCGCCCTTTGTACGTCTCGAGCCTGCCGTTCGGCCGTCCGGCGGGAACCGCCGGCGGAGCGGGCGCACGCAGCCGCAGCACCAGATCGCGCATCTGATGAAACCGCGGGCTGTCATCCTGATACGAGCGCCGCGGCATCTGCCGAACCTCGTCCTCCACCGCGGCGACACGATTGCCGGGATTCGGGTGATCGGAGAGAAACTGCGCCAGAGCGCCCTCGTGCGGGTCCTTTGCTTCGAGTTTTTCAAAAAATCGAGCCATTTCAATGGGATTATATCCGGCGTCGGCCATGATTTCCGCGCCGTTGTAGTCGGCCTGCGCTTCCGCCGTGCGCGAGAACCGCAGCAGCACCGAGCCGGCGCCGAACTGGACGCCGGCGCGCGTCAGTTCCCCGAGAATGGAGTTGCTGCCCAGCACGGCCGCCGCCAGCGCCGCCGGAATAGCGATCAGGTTTTGTTTGGAAAGCTGGCTGGTCCCGTGCCGCAGCGCGATGTGCGACATCTCGTGCGCCATCACCCCCGCAAGCTGCGCTTCGTTCTCACAGGCCGCGATCACGCCGGTATTCAGATAAACCGGGCCGCCGGGCAGCGAAAAGGCATTGATATTCTTGTCATAAACCACGGTAAACGAAAACGGGAAATTGCCGGCGTGCGGCGATTTCGCGAGGCGCTGCCCAATGCCGCTGATGTAACGGCTAAGGTCGCGATTCTGCACCACGGCGATCTTCGATTCCAGCTCCTGGCGCGCTTCGCGTCCGAGCTGTACGTCCTGCTCCGGCGTGAACAGATTGAACCCCGGCCGAAGCGACTGCGGGTCCGCCGCGGCCAGGCAGGCCAGCGCCGCCGCTGTCGTTGCCGCGCGCACGCACATGGACCAGAGCACCCCTTCACGTTAGCAGGGAGCCGTAACCACCCGACGCTATAATCGCTTATATGCTGAAGCCGACGGAAAAGATCTGGCGCAACGGCCGCCTGATCGCCTGGGATGAGGCGCACATCCACGTGCTGGCGCACGTCACCAGCTACGGCAGTTCGGTTTTCGAAGGAATCCGCTGCTACGAAACCAAAAGCGGTCCGGCAATTTTCCGCGTCCGCGAACATGTCCGCCGCCTGCTTGACTCGGCGAAGATCTACCGCATGGATGTGCCCTTCTCGGCCGACGAACTCGGCGCCGCCATGCAGGAAGTCGTCCGCGTCAACCGCATGTCGTCCTGCTATCTTCGGCCCATCGTTCTTCGCGGATACGGCGATGTCGGCGTGTTGCCGCTCGGGAACCCCGTCGACGTGTACATCGCCTGCTGGGAATGGGGCAAGTATCTCGGCCCCGAAGCGCTGAGCGAGGGTGTGGACGTCTGCGTCTCGAGCTGGACGCGTATGGCCCCCAATACACTTCCCGCGCTCGCCAAGGCCGGCGCGAACTACATGAACTCGCAGCTCATCCGCATGGAGGCGCACATCAACGGCTACGCCGAGGGCATTGCCCTGGACGAAGCCGGATATGTGAGCGAAGGCTCGGGCGAGAACATCTTCGTGATCCGCGACGGGAAAATGCTTACTCCGCCGCTGGGCGCTTCGGTGCTGCCGGGCATCACCCGGGAAACGGTCATGCAACTCGCCGGCTCGCTCGGTATCCCCGTCGTCGAAACACTGGTCCCGCGCGAGATGCTCTACATCGCCGACGAAGTCTTCTTCACCGGCACCGCCGCCGAAATCACCCCCATCCGGTCCATCGATCGGATCACCGTGGGAAAGGGCTCGCGCGGACCCATAACGGAGAAGCTGCAGAATGCGTTCTTCGCGGTCATCGACGGCGAGAGTGAAGACCGGTTCGGCTGGCTAACGCCGGTTGCCAAAACAGAACAGCCGGTCGGTGTTTGACCGGCCGGCTGTAAGACCCGAAGCGATTCGTGGCCATGCCGGTCGAGGCGGACCGGCCAAAGAGGAGGAGAGGACTTACCTGGCAAATACCCGTGCGCAGCGTCCCCGGGAAGTCGGAGGTAGGTTCCCGGGGCGCCGCGGTACCCAGCAAAAATGGAGCGCCAACCGACCGCAGGTGCTGCCGCACGGTCGTACTCTCGGTCGATCCACAGGTGCTTATGCACCGCGGCGGATCGGGAATAACGGGTTTCGACCGGCCCGAAACCGCGGTGAGCAACCGTTCAGCAGCTTCGGCAGCGGTCAAATCTCTGAATCGATCCGCAGGTGCTGCTCCGTGGCCACCTCCCCCGAGATCATCCATCGGAGCCGCACCCGCTCGGGATCTGGGATAAGTTTTAACAGTAAACCGCATGCTCTGTCGAGCTTCTCGACAATGTCCACAAACGGTTTTCAACAATATTGTTTCTTTGTACAATCAGTAACTTACGGCCATGGAACTGTGGGAAACCTGTGCATAAACCGGCGCAGTCATGAAATGTAACGGACTGGACCCCATTACCGGAAATCGCCTGGAGATCTCTTTCTCCGAAGTTATTGACGGCGTGGATCATCTGGTCGCACCGGATGCGGATGACACGTACCTCGCGCCCGGCTTCATCGATCTTCAGGTCAACGGATTCTTCGGCGTCGACTACAACGCGCCCGACGCGCCGCAGGAGGAGATTGCCCGCAGCATCCGTGTGCTGTTTGCCACGGGGGTCACACGCTTCTTCCCCACCGTGATCACCGGCTCGCCGGAGAACATGCTGGGTGCTTTGCGCAATCTGGCGGATGCGCGCGAGCGTCTCGCCGACGGTGCGGCGATGGAGGCCTTCCACGTCGAAGGACCCTTCATTTCGCCCGACGACGGCCCGCGCGGCGCGCATCCCCGCGAATGGGTGCGCCGGCCCGATCCCGACGAGTTCCAGCGCATGCAGGAGGCGGCGCGCGGCCTCATCCGCCTGATCACCGTTTCCCCCGAGTGGCCCGAGGCGCCCCGATTTATCGAGACGATGGTGCGTCAGGGCGTCGTGGTCGCCATCGGCCACACCAAAGCCACGCCCGAGCAGATTGCGTCCGCGGTATCGGCCGGCGCGACCCTCTCCACCCATCTCGGTAACGGCGCCCACTCCATCCTCTCGCGGCATCCGAATTACATCTGGGAGCAGCTTGCCGACGACCGTCTCGCAGCCAGTTTTATCGTGGACGGCATTCACCTCGGTCGCGCTTTTCTTACCGCCGCCCTGCGCGCCAAAGGCGCCGAGCGGTCCATTCTGGTGACCGATGCCGTTGCGCCGGCCGGCTGCGCCCCGGGACCATACATGCTCGGCGGCGTCGCCGTCACGCTCCACTCCGACGGCAGCGTACGCCTGCGCGATGGCGACCGGCTGGCGGGCTCGACACTGATGATGGACCGCGCCGTCGGCAACGTCATGCAACTCGGCGGAATGAGCCTGCGCGAGGCGATTACCATGGCCACTCGAAATCCGGCGCGCGTGGGCCGCGTACCCTCGCGCGTGCGTGGACTGGCCACAGGCGACCGCGCCGATCTGGTCCGTTTCCGCCTCGAGGACGGAGTGATTCGCGTCATCGAGACCTGGATGGGCGGCAAACAGGTCTTCAGCGCGTAATTCAAACGCACTATAGCCGGGCGCGCAGTTCCCAGGCGACGATATGAGGAATCTCGCTATGGAACCGATGTTTCTTCACGATGTCGAACACGCTGACACCCAGGGCGCCTTCGCCGACCTCATCCGCATGGCCCGCAAGAACGGCGGCGATTACCCGCAAATCTGGCATAACTTCGCCTTCCACCCCGAGATCACGAAGCACCTCGAGCGCTTTACGCAGGGCGTCATGCGCGACCCGGCCCCGCTCACTCCCGGCCTGCGGGAGCTGATCGCGGCACACACCTCGGGCCGCAATCAATGCCCCTTTTGAGTGAAGTCCCACGCCGCGGTCGCGGCGGAGATTCTCCAGAACGAACCGCTGGTGACCGCGGTCATCACCGATCTCGAATCCTCTCCTCTGCCCGATAACGAGAAGGCGCTGCTGCGCTTCGTGGACAAAGTGAACCGGGATTCCTTCAACATCGGCCCGCCCGATATCGAGAAGCTTCATGCGGCGGGCTGGACCGACGAGGCCATCTGGTACGCCATCACCGTCTGTGCGCTCTTCAACTTCTACAACCGCTGGATCGACGCCACCGGCGTCCACGCCATGAGCGAGGAAGCGCACCGCGCGGGAGGCAAACGGTCCGCAGGCGCCGGTTACATCAGAACCCCGCGCGACGAATGATTTCGCGGCCTGAACGCCCGGCCCCAAACATTGATATTCTCGCTGCTTACGAGCCGCGATGCGATCGACAATCTTGTTTGCGTGCGCGATGGTCCTGGCCGCCGATGCTCAGGTCTACACGCGTGGAGTGGGCGTTTATCCCGGCGATCCTCGTGAGGACTTCTCGCCGGCAATGCGCGTGGACGCTGCCACGTATCGCAACCTGGCGCTGCGCCGGCCGGCGTATCAGTCCAGCGCCTACGACTACAATCTGACCGCCCAGCTGGTGACCGATGGTATCCGCGACACGCATGAGCCGCGGTGGATCGTGACCAGCACCAGCCAGAATGGCATCCTGCCGAAGCACGAGCGCGAATCCCTGCTGGACGACAACTGGGTGACCGCGGTCGATCTGCGCGGTCGCAGCGTATGGGTGCAGTTCGAGGTGAATGGCGGCGACGGGCCGGCGGAGATCGACCGCCTGGATGTTGAGGGCTCCGTGCGCGGCATGGAGCCGGACAACGAAGAATGGACCTGCATCCTTTCTTCCTCCGGCGACGGACAGGCGTGGACCGAGCTGGGGCGCTCCTCGGGCATGGCGCATCCCACCGGTGAGATTCGGGCGTCGATCGCGCTCGGCGCACCGGCGCGGAGCCGCTTCTACCGCGTCACCTTTGAGAGCGGGCGGCCGCTCGAATGGCATATCGGCGAGTTGCACTTTCGCGATCGCGGGCGGCGAGCCGATTTCGGAGGTCCCTACAATTTCACCAGCGCGTGGATGAGCGCGGGGACGGGCGAGGAGTGGATCTACGTGGACCTGGGCGCGGCCTGCACCTTCGATCGAGTCGCGCTCGCCTGGATTCGCAGGCCCGCTGAAGGGGAGATGCAGGTTTCCGATGACGCGCGGGCCTGGCGCACGCTCCAGCCCCTCGGCCCGGGCGATGACATTCAGCTGCCGGCGCCGGCCCGCGGCCGGTACGTGCGCGTGTTCATGACCAGGCCGGAGTCGGGCGATCGTTACGTCCTCAGTGAGCTGGAGGTCTACGGGCGCGGCGGACCGGTTCCGGTACCGAAGGCGGCGCCACAGCCCGGTGCAGACGGGCGCGTCCAACTCTCAGGTGGAAGCTGGCGCGTCCAGCGGGATGCGCTGGTCAACGCCGACGGAGCAACGCTTTCCCAGCCGGCCTTCGACGACTCGTCGTGGCTGCCGGCCACTGTGCCGGCCACCGTGCTCTCGAGTTACTGGAACGCGGGCGCCTTGCCGGATCCGAACTACGGCGATAACCAGCTGGCCATCTCCGATTCGTTCTTCTATGCGGATTTCTGGTATCGCGACGTGTTCGTGCCCGGACCCGTCCTACCGGGCCGCCACGTCTGGCTGAACTTCGATGGCGTGAACTGGAAGGCCGATGTTTTCCTCAATGGCGAGATGGTCGGCCGTGTCGAAGGCGGCTTTCTGCGCGGCCGCTTCGATGTAATGAAGCTGCTCCGGCCCGGTGAGAAGAACGTCCTGGCGGTGCGCATTGAAAAGAACGCGACTCCCGGCAGCGTCAAGCAGAAGACGTACCAGAGTTCGGGGACCAATGGCGGCGCGCTCGGCGCGGATAATCCGACGTACCATGCCGCAATCGGTTGGGACTGGATCCCCACCATTCGCGGGCGCGACACAGGGATCTGGAGCGATGTCTATCTGACCACCACCGGCTCGGTCAGCATTGAGAGTCCGTGGGTTGACACCATGCTGCCGCTGCCCGATACGAGCGCCGCGGACGTGACCATTCAGGCGACGCTCAACAATTCCGACAGCTCGCCGGTGAATGGCACATTGAACGGGCGTTTCGGCGACACAGCCTTCGCTCTGCCGGTGAGCATTGATGGTTCTTCACGGAAGACGGTCGAGACGAAGCTGCACCTGAGCAATCCGAAGTTGTGGTGGCCGAACGGCTATGGCGCCGCGAACCTCTACGACGTGCAGCTTCGGTTCGAGACCGGCGGCGCCGTGAGCGATACGAAAGAATTTCGCGCCGGGGTCCGGCAGTTCACTTACAGCGAGGACGCCGGCGCCCTGCGGATCTGGATTAACGGCCGGAGCTTCGTCGCGCGCGGCGGCAACTGGGGATTCGGCGAGTCGATGCTGCGCTACCGCGCCCGCGAGTACGACGCCGCAGTCCGCTATCACCGCGACATGAACTTCACCATGATCCGGAACTGGGTCGGCCAGATCGGGGACGACGCGTTCTACGACGCCTGCGACCGCTGGGGCATTGTTGTGTGGCAGGATTTCTGGCTGGCCAATCCCTGGGACGGACCCGATCCCGACAACCCCGACATGTTCCTGCGCAACGCGGAGGATTTCGTCCGGCTCATCCGCAGCCATCCCTCAGTGGGCCTCTATGTCGGCCGCAACGAGGGCTATCCTCCCGATCCGCTGGAGCGCGGCATTCGACGCCTGCTGGCGGACCTGCACCCAGGCATTCACTACATTCCGAGCTCTGCCGATGACGTGGTCAGCGGCCATGGACCGTATCAGGCAATGCCGCCGCAGTTTTACTTCGCCCAGCGCGCCACCACGAAGCTGCACAGTGAACTCGGCATGCCGAATATCGTCACCATGGACAGCCTGCGGCAGATGATGCCCGAATCCGCGATGTGGCCGCAGGGCGAAGTCTGGGGCCTGCACGATTTCACGCTGCACGGGGCGCAGGGCGGCGAGTCGTTCAATAAGCGGATCGAGAAAAGCTACGGTGGCGCGAAGAACGCAGCGGAGTGGATCGAACTGGCGCAGTTCGTCAACTACGAGGGCTATCGCGCCATGTTCGAGGCCCAGAGCAAAAACCGAATGGGGCTTCTCATCTGGATGAGCCATCCGTGCTGGCCCTCGTTCGTGTGGCAAACCTACGATTACTATTTCGATCCGACCGCCGGTTATTTCGGGGCGAAGAAGGGGTCGGAGCCGCTGCACATCCAGTGGAATCCGCTGACCAACGACGTGGAGGTAGTGAACTACAGCGCGGGTAACGTGCCTGGCTTGATGGCCTCCGCGGAGGTGCGCAACATGGATGGCGGCATCGCGTGGACAAAGAGCGTCAGGATCGACAGCGCCGACGACAGCGTTCAATCACCGATACGGCTGGAATTCGCGCCGGGGCTGACCCCCGTGCATTTCATCCGCCTGCGCCTGACACGCGGGGCTGACGTACTCTCGGACAATTTCTACTGGCGCGGCGCGGAGGAGGGCAGCTTCACAGCGTTGCGCAATCTGCCACCGGTCGCGCTCCAGGCCGCAACCCGGGCGGAACGAGTCGGCGATCGCTGGCGCCTGACTACCACGCTGCGCAACCCGCCGGCGAACGCACCCGCGCTGATGGTGCGGGTGAAGGCGGTGCGCGAGAAAACGGGCGATCGCATTCTGCCGGCGCTTTACAGCGATAACTACGTGGCCGTGATGCCCGGCGAAGAGCGCGTAGTGGTGACCGATCTTGCGGATGCGGACACCCGCGGAGAACGCCCACGGATTGTGATCGAAGGCTTCAATCTGCGGTGATCAGAGCTGGCCGCGGTTCTCATCTCCGAGACCGGCGCGCTGGCTTTTCAGACCGACGTGCCGGTCGTACTGTTACCGGGATCAAAAACTTCCCATCGATAACGATGTTCGTCACGCCGACGCGCACGGCATCGACAAAACCATCGAAACTCACTCGCGCGATTTCCGGAGATTGGGACACGAAGTTCGTGTGTCTCGATCTGGTGAGGTCAACCTCGGAACCATCCGCATACGTGCCGAGCACCCTCAGGGAACTTCCGTCGCCGACTTCGACGTCCAGAAACGGAGGATCCACCTGAATTGATAACGGCTGCCCGGGTCTCTCGACCCATATCGTCAATGACTCGGACTTTAGATTTGTACCGTTTAGATACTGGCCAAAGGCCGTCAGCGCGTACTTTCCAGGCGTGATGTGCGGTGGAATTCTGACAGAGAACCGATACGGGTCAATCGGATTCGTAGAAAAAGAAAAGCCCAGGGATCTTCTCCGATGATTGCGATATGCCACACATTCCATCCCGCCGCTACGGTCACGCGAGCTTCTGCCCCGGGTGGACTTCAGTTGAATCGGCCGGAGAAACAATTCTGATCGGCTCATTTGCACGGGCGCGCGTTCCCGAACACGCGCTGCACAAAACTAACCCGAGTATCCCCCCAGGGATGGTCAAGGCTGCTCTGCAGGTTCGCTGAATCCTCATACTCTCGCTACGTTAGTACGTTGAACGCGGTCGAGCCCACTGGAGCGTCAGGAGTTGCACGATGGCGGCCGATATGCTTCCTGGATCCCGTTCTGCAGGGCCATTAAAGCCTAAGCTTTCCGTTCCTGGCAAGTGAACAATGCCCGAGAATGTGGAGCCGGTCAGGCCGGCCAACTGGCTCTTCAGCGGCACAATTGCGTCACTGTCCTGGCCGAATACGGTTGGCCATTTCGCCGACCCGAGGCTCTGCGCCAGAGGATCGCTGGGGCGCCAGATGATAATGATTACGGGAACACTAATCAATGTAGGGAAGCCGACCAAAGCATCCAGGCCGGCGTTCCGCGCGTCCACGTCGATCATCTGCAGCGTCCACTCCTCGATCTTCGCCAGCAGCCTGGTCTGCGTCTCTCGCAGGTTCAGCCCGTTCTTCTGCACATCCGCCCCGGACGGGATGTCCGGCAAATCCCTGTGCTGCCTGATGTACTCGCCGGTTACCGGCAGCGGCGTCATCCTGTAACCCGCGACCAATCGATCGGGCGTATCAATATCGCACCGCAATCGCCTGGAAGCTTCCGCCGGCTGCAACCGTGACTGTAAGCTTCTGCCCGGGGATGACCGTGGCGCCTCCAGCAGGCGACGTTATCTGAAGCGGACCCTGAGCTTCGAAAGATACAAAGAGCACCAGCGCGAGGAACGCGCACCGAGAAACGAGCCCACCGTCGCGATTTATCCGCATTTTCCATGTGATTGTTCTTTTATGCGAGACCGGCTCGCTGGCTTATCAGACCGACGTGCCGGCCGTACCGTCACCGGAATAAACTTATTCCCGTCGACAACGATATTGGTGGCGCCGACACCGACGGCAGTAACCAAACCGTCTGAACTCACTCGAACGCTTTGGTCGGCTTCCCTACATTGATTAGTGTTCCCGTAATCCAATGGTTTGGACTTCACATTTGTACCGTTTAGGTACTGGCCAAGCGCGGTCAGCGCGTACTCTCCAAGCGTAATGTCCGTTGGGATCTTGACAGAGAACCGATACGGGTCAATCGGATTCGTAGAAAAAGAAAAGCCCAGGGGATCTTCTCCGATGATTGCGATATGCCACACATTCCATCCCGCCGCTACGGTCACAGCGAGCTTCTGCCCCGGGTGGACTTCAGTTCCATCGGCCGGAGAAACAATTCTGATGGGCTCATTTGCACGGGCGCGCGTTCCCGGACACGCGCTGCACAAAACTAACCCGAGTATCCCCCCAGGGATGGTCAAGGCTGCTCTGCAGGTTCGCTGAATCCTCATATGTCGCTACGGTACGACCTTGAACGCGGTCGAGCCTATTCAGGAGTTGCGCCACCTTGGCCGGTACGCTTCCTGGATCCAGTTCTGCACAGCCATTAAAGCCTAAGCTTTCCGTTCCTGGCGAGTGAACAATGCCGGAGAATGTGGAGCCGGTCAGGCATGGCGGAGGCTCAAATCGAGTCTATCATTTAACGCTGCCTAAACAATCCATTAAATGCTTTATTAAGACCGCGTAGTAGTAATATGCTGACAGGACTAAGGATTAGGGGACCTTTTCGGTCCTGATAAATCCTCCGGCGCTCGCGGCACATTCCCTCGGATATCCTCAGCACTCCAGACCCGGTTTCGAACAGAGCACCCTGAGCAACGAATCGAATTCGTGAAAACGCTCGCGGACACTGATCGAAGCCTCCGTCTGCGGTGATCAGAGCTGTTTCAGGATCTCCGGGACCACCGACTTGATGTCGAGCACCGCGTCGGCGATGCCGGCCCGCGCGACGGCGCCAGGCATGCCCCAGACCACGCTCGAGCGCTCGTCCTGGGCGATGATGCAGGCCCCCGTTTTCTTGAGCAGCTGGCAGCCGAGCAGCCCGTCCTGGCCCATGCCGGTGAGGATGACTCCGATCGCACTCTTTCCGTAAACCGCGTTCACGGAGCGCAGCATTGGGTCGACCGCAGGACGGCAGGAGTGTTCCGGCGCCGATTCGTCCAGCGCTATGCACTCGCGTCCCCCGCGGCTGCGTACGGTCATATGAAACCCGCCGGGCGCGATGTAAACATGCCCGGCTTCGACGGGCATACCGTCGGCGCCCTCGCACACGGACAGGCGCGAGGCGGAGTCCAGGCGCTCGGCAAGGATGCGTGTGAACATCGCCGGCATATGCTGGACCACCAGGACAGGAAGCGTTAGATTCGCCGGCAGAACCGGGATCACGTCATTGAGCGCAGTCGGGCCGCCGGTGGACACGCCGATTGCGACGACACGCCGCTTCCCCTTGGAGCGAGGAGCGGCAGAAATCACCGCTGGAGGAAGAGGTGAAACAGCGACGCGTACAGGTTCCGGCGCCGAAAAAAACTGACGGATTCGGGTAACCAGCTCTCGTCTGAGCCGCGCCTGGGGTGCGTCCGTGCACCCCGGCGGCGGCGTTTTCGATACGTAATCGTTCGCGCCGTTCATCAGCGCGTCAATGGTTGCGGCGGCCCCCGTTTCGGTCAGGGAGCTGAGCATGATGACAACGATCGACGGCCACGATTTGCGGATTCGGCGAAGGGCCTCGAGTCCGTTCAGATGGGGCATCTCGACATCCAGAGTGATCACGTCCGGGCGCAGTTCGGCGACGCGCCGCAGGGCATCCTCACCATCGGAGGCGGTGCCCACGACCTCGATCCATGATTCCTCGTGGAGGACGCGCGTGAGCAGGTTGCGCATGGAGCTGGAATCATCTACGATCAGCAGCCTGACGCGCCTGCCCGCCCCGAGGGCGGCCCGGCGATGCTCTCCTAATCCCAGCGAGATCATGCGCCGGCCGTCCTGGAGCGGCCCTCTGTGATGCCCACCACAGTCATCAACAATCTCATCGGTGAGATCGTATGTTCCTATAGCTCGTTCGCGGCGTCATACGGGGGATGCCGGAACATGACTGCGATGTGGTCATCATAGGCGCCGGCGTAGCCGGGCTTACAGCGGCCGCGGAACTTCGCGAAGCCGGCCGAAGCGTGGTCGTCCTCGAGGCGCGCGACCGGATCGGCGGCCGCATCTGTACGCAGCACGACAGCCTGACCGGCACGCCCATAGAGTATGGCGCGGAGTTCGTCCACGGCAGGCCCCCGGAACTGCTGAAGGCGATTCGCCGCGCCCGCGTGCCGCTTCGGGAGATGACCGGAGAGGAGCGATGCTTCCGTGACGGACGCATCGAACCGTGCGAAGACGACATCAGCCACTCGCTGGAGATTCTCGATCGCATGGCGCCGCCGGATGACGGCGACTGCACCTTCGAGGCGTATCTGAAGGGGCTCGATGTGAGTGAGGAGGAGCGGTCGCGACTCACCGGGTATGTGGAAGGCTTCAACGCCGCCGATCGAAGACGCATCGGCGTTCGGGGGCTCACGATACAGCAGAAGGCCGAAAACGCCATTCAGGCAGAGACGATTCAGCGCCTCGAAACGGGGTACGACGGCCTGCCGAAAGCGCTGTGGCAGAAGCTCAGGGGTGACGTTCGACTGAACGTCGCGGCGAAGGAGATTCGCTGGCGGCGGGGCCAGGTCGAGGCTCACTCGGTTCACGCGCTGGGCATCGATGTCCAGCCTGTGACCTCGCGCTGCTGTATCATCACCGCTCCACTCGGCGTGCTTCAGGCCGGAATGATAACGTTCAACCCGCAGCCGCGCCAGGCGCTGGATGCGGCGCGCAGCATTGCGGTCGGCCCCGTTGTGCGCGTATCGCTCCTGTTCTGCCAGTGGCCGGACAAGGCGCTGGCGGAAATGGGTTTTCTCCATGCCGAGGGCGAACCGTTTCCGACATGGTGGACGAGGGCGCCGGATCCTGTCCCGCTGCTCACCGCATGGTCGGGAGGGCCAGCGGCTATCCATCATGCCGGCAATTCGAGCGCCGCGGTCGCGCGCTCGGCGGTACAGTCGCTGGCGCGTATGATTGGCGCGAAGCCGGCCGCGCTGGCGGCGCAACTGCGCTCCTGGCATCTGCACAACTGGCAAAACGATCCCTTCTCACGCGGCGCGTATAGCTATATACCGGTGGGCGCCATCGACGCGCCGGCAACGCTGGCGGAGGCCGTCGACGACACGCTGTGGTTCGCAGGCGAGGCGGCGAACACCGAAGGCCACTGGGGCACGGTGCACGGCGCGCTTGCCACCGGCCGGCGCGCGGCCCGTGAGATTCTGGACCGCGTGCATGGTTGAGGCGTTTCTTCGCGCCGACCGGCTCACCCGAGCCGTACCCGGCAAGGTGATCGTCGATGCGGTCAGCTTCGAGGTGGCGCGCGCCGAGGTGCTGGGCATCTTCGGTCCCAGCGGGTCGGGTAAGTCGTCGCTGTTGCGGCTGATCAACCGGCTCGATGAGCCGAGTTCGGGAACGGTGTGGCTGGAAGGGGTCGATTACCGCTCCATCGCCCCGCGCGAGCTGCGGCGGCGCGTCGGAATGATCATGCAGCGCGCTTATCTGTTCCCCGGCACCGTTGCGGAGAACCTCCGTTACGGACCCCTGCAACACGGCGAAGCCCTCGACGACGCGCGCGTGAGCGATCTGCTGGCGGGCGTCGCGCTGGGCGGCTACGAGGAGCGCGACGCCGCAACTTTATCCGGCGGCGAGGCGCAGCGCGTGGCCATCGCCCGCGCCCTGGCGAACAATCCCCAGGCGCTTCTCATGGACGAGCCCACATCCGCGCTGGACGAAGAAGCGAAACAGCAGGTGGAGCGAACCATTCGCAGCGTCGTCCAGCAGCATCAGCTCACCACCCTGATCGTGACGCACGATTCGGCGCAGGCCCAGCGGCTGGCCGATCGCATCCTGCTGCTGCGCGACGGGCGGGTGGACAACGTCGGAACACCGCGGGAGGTGCTGCACAATGCTGAACGCAATCCTCGCTAGTCACGAACTGCTGCTGGGGCTGGCGCAGGCCCTCGTCGCCGCCGCTCTGGCGCTCGGCGTTGCGCTGGTGGCGCGCAGCCGCGGGATCCGGCTGTTCAGCGATACGGTCATATCGCTGGTCCGCGGGCTCACGCAGATGATCGCCGTCGGCTACATCTTCGTATTGCTGCTGCGCGGGCCGCGGTGGATCAGCCCCTTCGTGCTGGCGGCCATGATCGTCGCGGCCGCCGCCACCTCCTCGCGGCGCGCTCGCGGCTTTCCAGGCGCGTTCCGAATTTCACTCACCGCGATCTTTTGCGGAGCCGGTCTGGTCATTACTGTAATGACCGTGCTGGGGGCCATCGACACAGCCGTGAGCGCGCTCATTCCCGTCGGGAGCATGCTGATTGCGAACGCCATGAACGCCAACGCGCTGGCGCTGGACCGGTTCCGGTCGGAGGTGGACGCTCACCGGGGTGAGATCGAGTCCGCGCTCGCGCTCGGCGCGGCCCCGGGCGCGACCGTTCGCGATCCCATGCAGAACGCGCTGCGCGCCAGCCTGATTCCGCCGATCGACAATCTGCGGTCCCTGGGCATTGTCTGGATTCCCGGGCTGATGGCCGGCATGCTGCTGTCCAAAGGCTCGCCGGTTTATGCGTCCATCTACCAGTTCGTGGTGCTGGCGATGATTCTGGGGTCGTCCGGGCTGACGTGCATGGTGAGCACGTGGCTCATGTCTCAGGCCGCGTTTTCGCCCGCGGAACAACTGGTCATGCGCCCCGCTCCGGTCCGCGCGGGAGCCGCTGGCGGCCGGCTAGGGCGGTAGCTAAGCCGGCCGCCCGAAGCCCTGGTAATTGAATGGGAAACCCAGATTGAGAGCCGATGCGCTCAGGGCATTCGTGAGCGCCCGGGTCCGAAACGTATCCCGATTCATGCTCTGAATTGCGGCGCTCCTGGCCAGCGTTCGCGCGGCGATGCCGGTAACCACCGGCGTGGCCATGGAGGTTCCGCTCATCGCCCCGTAACCGCCACCGGAAATTGTCGAGATTACACCGACTCCGGGAGCCGCAAAGAAGACCTCAGGCCCTATGTTGCTGAAGGCGGCGATAAAGAGTCCGGGGTCCGTCGTCGAGGCCGGCGTTGCGCAGACATAGCAATCGTCATACGTTCCCGCCGGAAATGATCCGATCTTTCCGAAAGCGGTCACGGCCAGTCCAGGCGCATACGCTGCTGGAAAATTCACCGCCTGCCGATTGTCGTTGCCGGCCGCCGCCACAACCAGCACACCCTGGTCGGCCGCATCCTGAATGGCATCCCGCATCACATCGTCGGCGGGTACGCCGCCGAGACTCAGGTTCAGGATGTCGCATCCGTCGTTCACAGCCAGGATCATGGCTTTGAGGATCTCGTAGTTCGTGGTTGTCTGCTGGTTGGCGGCGAAGACCCGATAGCTGCTCAAAGTCACACCCGGTGCAAGGCCGGTAATCCCCGCCGGTAGGCTGCCCCGTGATGCAATGATGCCGGCCACGTGCGTGCCGTGACCGAGGCCATTATCTCCGTAATGCGCGGCCGATTCGCCGTGAGCGGTGTTTCTGCCGGAGGCCACGGCAAGGTCGGGATGATGCAGATCGATGCCGGTGTCGATGACGCCGACCTTCACCCCGGCGCCGTCAGTGGGCGCGGCCGCGGCGTACATTTGCCGCACCACATCGCCGGCGGTCAAATCGATTCGCCGCAGCGAAAACTGATCGCCCGGGCTGATTCGGAGCGAGGTTGCGTAGTGCCCCCAGTAGCCATTGCGCGGCGGCGAGATGTACAGCCTTTCAACGGCGACCGGTGGGTTCCCCAGAGCCAGCCGCGCCGTCCCTGAGCTGTCGGTCGCGGAGGCGGCGCCCTCGTTCTTCGCGAAGTCCGTGAATGCGGTAACGTTCGCACCAGCGATCGGCGCGCCGGAGACAGCGTCAACCACGGAAATCGCAACCGCTGCCGCGGCCGAAGCGCCCGGCGCGGGCGTGGGAGCGAACGATGCGACCAGAGCGATGCGATACTCGCGCAGGGGAGCGAGCCGGAAGCCAATCGGCGCGGCCTGCACGGCCAGAGGGGCGGACTCCGGCGCCTCCACGAGCTTCGGCCCGTTCTCCTGCACCGAGTCGATGATCGTCAGGGGAACGGGGAGTTCTGGTATGGAGAGCGCCATAGGCGGCGCTGTGCTGCGCGCGCCGCCCACGCTGGTCAGAGTCGAAAACTCGCGGCCATGGCGGGGCTCGGCCCGCAGCCCCCGCTCCGGCAACAGTATGAAGCGTCTGTTTCCCGGATCCAATTCTGTCTGGTCCCGCTTAACCCGCGGCGCCCACGGCGGTGCCGTCGCCGAGTTCGATCAAGCCATCGGAGGGAAGCAGCTCCGGCGTGACGCGGATGCCCTCTTCCACCGCCAGCGGCGTGGCGCCCGCGGGCGCGGCGACCAGCGTGAGAACGCCGTCCTTCACCCCGACCTGGAAGCACTGGAACGCGAAGATCAGGTCCTGCGTTCCTGTGAATGATACCGTCGAACTGCTGGCCCCGCTGGCCGCTACCGAAACGTTGCCCCCAGCCACGCCACTCAGTACGGGCACTGTCACGCTGGCGTCCACGCCGTTGCTGCGCTCGAAATGCACGGTGAACTTCCTCGATTTCGCAGTCTTGGTTATAAGGTACAGGTTTCCGTTACCGAGCACATATTGCTGCAGAATCTTGTTTCCCCCGTCCACATCGGCGTTGCGCAGATAATTGCCGATTTCCAGCGGGACAGCCTGGTCATTCAGAACGTCGTTGTACGCAAACGTGATCTGCCTCGCGTTGGTGAAATCCGCGCTCGCGCCCAGATTCGATCCACCCATGGCCCCGATCAGGTTTCCGAGAATCGTCACGCCTACCCCGATCTTCAGGGTGCTGGAGCTCTGGCCATTGATGTCCGCGGCCACAATATTGGCGGTGATCGCGGGCAGCGGTCCTGGAGGGTTGGTTATCAGCAGGTTCAGCGGGCCCAGATAGAGCGGCTGCTTGTTTTGAACGCCGATAAGATCCAGAGGCTTGATCGCGGCATTGGGGTGCCTCACGACGTTATAGCCCAGATTCTTAAGGAAAGTGACCGACTGGTCCGAACAGATTCCCATTGCAAATCTCCTTCCGAGTGTTTCGCGGCGCGAGAGAACGTCGTGAATTATAGCACCCGTGCGGCGCGTTTCAACACGAAAAGCAGAAAGAAATCGCACGGGAACCTGTCGAGAGCGCTGGTTGCCCTCAGCGGCTGAGAAAGACGTGGATGCTGGTCACCGCGCGGAAGCCCATGCGCTCGTACAGCCGCAGGCCGGCGCGCGTGGATTGCAGCACGATCCCATTGGAGGCAGCGCTCGCGCGCGTGCGCTCGATGGCGTGGCGCATCACCGCTTCGGCGTACCCGCGCCGCTGCCAGGCGGGCAGCGTGCCCACGGAGTAGATGCCGATCACGCCCGCCCACGCGATGGTCGCCGTGGTGCAGATCGGCCTTCCTTCCTGATATCCGACCCAGCCGCGCAGGCTTCCGCCCCAGCCCCGGCCGGCGCCGTAGACCGCATCGCAGACCGCGAAGGGGATATCGAAGGCCACCGCGGTCACGTGCGAGAAGGCGGTTCGCGTCGGCCCATCGCTGACTTCGCGCACTTCCATCCGAGGCAGCGCGCGCACCGGGCTGGCAAGCGCTTCGGCGACCATCCCCGGCGCGGTGGTGATGTGCCGCAGCGAATGCCGTTCGAGCACTCCCCGCAGCGGTCCGCGCGTTTCCCCGATCAGGTCGTCGCAGGCCCAGAAGGACCACGGAAGGTTCTTCGCGCGGTAGAAATCGGCGGACTCGTCCATCTGCCGCGACAGCGCACCGACATCGCCGTTCAGCGACGCGCATAACACTGCGGCATTGAACACACCGTAATCGACGCCCGACGAGATCACGGTCAGCGCGGGCAAATCGCGGATCTCGCCCTCGCGGCGCGCGCGTCCGAAGAAGCGCATCGCCTCCCGAAGGTTCTCGCTCACGGTTGCCGCGTCAGGCGCCATGCGTTGCGATTAGAGCAAAGACACGGGATCGACGTCAATCACCAGCGCCGCCGCATTCCATTTGTGTTCCAGCGCGTGACGCCGAAGCGTTTGCAGGGTTTCGTTCAGGCGCTTACGGCTGGCGGCCTTGATGAGCAGCTGGTAGCGGAATTCGGCCTTCAGCCGAGGGACGGGAGCTTCCGCCGGACCGAGCACTTTCAGGCCTTCAGGAAGGGGGTCCAGCAGATGGCCGAGCTCAGCGCTCCTCGCCAGCGCGTCTTCCTGCCGCTCGCTGCGCACGAGCACATTTGCCAGGGCGGCGAACGGCGGATACCGCATCAGCCGCCGGAACTGAATTTCTTTCTCATAAAAGAGCTGATAATTCTGCTGCGCCGCGAAGCGGATGGCGTAATGATCGGGGCTAATGGTCTGGATCAGCACCATGCCGGGCAGATCGCCGCGGCCGGCGCGGCCCGCTGCCTGGGTCAGAAGCTGGAATGTGCGCTCGGCGGCCCGGAAGTCCGGCATTGCGAGACCGATGTCAGCCGAGATCACCCCGACCAGCGTGACATTGGGGATGTCGTGCCCCTTGGCGATCATCTGCGTGCCCACCAGAATGTCGAAGCTGCCTTCGCGGAAACCCTGGAGAATCGACTCGAAGTGGCGCTTGCCGCTGACCGTGTCGCGGTCCATCCGGGCGATGCGCGCCTGCGGGAACTCCTTGTGCAGATCGTCTTCGACCTTCTCCGAGCCGGTGCCGATGAACTGCAGGTAATCGCTGTCGCACTGCGGGCAGCGTGACGGCACGCGCTGCGCGTAATTGCAGTAATGACACAGCATGCGCTTGTCGCGCCGGTGCCAGGTCATGGTGACCGAGCAGTTGACGCACTCCATGCGCCAGCCGCACGCGCGGCAGGTAACGAAGCTCGAAAAACCGCGGCGGTTCAGCAGCAGCATGACCTGTTCACCTGCCGCGAGGCGCTCGCCGATGGCGTCGCGGAGGCGGCGCGAGAAGGTGGCCTGGCGGCGCGTTTGCAGGAACTCCTCGCGCATGTCGATGATCTCCACCTTCGGCATGGGCCGGCGTTCGATCCGTTCCGGTAGTTCCAGACGCGCGTACTTCCCGCGCTCCACGTTGTAGCGCGATTCGAGGCTGGGCGTCGCCGAACCGAGCACGACAACCGCGCCGGCAGCGCTGGCGCGCAGGATGGCGAGATCGCGGCCGTGATAACGCGGCGTTTCGTGCTGCTTGTAGCTGCCGTCATGCTCCTCGTCAACGATGATCAGGCCGAGGTTGCGTACCGGTGCGAACACGCCGGAGCGCGTGCCGACGACGACTCCGGCCGCCCCGCTGCGCACGCGCCGCCACTGCTCGGCCCGCTCGGCATCGTTGAACGCGGAGTGCAGAATGGCGACGCGATCACCGAAGCGGTGGTAGAACTGCCCGGCCACCGCGGGCGTGAGCGCGATCTCCGGAACCAGCAGCAGCGCGCCGCGGCCCAGTTCGAGACACGCGTCGATGGCGCGCAGGTAGACCTCCGTCTTGCCCGATCCGGTAACGCCCTCCAGCAGGAAGGAATGGAATGCGCGCCGCACGAGAGCCGCTTCGATCTCCTGGTAAGCGGCGAGCTGATGCGCGTTCAGGGTGCGCTCGGGACGGAGCGGCTCCAGCGTGTTGATGACCGATTCGGTTTCCAGCCGCGCCAGACCCCGTCGCGCCAGCGCCCGCGCCGCGCGGCTGGCGTTCTGCACCACTTCTCCCAGGCGCTCCACATTGTGCGTGCCGGGATGCAGCTCCAGGAACGACAGCAGTTCGCGCTCGGGCTTCGGGAGGCTTCCGTTCGGATTTCGCTTAAGAAACTCGACCCGAAGCCTCGCAGCGGAAGCGCGGAAGGGATCACGTTCCGCTTTCAGGTCTTCGACGGCGATGAAACCCTTCTTCTCAAGGGAGCGGATCGCCCGATCGCCGTTGGCCACCTTCTTCTTCAGGTACGCGGCCGAGAGCGGGCGCGCCTCGAGCAGGCGCAGGAGCTGAAGGACGGGATCCTCATCCGGCTGTCCGAGCAGCAGCTGGCGCGCGGCGTCCCGGCCGGCGTCGGTGAGCGAGTACAGCTTCGTGCGGCGAACCTCGCCGGAGAGCGGCATCATGCTACGCAGCACCTCGCCGAGAGGCGCGCAGTAGTACCCCGATATCCAGCGGCCGAGGGCGATCAGCTCGGCGTCGAGCACCGGTTCTTCATCGATGAGCCGGAGGGCCTCTTTGAGCTGCGCCTCGGGGGCGGGGTCGTCGTGAACGCGAAGGATCACGCCGGTCAGCGTCCGCGCAGCGAATGGAACCAGCACACGGCAGCCAGTCTGCGCCCGATGGCGCAGCGTTTCCGGCAGCTCATAAGTGAAGGGCTGATCGAGCGGCACAGGCAGGCTGACGTCGCAGTAGCGCAAAGAGATAGTGTGCCGCACTGGCCGGAAGTATCAGATCGTCTTTGCGCAAAAGTGGTCGATAGACGCTGCGCCGGGCTACCACGTTTCGTAATTTACTGTAATTCGCTCCGTTATATGACTCAGCAACATTCTCCTAATCAGCGGTTTACAGCAGGATTCAATCTACTTTCCTTACAGAATTTGAGATCGCAAATATGGCAAGCCATAAAGATCACGCGATGATGACGGAGTAAATGACTGAATACACGTCATCAGTTTTGTGGAGGCACGCGTGCATCCCCGTGCAACATCCCCGGCGCGGGACGCTCACTCACTCGGTCCCGCCTCGCACGCCGGGCAAGTTTCAATGGAGGAGTAACCAGTGGTACGACGGATTCTCATGGCCAGTCTGCTCGTCTTGGCAGCGGCCTTTCTGGGCCAGCGCCTTCTGGCTCAGTCCATCACATCCGGGGACATTACCGGAACCGTGACCGACGCAACCGGGGCCGCTCTCCCGAATGCGCAACTCACGGCAACGAACGTAAACACGGGCGCAACGCAAACCGCGACCAGCGGCGCCCAGGGAACCTATCGTTTCGCATTCCTGCCGCCCGGGAACTATCGAGTCACCGTGACGGCCAACGGCTTCCAGACGTCACAGCGGGCCAACCTGATCGTCACGGCTGGCCAGCCTACGCCGGCCGACTTCCAACTCGCCGTGGCTGCGTCCACCACCACGGTGAACGTCACGGAATCGCCCACGGCGATTCAGACGGAGAACGCCGACGTTTCGACGCCCTACAACACCGAGCAGATCGCGGACATGCCGAATCCCGGCGGCGATCTGACCTACATCGCGCAGACCGCGCCCGGCGTGGTGATGAACACCCAATCCGGCTACGGGAATTTCTCGGCTCTCGGGATGCCGGCGACGTCGAATCTGTTCACCATTAACGGGCAGAACTTTAACGACCCGTATCTGAACCTGAACAATAGCGGCGCCTCGAACCTGATGCTCGGCTTCAACGACATCTCCGAGGCGAACGTGATCAATAACGCCTACTCGGCGCAGTACGGGCAGTATGCCGGCACGCAGGTGACTTACATCACCAAATCTGGCACGAACGCCTTCCATGGCAACGCCATTTACATGTGGGATGGCCGGGCGACGAACGCCAACGATTTCTTCAGCAACTCCGTCGGCGCGGCACGCCCATTCCTGAACTTCAATCAGTGGGCGACCGATGTCGGCGGCCCGATCTGGAAGAATCACACCTTCTTCGACGTGGATTACGAAGGCGCCCGCGTGGTGCTGCCCACTTCCAGCAACCTGATCCACATTCCGAGCCCGCAGTTCCAGGCGGCCACGCTGGCCAACCTGGCGGCGACGGGCAACTCCGCCGAGGTCCCGTATTACCAGCAGATCTTCGGCATCTACAATGGCGCCGCCGGCGCCGCGAGTGCGGCGCCGACCAACGGCGGAGGCTGCGGAAGCTTCACCGCGCTGGGGCCGGGTGTGCCCTGCTCGGTCGCATTCCGCACGACGCCTCCCAACCGCGAGCGCGAGTATCAGTGGGCCGCGCGCGTGGACCACAACTTCAGCGATAAGGATCACGGCTATATCCGCGTGTTCCGCGATAACGGCTACCAGCCTACCTACACCGACGCGCTGAACCCGATCTTCAACGCCTACAGCCCTCAGCCCCAGATGTCCGGCCAGGTCTCGGAAAGCCACGCCTTTGGAGCCAGCGCGGTGAATCAGTTCAATGCCTCCGCGCTGTTCTATTCGGCGGCGTTTCTGCTGTCGAATCCGAGCGGTCTGTGGCGGCGCTGCAGTCTCCGATCAGCTTTGCCGGAGCGGCATTCTCACGCGTCGGCGGCGCGGCCTTCGAATTTCCGCAGGGCCGCCGCGTATTCCAGTATCAGATTCTCGATGACTTCTCGAAGGTGATGGGCGCGCACACCGTTCGGCTCGGCTTCAGCTGGCTGCACGATACCGTCACCGAACTCGGATTCGGTGAAAACGTCAACGGCTGGATTCACACCAACCTGGCCGACTTCTACGCCGGCGCCGGACCGAGCACCTTCCTCGAGCAGCAGTTCCCGTCCGCGACCGAGCAGCCGTTCTTGTTCAATACGTTCGGCGGCTACATCGCCGACGACTGGAAGGTGAATGATCGGCTGACCGTTTCGCTCAACCTGCGCCTGGAGAACTACGCCAATCCGACATGCGGACACAATTGCTTCGCCCGGCTTTCGAGCACCTTCACGGGCGGGCTCGCGGACGTGAACCAGCCGTACAACCAGGCGATTCTCGCAAACCAGCACAACGCGTTCCCGAACACGCCGACGGTGATCTGGGAGCCGCGCATCGGCATCGCGTGGCGGCCGTTCAACAGCGACAAGACCGTCATCCGCACCGGCGCCGGTATTTTCGCCGATGAGATTCCGGGCTTCCTGGCGCAGGCGGCGGCCTTCAACTCGCCCGGCCTGAACGCCTTCACCATCGCCAATGGACCGATCGCGCCCGGTGCGCCGAACAGCCTGTACAGCGCCGCATCTTCCGCGAATCAGGCGCTGCTTTCGGGGTTCGCTTCGGGCGGGACGCTGGCCTCGATCACCGCGGCGGTGCCGTCGTTCGCGCCGCCAAACATCAGCAGCTTCCCCGCGTTCTTCAAGAACCCGACTTACTATAAGTGGAACTTCGAAGTGCAGCAGGCGCTGGGCTCGAAGATGCTGCTGAGCCTGAATTACGCCGGCATGCACGGCAACTATATCCCCATTGCCGATGGCGGCCTGAATGCCTACTGCCCGGCGGACGCGTGCCCCGGCGGCTGGGCGGGTCTGCCCGCGGCGCCTCCGGATCCGCGCTTCGGCGTAGTGACGCAGTTCATGGACGGCGGCATCGCCAACTACAACGGCCTGACCGCCAGCCTTCAACGGCGCATGTCCGCCGGGCTGACGTTCAACCTCAACTACACCTGGAGCCACGCGCAGGATGAAGTTTCGAACGGCGGTCTCCTGCCGTTCTCCTACATCGCCACGAACGAAAGCATCCTGTATCCGCAGAACCCCTTCAACCTTCGCGCCAACTACGGGAACGCCGATCAGGACGTGCGCCATTACGTCAGCTTCGGCTGGGTAATGACGGACATGTTCCGCCACGCGGGCATGCACTGGGGGCCAGGGATGATCTTCGGCGGATGGACACTCTCCGGCAACGTTTTCTTCCGGACGGGTATGCCGTTCACGGTAATTGACGGCAACGCGACCAACCTGCTGTCGAGCTTCAACTATCTCGGCACAGTGTTCGCGACGCCGCTCACGACCCACTTCGCGACCTGCGACAAGAGCGCGGTGAACACGCCCTGCCTCACCGCTTCGGAGTTCCTGCCGGCGACCAACGGCTTCGGCGCGCAGGGACGGAACGACTTCCGGGGGCCGAACTTCTTCGACATGGACCTCGCGCTGATGAAGGACATCCGCATCAAGGAGCGGGTTACTTTCTCGTTCGGCGCGCAGGCCTTCAATGTGCTCAATCACCCGAACTTCGACCAGCCCGTGGCGGATATCGCCAACCCGAGTTTCGGGAACATCATCAGCCTCGTCGGCACACCGACCAGCATTCTGGGAGCGTTCGTCGGCGGGAATAACTCGCCGCGGTTCGTGGAGCTCAAGGGCGAACTGCGGTTCTAAGCAGCGTTCCAGTTCGGTCACATACGCCCGGAGCTTTCAACGGCTCCGGGCTTTTTTTTCGCGGGCAGACCAAAGGCCTGCTCTACAGTGCATAGCGAGCGAGTTGGCGGCGGACGGAAGCCGGTGCTTCTGCTTCGATGTGGACCACATCGCCGTCATAGCGGGTTTCCAGAATGCGGGCGCGCTCGTGCAGCAGGTTGAGCGCGGCGCCTTCGGCCACCGGGACCCGGAAGCAGGCGCGCTCGACCGGATCGAGTTCGATTGCGGCGTCGATCGCAGTAACCAGAGCGTCGATGCCCAGACCGGTGCGAGCCGAGATCGCGATGGCTTTGGGATCGGGCATGGTCGCGGCGGCCAGATCGATCTTGTTCAGCACGAGGATCTGGGGTTTTTCGGCGGCGCCGATCTCCTCCAGCACTTTGCGTACATGGGCCATGTACTGCGACGCGTGGGGTGAGGACACGTCCACTACGTGAAGCAGCAGTGCGGCCTCGGTCACTTCCTCCAGGGTCGCGCGGAAGGCCTTCACGAGCGTCGTCGGCAGATTGCGGATAAACCCTACGGTGTCGCTCAGCAGCACGCGCCGTTTTGACGGCAGGGTCACGTGGCGCACGGTCGCGTCGAGGGTGGCGAACATGCGGGCGTCGGCGAGCACGCCCGCGCCGGTCAGGCCGTTGAACAAGGTCGACTTGCCCGCGTTGGTGTAGCCGACCAGAGCCACGGTGGCGAGGGGCACGCCCTGCCGTTGGCGGCGCTGGATGGAGCGGCCGGCGCGAACAGTTTCGAGGTCCTGCTCCAGTTTGCGAACGCGGCGGTAAATACGGCGGCGATCGGTTTCGAGTTTCGTTTCGCCGGGACCGCGCGTGCCGATTCCGCCGCCCAGCCGCGACATGGCCGC